>ERZ772818.1397-NODE-1397-length-21059-cov-5.013331_pt1 | contig 21059 bp, 21 predicted proteins | sample MGYA00580837_ERZ772818 | MGnify/ENA primary metagenome ERZ772818 (study PRJEB29015, sample SAMEA2737671) | human gut metagenome | biome: human gut; feature: human-associated habitat; material: faeces | place: China | collected 2012 ...
GTGCCTGTGACCTATGCAGATACGAGTGCTTTGGAGCGTGACTTCGGGTATAAGCCTAGCACTGATTTGAGAACCGGCCTGCGGAAGTTCGCTGAGTGGTATGCAGAGTTTTATAAATAAAGAAGAATAGGAACCCAGATAAATGAAGTGTGTTGAGGTTTATAAGGAATTATACCATCAGGAACCGTATGGCGTAGCTTTCTGCCCGTACCGCATCAGCCCGCTGGGCGCACATATTGATCACCAGTATGGCAAGATCAATGGTTTGGCAATCAATAAGGGAATCCACATGGCATACCATCCGAAACAGAATGGCGTTGTGGAATTGCAGTCGCTGAATTTTCCGAAACGCGCCCAGTTTTTTGTGGGGGATGTGTCGGAAGAAAAGCAGGGTGATTGGGCGGACCATCTGCGTGGCGCAGCAAAGATGCTGGGCGAAAAATATCGGCTGAAAGTTGGTCTTTCTGGAATTATTGAAGGCAGTTTGCCGATTGGTGGCCTGTCCTCGTCTGCATCAGTTATTATCTGCTTCCTGTCGGCTCTGTGCAAAGTCAACGGTATCCATTTGGAACCGCTGGAGATGATTCTGACAGCAAAGGCAGCAGAAAACCAGTATGTGGGTGTTTCCTGTGGCAAGCTCGACCAGAGCTGTGAAGTTCTCTCTAAGAAGAATCATCTGCTTTACCTCGATACAAAGGATGACAGCTATGAGCTTATTCCGACTAGCGAGAAAATGAAGCCCTACAAGGTGGCAATCTTCTTCTCCGGTTTGGAACGCTCTTTGAAAAATTCCAAGTACAATCTGCGGCAGGATGAATGCAAAGCGGCGGCTTATGCGTTGATGGGCTACGCAGGAATGGATTATGACACCTTTGCCAATACCCGCCTGCGTGATGTGCCGTTCGATGTGTTTGAAAGTTACAAAGACCGTCTGCCGGAACTGTGGCGGCGCAGAGCAGAACACTATTATAGCGAGTTTGCCCGTGCAGAAAAGGGCGCAGAGCTGTGGCGCAAAGGTGATTTGGAAGGCTACGGTCAGCTTGTTTTTGAGAGCGGCAAGTCCTCGATTTATAGTTATGAGTGTGGCTGCGATGAACTGAAAAAGCTATATGAAATCATGGCAGATACCGATGGTATCTATGGCGGTCGGTTCTCTGGCGCGGGCTTCAAGGGTTGCTGCATGGCATTGATTGATCCGGACAAGGTGGAAGAGATTGAGGCAAAGGTTGGAACAGAATATCTGAAAGCTTTCCCGAAACTGGAAGGTAAGTATAGTTTCCACCTGTGTGAAAGTGCAGACGGTGTGGAATTATGAAGCTGAGTTCGATACACCATATCGCTATTATTGTTTCCGACATTGAAAAGGCGAGAGAGTTCTATGTTCAGAAGCTTGACTTTGAGGTAATTCGTGAGAACTATCGAGCAGAGCGTGAGGATTGGAAACTCGATCTTCGAGTAGATGAACACACAGAACTTGAGATTTTTGCAGAAAAGAATCCTCCCCAAAGAGTGAACCGCCCAGAAGCCTGTGGGCTGCGGCATCTTGCGTTTCGAGTAGAAAGCGTAGATGAAACCGTCAAAGAACTGGAATCACTTGGAATAGAGTGTGAACCTATTCGGCTTGATACCTATACAAGAGATAAAATGACATTCTTCCATGACCCGGATGGATTGCCAATAGAAATACATGAGTGAGGAAAGCATAGATGAAATGTTTGATTTTAGCAGCAGGATATGCCACTCGGCTTTATCCACTGACAGAAAATTTTCCAAAGCCACTGCTGAAAGTTGGCGAGAAATCCATTCTCGACTGGCTGGTGGACGATTTAGTGGAAACCACTGATATTGATGAATTTGTAGTGATTTCTAATCACAAGTTTGCGCAGCATTTTGAGGATTGGAAAAACGGCAAGGAAAAAGTTCGTTCTTATAAAATCACTGTGATCGATGATGGCACCAGCACAAATGAAACCCGTCTGGGGGCTGTCAAGGATATTCAGCTTGCAGTAAATACTTTGAACTTGACCGATGATCTGCTGGTCATGGCCGGTGATAACGTGTTGGACTTCAGCCTTTCCACCTTTGTGAACTTTGCAAAGGAGAAAGAAACTTCCTGCGTGATGTGCCACGAGGAAAATGAGCTGAAGAAACAGCAGAAAACGGCAATCATCACGGTGGATGATAAAGATTTGATTACATCCTATGAAGAAAAGCCGAAGAAGCCGAAAGGCAATCTGGCGGTTCCGCCGTTCTATTGCTATCGCAGTGCGGATGTAAAACGCATTCAGGAAGCACTGGACAATGGCTGCGGTTATGACGCGCCGGGGAGCTTTGCAGCATGGCTGAGCAAGCAGACTCCGATGCACGCCTATAAGATGCCGGGTAAACGGTACGATATTGGTGATATTAGCAGCTATGAGTATGTGAAAAGCGTGTTTTCAAAATGAGAATCAAACAGGGCATATAAAGTGTGAATGAAAAGAGGAATATGACGATGAGAGAATTTAAAGATTTAAAAATTGCAGTGGCCGGCACAGGCTACGTTGGACTTTCCATTGCAACGCTATTGAGCCAGCACCATAAGGTTATGGCAGTGGATATTGTGCCGGAAAAGGTGAAACTTATCAATAATAAAAAATCTCCGATTCAGGATGACTATATTGAGAAATATCTGGCAGAGAAAGAACTGAACTTAACCGCAACGCTGGATGCAAAAGAAGCATATTCTGACGCGGATTTTGTTGTCATTGCTGCTCCTACAAACTATGACAGTAAGAAAAATTTCTTTGATACTTCTGCGGTTGAAGCAGTTATCAAACTGGTCATTGAGTATAACCCGGAAGCAATCATGGTAATCAAATCTACGATTCCCGTTGGCTTCACTGCAAGCATCCGTGAAAAATATCACTGTGACAATATTATCTTTAGCCCGGAGTTCCTGCGTGAGAGCAAGGCACTGTATGACAACCTGTATCCGAGCCGTATTATCGTTGGCACGGATGTAGATAATGCTCGTCTGGTAAAGGCCGCACACACTTTTGCTGAACTCTTGCAGGAAGGAGCTGTCAAGAAAAATATCGACACTCTGTTTATGGGCTTTACCGAAGCAGAAGCAGTTAAATTGTTTGCTAATACCTATCTGGCTCTGCGTGTCAGCTACTTCAATGAACTGGATACCTATGCAGAGATGAAGGGACTGAATACTCAGCAAATTATCAACGGTGTTTGTCTTGATCCGCGTATCGGTACTCATTACAACAATCCCAGTTTTGGCTACGGTGGCTATTGCCTTCCGAAAGACACTAAGCAGTTGCTGGCTAACTATCAGGACGTGCCGGAAAACCTGATCGAAGCAATTGTGGAAAGCAATAGGACGAGAAAAGATTTCATTGCAGATAGGGTGCTGGAGATTGCGGGGGCCTATGAAGCGAACGACAGCTGGGACGAGAGCAAGGAAAAGGAAGTCGTGGTTGGTGTATACCGCCTGACCATGAAGTCAAACAGCGACAACTTCCGGCAGAGCAGCATCCAGGGTGTCATGAAGCGGATTAAAGCCAAGGGTGCGACTGTGGTCATCTATGAACCGACGCTGAAAGACGGAGAAAAGTTCTTTGGAAGCAAGGTAGTAAACGACCTGGAGAAGTTCAAAGAGATGAGTCAGGCAATTATCGCTAACAGATATGATAGCTGTTTGGATGATGTGGCTGAGAAGGTTTATACGAGAGATATTTTTAAGAGGGATTGAGTTTAGAAGGAGTCTTCGATTAATGAAAATCGCTATAATTGGACATAAAAGAATTCCATCGAATGAAGGCGGAATTGAAAAAGGCGTAGAACAACATGCTACAAGAATGGTTTCATTAGGACACGATGTAACTGTTTATAATCGTGGAGGTGATAATGTTTTTGGTAGTGAGTATAATGGGAAGAAGTTAAAAGAATATAAAGGAATTAAAATTGTTACTATTCCAACTGTAAAGGGACCGGCTTGTGTTCCTATTTATTCTTTTTTAGCAGTATTACATGCAGCAATTAAAAGATATGATTGCGTAAGTATTAGAGCATCTGGCCCATGCGTGATGATCCCATTAGCGAAATTTTTTAGGTTACGAGTTGTAGCATCTTTGCATGGTATTGATAGCCAAAGAGATAAATGGAATGGATTTGCTTCAAAGTATTTGGAATTTGGCGAACGTATGGCAGCAACAAAGGCTGATGTATGTTTGGTATTATCCAAGAACATGAAGGAGTACATTGATCATAAATATAATGTGAATTCTGTATTATTTGCTAATGGAATAGATAAACCAATGAAGCATACTCCAGAAATTATCAAACAGAAATATGGTCTTGAGAAAGACAAGTATATTCTTTCATTAGGAAGAATCGTGCCTGAAAAGGGGATTCAGTACTTAATTGAGGCATTCCAAAACTGTAAAACAGATAAAAAGCTTGTTATTGCAGGCGGGGCTGAATCAAATAAAGAATACTATAATAGCCTATTAGAATTGGCAAGGGGCGATAAAAGAATTCTTTTCACTGGTTACGTATTCGGCCAAGAGGTTCAAGAATTATATAGTAATGCTTATATTTTTGCGTTGCCTAGCAACTTGGAAGGTATGGCGAATGCATTATTAGAAGCTATGGGATACGGAAATTGTTGTTTAATAAGCGATATTCCTGAGAATACAGAAGTAGTTAATGATAAAGCGGTGTGGTTTGAAAAGGGAAACTCTAATGACCTTGAGGTTAAATTACAGCACTTATTAGATAAACCAAATGTGGTAGAAAAGTATAAAGATGAAGCAAGTAACTATATCTTGAATAAATATAGTTGGGATCTTGTTGTAGACCAAATGATAAGAGTGTATTCGGGGGATGTAGTTGATTATAACAAGGTTCTTAAGGAGAAGTGTTTATGATTAGGATTCTTCATTCAGTAAGCAATATGGATCGTGCAGGAATCGAGACTATGCTTATGAACTATTATAGAAATATAGATAGAAATAAAATACAGTTTGATTTTCTTTGTAACAAAAAAGATATAGGTGCTTACGAAGAGGAAATAAAGTCGTTGGGTGGAAGGATTTTTAGAACTCCGGGATTGAATCCTTTGAAATTTCCACAGTACGTTAAATATATGGATGTGCTATTTACTGAACACCCTGAATACAAAATCGTTCAAGGCCATAATGGTGCATTTGCAGTGTATTCTTTATTCTGTGCCCAGAAGAATAATATTCCAATAAGAATATTCCATGGTCATAATTCATCTTTACATAATTCGGCATTGCGTTTTGATTTAAAATACCCACTGAAGGTTTTTTGCAAGGGGAAAATTTTGCGTGTTGCAAATAAATATTGGGCATGTGGGCATAGTGCAGCTAAGTTCTACTTTGGTGAGGAGATATTCGATAATAGAAATTACACGGTAATTAATAATGCTATTGATTTAGATAAATTCTCATATAACAATGTAGTGCGCGAGAAAATAAGAAAAGAATTTAATATAGATGGAAAAGATATAATAGGGCATGTTGGTAGGTTTAATGTTGTAAAAAACCATACATTTATTGTTGATGTGTTTAACGTTTATCAAGAGAAAAATCCGAATGCAATGCTTGTAATGATAGGAGACGGAGAGCAGAAAGAGATTATCAAGGAAAAAGTTCATTCATTAAATTTAGATAGCAAAGTTCTTTTCGTTGATAATATTCCAAATGTATATGAGTGGTATCAGGCGTTTGATTTATTCTTAATGCCATCCCATAATGAAGGTCTACCTGTTGTGGGTATAGAAGCACAAGCAGCAGGACTTCCTTGTGTTTTTTCCTCCGGTGTACCATCCGAAATAGCTGTTACGGGAAATTGTAGATTTATTTCTCTTAGTGAACCTTGTTCTACGTGGGTGGAAACAGTTGATAGTATGATTTCAAGAAAGAACTCAAGAATTAAGGTTGATGATGTTATAACAAATGCTGGGTACAATATCAAAAACGAAGCTAAACAACTGGAAAAGATGTATTTTGATTTAGTAAATGGCATAAGGGGAAAAAGATGAAATTAAAACTTGATTTTAATCTAATGATAAAAACAATGCTATTATTCCCTGTGCTGACTGTATTGCAGGGATTACCTTATCTAAATAGCATAAATAGAATAGCCATTGCATTTCTTATGTTTCAATTATTTTTTTCGTTTAAATATATACAGTATAACATAAAAGATTTGCTCATTATTTTTCTTACATTTGTGATTCATGTTATAGCTTTTTTTTATACAGAAGGTAAGTTTTACAATTTTAACATGGTGTTTTACCTAATGCTGTGGGTTCTTATTTACATCATATTAGCTAAAAAAAAGAATGATTTGTTCAGGTTCTTTGATTGTAACAAAAAATATGCAATGAATATTGTGAAGATTTGGGAGTTCATCGTTATTATTTCAATACCATTTTCTAGAAGTTACCAGTTTGGAGCTTTCAAATCATTTTGTGACCAACCATTCAGACTAATGCCAACAACGCTAGTTATTCTTTCGCTGATATTTATATATCAAAATAAAGAAGATGATAATAGATACTATTGGTATATGATTGTACCAGCATTTACCGCATTTATGGGTTTCTCAAGAACTTATTTTGCCATTTTTATCATGGTGTTCTTTATTCATTTATTTTATCGTATCAAAGACAAAAGAATGTTGTTTATAGTTGGAATACCAATAATTATAGTATTCTATTTTATTACCATTAATAGTGCAATTGGGGACAAGTTTATTTCAGCTTCGTACACAAGTAATTCGTATTTTGATTTCTGGGGAACGATAACCAGCGGTAGAACTGTTTTTTGGGAGATAGATATCAATGCTTTTAAGGGACTTCCTTTGTGGAATAGAATAGTAGGAAATGGGTACAATTTTGTGTTCTATGTTAATGAACGTTCCGGCCATGGTGATATTTGGGCTCATAACGATATAATTAATATTCTAATGAATTTTGGATATATTGGGGTAATTGTTTATTTATATGCATTTGTTAGATTGGTCATGCCATTTTTTAAAACAAATAGATATAGGATAGCGAAATACGGCTTTTTATTTATGGTGTTTTTTAATTCAATGATGAATATGAGTTATACCTATCTATGTGCGTTTATTTCATATCCAATCTTTTTGGTTGGTTACGCATACATAAACGGAGGAATATAAAATGTATCTAATCAGATTAGATGATGCATCAGATAAGATGGATGTAGATAAATGGAATAGAATAGAGAATATTTTGGATGAATATCATATCAAGCCAATCGTAGGGATTATTCCTGATAACAAAGATTCTTCTTTGAATTATGAAGTTGATAGTAAATTTTGGAATAGGGCAAAGAACTGGGAGAAAAAAGGATGGTTGATTGCACAACATGGATTTAACCATGTTTATACTACCAAAAATCCTGGAATTAACCCAATTCATATGCGTTCAGAGTTCGCAGGCGTAAATGTTGATTATCAAAAAAGAATGATTAGAGATGGATATGAAATTTTAAAAGGACATGGATTAAGTCCAACTATATTTTTTGCACCTTCTCACACATATGATAAAAACACATTGCTTGCCATAAAGGAAGAGACAGATATTAGAATTATTAGCGATACAGTTGCAAATGAAGTATATAAGGATGGAGATTTCTTTTATATTCCGGTTCAATCTGGAAAAATGCGAGAATTACCATTTAGTACAGTAACTTTTTGTCTTCATCCCAACATGATGTGTGAAAAAGATTTTGAAGAACTGAATGAGTTTATTTATCATAATCAAAAGAAGTTTAAAGATTTAGTTCTTATAGATAGAAAGAAAAACATATATGATAGAACATTGAGCTATATATATTTTAAAATAAAGAAGTTCAAAGCAATCAAAGGAAAGTGTTAAGTAAGTGGAAAAATATAAAAAAAAGACACTACACTGTGAGGAATTATCAATAATTGTACCAGTATATAATACAGAATTGAAATTACTAACCGAATGCTTAGATTCCTTGTGTGAAATAAACAATATCTATTCTCATGTTTACTTAATTGATGATGGCTCATTATCTAACATGTCTACAAGTTATAAAAGGCTATGCATTGAAAGATACAATGGGTATGTGACATATGTTTATAAAGATAATGGCGGTGTTAGTAGTGCAAGAAACTATGGAATAAAAGTATCAGCTGGATACTATGTTATGTTCGTTGATTCTGATGATCGAATTAATTATCAGGAATTTAATAAACTAAAAATTGATCGGTCTTATGATGTAATAAACTGTAGTGTTAGAACAATAAAAAACGGTACTATTATTGATACCCCGGAATTTGATGCGTACGAAGGTCGTATAGACCGAGAGCAATGGCTAGAAGCTTTTCTAAATAAACGTACGATGCATGCTCCCTATGGGAAATTGATTAAACGAGAATTCATAGTTAATAATGAGATCTATTTTGACGATAAAATGATAAATGGCGAAGATGCCATTTTTAATCTGTGTCTTATGAAAAAGAGAGCTAGTATTTTTTATCAAAACTTATACATATATATTTACAACTATGTACATGGAACTACTGATAATAGATGGAAAAAAAAGACTACAGAAATGCTCACAGACATTACTTTTCTCTTTAATCAAAAAAGAAAACTTATTGAAGATGAGGAACACGATAAAACAAAAGCGTATAGCTATTACAAGAAACTTATAAATACCTATATTTCTGAATTGTTTATTGGAAGGATCGTTATTAATGGAATTGCTGATAAAACACTTTGTAAAAACTTCTGGTTATTGGTGAATAATAATACAAGAAATGACACAGATAAAATTATTTTTGTTTCAAAGATAAAACGATTTTTACTGAAAGCGAATAACAATTTCATTTTTAGTATTTTGAAACTAATTAGGACATTTAGATAATTTAGGAGGATGAATTTGTGAAAATATATGCGTACTATTTACCTCAATTTCACTGTATTCCTGAGAATGATGAGTGGTGGGGAAAGGGATTTACTGAATGGACGAATGTAAGAAAAGCAAAGCCTTTATTTAAAAATCATAAGCAACCTGTTCATCCATATAATGATTATTATTATCGTTTAGATGATCCAAATACATTACGATGGCAAGCAAAGCTAGCAAGTGATTATAAAGTAGATGGTATGATATTTTATCATTATTACTTTGCGGGTAAAAAGCTACTAGAGAAACCCGCAGAGTTACTACTGCAAAACAAAGATATACCAATGAACTTTTTCTTTTGTTGGGCAAATCATAGTTGGTACAGAACTTGGGAAGGTTCAAAAACACTGTTAATGGAACAAGTTTACGGTAGTGAGGATGATTGGGAACAGCACTTTCAATACTTATTGCCATTCTTTTTAGATAATAGATATGAGAAAAGAAATAATAAACCGCTGCTGTTGCTTTTTAAGTGCGATTTTCCTGAAAAGAAAGCAATGTTTGAGTATTTCAACAGACGTTGCTTAGAAAACGGATTCTCTGGTATATGTGTAATAGAATCGTTTAATTATTCAAAGGATAATAAGTTTAAATCTTTTGAATTCAAGATGGCTGAGTTTAGAAAGCAATTGTGCACTCAATCTGAATTTGTACAGATAAGGCAACCTGATTCTGCTCTAGATTTATATAGAAATTTACCTTCGAATTATTTTTCTAGATTGCTGAATATCCTTGGAAAACAATCGAGAAAATTAAAAATCAAGTATGTCGAGAAATATGATGGTGAAAAATTGTTTGAAACTATGATTAAGAAGCATTATTACGATGATGACATAATCAACGGATTGTTTATGCGCTGGGATAATACATCTCGTCATGGACTTAGAGGATACTTAATAACTCCACCACAGAAGAGTACTTTTATGAATTACCTAGAGTGTGTTAAGGATGAGGAATACTTGTTTGTTAACGCCTGGAACGAGTGGTGTGAGGGTATGATGCTAGAGCCAACTGTTGAAGAAGGATTTAAGTATTTAGAATGGATAAAGGAGTTTAAAACGAAGAATTGAATGATATCTTCGTGAAATTAATATGGACAGTAATAGTATTGTAACTGTAGTAATAGGCGAAGTACATCATAATACTCTCGGAGTGATACGATCCTTAGGTGAAGCTGGAATTGCAAAAAATAATCTTTTTTTAATCATGATTGGAAAGGATGCGGAAAAGAGTGATTTCGTATCTAAAAGCAAATACGTAATTAGAAAACATGTGTATTATTGTGAAAATGATGCAGGAATTAAAAATGTGCTTTTCCAATTGAATCCTCATAATAAGTATGTAATTATTTGTTGTTCTGATGGCTCTGCAGAGGTTGTAATAAAAAGTGAAAAAGAATTAAAGGGTAATTATTATATACCAAATATTGGATGCGATATAAATCTTTTTTTGAACAAGCAACAACAGAGTGAGTTGGCAAAGGAAAATGGTTTCTCAATACCAGAATCGAAAGTAATAGAATTAAACAAACACAATTATGAGTGGAATATATTTCCGTGTATTACAAAACCATTAAAGAGCGTTATGGGGGCTCGAAAAGCCGATATTCAAATTGCTAATAATAGATCTGAACTAGAGAAAATACTTTCATCAACAGAATCAACTGCCGTACAGATACAGGAGTACATAGAAAAGGATTTTGAATATCAGTTAATAGGATGCTCATTAGCCCATGGGGAAAAGGTAATTATTCCAGGTTATACAATTATTATCAGACAGCCTAAAAACACAAATACAGGTTATTTATCCTATAATCCAATTAATAGTTTAAATGTAGACTTGGATAAATGTAAGCGTTTCTTACAAACAATCAAGTATGAAGGTCTTTTTAGTATGGAATTTATCAGGGGAAAAGATGGAAAAGACTACTATTTAGAGACTAACTTGAGGAATGATGGAAATGCATATGTTGTAAAATCAGCGGGGATAAATCTTCCTTTTATATGGGCTTATTACAAATGCTTTGAAGAATTACCAAAGCAGTGTGTTACTAGTTTCGATAAAAAGGTATATTTTATTCCAGATTTATTCGATATAAAACCAGGAATTAAAGAAAAAGGAATAATAGGGTGGTGCAAACAGTTTTTTGCTTCAGAAGCACATGCTGTTTATGCAATTAATGATATTATTCCATTCTTATATCAAGGAAAAATCTTGGTAAAAAAAGTAATGTCGAAGAAATTGAGAATTGGTAAGTAATCTCCTAAACTTTTAATAATACACATAGGATTTAAGAGAGAGTAAATGGTTATGATAGAAGATAAAAATGATTATTTATATTATCTTGCAGAAGATAAGAAGGCACTAGGAATCACAAAAAAGAGACCGTCAATGATTGGAGATGAGATTTGGGTGTTTCAAAGAAGACTAAGAAAAACAGAATTTTTATTAAATACTTCTAAACATAGCCTAATTACCAAAATTAGATATGCATTTTCTATGTTTTTATTTCATCGTATGAGAGTTAAATATGGTTTTTCGATTCCATTAAATGTGTTTGGTCCAGGTTTGTCTATCGCTCATAGAGGGACACTTGTAGTAAATGGAAATGCAAAAATTGGGAAAAACTGTAGGGTTCAGGAATGCGTTACAATTGGCTCGACAAATGGTCAAAGTCAGGCTCCGGTGATAGGTGACAACGTTTTTATTGGAAGTGGAGCAAGGATAATAGGAGATATTTATATTTGTTCAGGGTGTCAGATTGCAGCTGGTGCTGTGGTAGTGAAAAATTGTGATGTTGTTGGGACATATGGCGGAGTACCAGCACGTCTTATTTCAAATAATGATTCAAGAATGAATTTAAATTATCTTTCTCAATAAAATGCAAAAATTATATTGCTAATTATTATAAAGATTTGTGAGGCGAAAACAATGAAATGCTTTTTTCAATTCACTTGAATTCTGGTAATAGAGGATGTCAAGCAAGAAAAATGTGGAATAATGTAGATATACCAGGACTATGCGTTGAAGGGAACAACACTGCAAGACATGGAAAGCGTGGATATAATATTTCACCTACTTCTAAGCAAACTTTTATGAAATATATGGATAGCATTAAAGACTCAGAATATGTCTTTATTAACGCCTGGAATGAATGGTGTGAAGGAATGATGTTAGAACCTACAGAGGAAAATGGGTATAAGTATCTAGAATGGATTAAGGAATGGAGTGAGAAGAATGAAAATAGGACTGATGGGATTTGAGTTTGAATCGGCAAATAAGGGATGTGAAGCACTAGTATATTCTTTTTTATCTATTATTAATGATAGATTAGATAGTGATACTATTATTTACAACTTTTCAGGAACCAATTTAGGTTATGTTCCATCATATTTTAAGAATATTCACCTTGTAAATGTTCATCCCAGATTAAAGGATGTCAAGTTTACTTATTTAAGAACACTTTACACCTGTGACTTTATTTTTGATGTAACGATGGGAGACAGTTTTTCTGATATATATTCTAAAGAATACTGTGATTGGCTGATGAGAAACAAACGCATTGCTGAGAAAATGTGTAAAAAATATGTATTACTGCCTCAAACATATGGTCCATTTGAGCACGAATCATCAGCTGATAAAGCAAAAAAGGTCTTTAATAAAGCATACAAAATATACTGCCGCGATGAGATGTCTCAAAAATTACTGAAAGAAAAATTCAATATACAGAACTCTATTCTAGCTTCTGATATGGCTTTTGTGCTACCTTATGATAAAGGGATGTTTCAATTCTCTAATTATAAAAAAGTTGGTTTAAATATTTCTGGGCTACTTTACAAGGGAGGATTTCATACCAAAAATCAATTTGGCTTATCGCTAAATTATCCCGAATTAATTAATCGCATTATAGCTGAACTAGTAAAAAAATATGAAGTACATCTCATCCCACATGTTATAGATTTGAAAGAAGATTCTTATGATGATGACTATAAAACATGTGAGATACTACATATAAAATTCCCAGATACCATTTTAGCTCCTGCATTTGAAACACCTATTCAAGTGAAAAGCTATATAAGTAATATGGATATATTCATTGGGTCAAGAATGCACTCAACAATAGCATCTTTTTCATCTGCTGTTGTTACTATTCCAATCTCATATAGTAGAAAATTTGAAGGCTTATTTGGAAGCCTTAATTATCCGTATGTAGTAAATGCAAAAGAAGAATCTACTGAATCGGCATATGAACTGATTTTGAAATATATCGAGAGAAAAGATGAACTGTCTAAGGTTCAATATGAATCAATGAAAATTGTCAGTGAGAAGAATTTAGCTTTTAGGGAGAGCCTGACTAGCCTTTTTAGGGAGGAATAATATGGAATTTTCGAATATAAACAACGTAGAAATTCTAGTTAAATTACTAAAAGAAAATAAAATAAAGGATCTAGTAATCAGTCCCGGAGGAACAAACATCCCAGTAATTAAGGCGGTTCAGGACGATCCTTTCTTTAAATGCTATTCTGTTGTGGATGAAAGAAGTGCTGCATATGTAGCGATTGGTATATATCTTCAAAATAGAAATCCTGTTGCATTGATTTGTACAAGTGCTCAGGCGACAAGAAATTATGTTCCTGGTTTAACAGAAGCCTTTTATAAAGGAGCACCTATACTTGCAATCACAATGGAAAAACATCCTAGATTCAAGTATCAGGAGTATATGCAGGCCCCAGATCAGGTTTCATTACCAAAAGATTGCGTAAAGAAGTCATTCGAACTTCCATTTGTTTCTGATATAAATGATTATTATCATAGTATCAGATTAGTAAACGAGGCAATTCTTGAATTATCTAGAAATGGTTCAGGCCCTGTGCAATTATGTATTCCTTGGCTTGATTTTCCTTTGACTGATATTAAACCGACAGTTAGATGTATTAAAAGATACAATGTTAAGGATATCAGAGAGGATAACTTGGCTAACAAGAAAATACTTCTTCTAGTAGGAGAACATACTCCTTTTAGTAATTCCGAGAAAGAAGCAATAAACCATTTCTGTAATAAAACAAATACCGTGGTATATGTTAATCATCTTTCGAATTTTTTGAATGATTATTCAGTTGAAGGAAACTTATTATTGTTAACCTCTAATACGGAAGAAATAGAAGTAATAAAGCCAGATGTAATTATTTCAATTGGTGGACAAACCGGAGATTATCCATTCTATTTGGCATTCTCTAAAAATTCCTTAACTGGGATAGAACACTGGAGATTAAGCGCGGACGGAAATGTTGTTGATACCTATGATAAATTAACGAGAGTTTATCAAGGAAACCTAATTGACTTTTTCAATTCTGTGAATTCTGAATGTGGAGATCATTCGTTTCTAAAACTATGGAAAGAACAAGCAAAAGAAAAATGTACAGATTTTAATGTTCCATTCTCGCAAGTATCAATCGCGCAATATTTACATAATAAATTACCTTCAGATTCGATTGTGCAGTTTTCAATACTAAATAGTCTTAGGATATGGAATCTTTTCAGTTTAGAATCAACGATTGAATGCTATTCCAATGTAGGTGCTTTTGGAATAGATGGAGGCATGTCTACCTTAATAGGACAGAGTATGGCAACCGAGAAGTTGTCATTCATGATAATTGGGGATCTTGCATTTTTCTATGATATGAACTCATTAAGCATTAGAGATGTTAAAAATAATGTTAGAATCCTATTAGTAAATAACAATGGTGGTATCGAATTCAAACTACATGGCGAGAATAAAAAAGATCGAGACAGATTTATAGCAGCTGCCGATTATCATGGCTCGGCTAAAGGGTGGGCAGAATCTTGTGGTTTTGACTATTACTCAGCTCACACAAAAGAAGAATTTGAAAAATGCGTACCAGTATTTGTTTCTATGTCAAAAAAACCTATCATCTTGGAGGCTTTTGTTTCCGACAATGATGAAAGTGAAGCGTATCTAAAAATTGTTAGCGAGAATAAAACGAAAACAACCAGGGATTCAGTCAAAAGTGCTGTAAAAGGAATTATTGGAGAAAAAGCTTTTAAAAAGCTAAAAAGTACAATTAAAGGATAAGTGTTATATGAGCGTTAAGTCATTTCTGAAGAAAAAACTAGTAAAAGTCAAAAAAGAAAAAGTACTCATTCCCTGTCTTCAAAGTGAACTGTTATTGGGTAGAAATGCGCTTGTAACAGGTGGATCTTCAGGGATTGGATACGCTATAGCAAAGAGTTTTTTAAATAGCGGAGCGGATGTTACTATTTGTGGAAGAAATATGGTTAAACTTGAACAAGCGAAAGTAAATCTTGTTAATGATTGCCATTGTGTCATAGACAGAATCAATTTGCTTGCTATAGACATTTCGTCGGTACAAAATGTTAAAAATATACTCCCACAGTTTTTGTGCGAAAAGAAGATAGACATTTTTGTGAATAATGCAGGAACGAATGGTGGAGAGATTTTCCCTAATACAGATGAAGAAGAATATGATAGGATTCTAAATACAAATTTGAAGGGAATGTATTTTATATCCCAAGAAGTTGCTAAGTATATGGTCGAAAATAAAATACAAGGAAATATATTAAACATCACATCATCTTCATCATTACGTCCTGGAGTTTCGCCATATATTATTTCAAAATGGGGAGAAAGAAGTTTAACTCTCGGAATGGCAAAAAAATATCTGCCGTATGGAATTGTAGTAAATGGATTAGCACCTGGGTCAACGCTAACTCCTATGCTAAGAAACGATGAAGTAAATGACTTATATTTAGAATACTCGCCATCAAAACGATATGCCGCTCCAGAAGAAATAGGAAACCTGGCTACAATTCTAGTCAGTGGAATGGGAAGGATGATTGTGGGAGACACAATTTATGCGACTGGGGGAGCAGGCATTATCACATATGATGACATGACTTATTAAGAAGGATATTTGAATTAATGGATAAAAAAAGAAAATCTTTAATCAAAAATATAGGGTTATTTACAATAGGCAGTTTTGGCTCAAAGATTCTATCATTTTTACTAGTCCCATTATATACCGCAGTTTTATCGACATCAGAGTATGGATCAGTTGATTTGGTTATTTCAACCGCATCTTTATTGACCCCAATTCTCTTATTAAGCATTTTTGATGCCACATTAAGATTTGGCATGGATCCAGAATACAAAAAAAAGGATGTTCTTTCTACTTCTATTAATATAGCAATTAAAGGCTCATTTATTCTGATTATTGGTGTCATAATAATTGCATTTACTCATATACTTAACACTTCAAATATATATCTTATATTCTTATGTATATATTTTGTGATGGGTGCATTAAGTCAAATTTTAAACCTCTATCTTCGAGCAAAGAATCAAGCATCGGTTATCGCTGTTAGTGGTATATTATGTACTTTGGTTACTTGTATAAGTAATATAGTTCTTCTTCTTGTCTTAAAATGGGGAATAGTAGGATATATGATAAGTAACACTATTGGTGTTACAATACAAAACCTATATCAGCTGTTCGTTGGAAAAGTATATAAAGATATAAGGCTAAGGGATTATAATGATTTATCACGACCAATGATTAAGTACAGCTTCCCTTTGATTGCAAATTCCATTTCATGGTGGGTAAATAATGCTAGTGATAAATACATATTAACTTTGCTACGTGGAATTGCAGAAAATGGTGTTTTATCTGTGTCATATAAAATACCAACTATTTTATCCATGTTTCAAGGAATCTTCTACAACGCCTGGTCAATCTCAGCGATATCAGAATTTGATGAGAACGATAGTGATGGGTTTATTGGTAACAATTATTCATTTTACAGTTTTATTTCTTTATTTGTTTGCTCAGGATTATTTATTATTAATATTCCTTTAGCTAAGTTTTTATATAGAGGAGATTATTTTGTAGCTTGGAAATGTGTTCCTTTTTTATTGATGGGTACAGTTTTTAGTGGTATTTCTCAATTTGAAGGCTCGTTATTTGCAGCGACTAAAAATACGAAATCAGTTGCTAAAACTACAGTGACTGGTGCTGTGGTTAATATTATTTGTAATTTTATTTTCATATATTTCGTTGGGGCAGTAGGCGCAGCGCTTGCAACATTGCTAGGTTATTTGACTACTTGGGTGCTAAGAACTAAATACCTACAAGATTTTATCAGAATGAAAGTTAACTGGCCTGTTCATTTCTTTTCGATAGCCATTGTAATTGTACAGTCAGTCTTTGCTACAATAGGAGAGGTATCAGTAATTCAGGTTATCCTTTTTATTGTGTTGGTGATTGTAAATCGAAGTTTCATTGCTCCTATTTTTAAAAAGTTTATAAGGAAGTAGAACTATGAAAAGGGTCAAACCGTACCTCTGTCATTTTTTCGGACAGCAAATAACTAGACAACCAACAACCCAACTTCCTGATTTTTGCTTAGCTGCTTGATTGGGCTGTGTGGTTTTTGGGTTGTCTGGTTTTATTGGTTTTATTGTCCTTCCTGTGCAACTATCAATCCAAACAACTGAAAGCCTATAAAATAAGGTAGGAGGAAAAAACACACCACAGCAGAAAAGAACAAACCACACAAGAACAAGAAAAAATAAAAGAACACACCAGAATAATAAAAAAACGCCACAAGGAGTGGCAGAAAAATGCAAATCCTAGACCATAACCTTAAAGCCTATAAGGCACTCATCAAATCATTCAAAAAATCCAATAGAGCATGTATTGTCCACCCGACCGGGCTTGGGAAGTCCTACATAGTTTGTAAGCGCCTCATAACATGGCGTAGTGACTTGCCTCGATATTCCTGATATATTGTAAATCATCATATATTAGGAGGAACTGCTATGGCTAGAGCAAATCAGGAAACTGTTACAACATTTGGCGAAGTTCTTCATTCTGCGAACATTTCCTATTCACAGAACAGGATGAATACGCCAGACAATCGGCTAATGATCTATTTTCAAGGGATGAAACTTTATATCCCGGATGGTTTCCAGCCTGATACGCTTCTGAAACTTCTTCAAACCATGAAAAGACTATGATGAAACGTATCGCAGAAGGAGCCACGAGGATTTTCCTTTCCTGTGGAACTACAGATTTTCGAAAGCAGATCCCGGGGCTGGTTGCAGCCGTTACTTTAAGTTTTAAACTGGATCCATACAATGGTGACTATGTGTTTATCTTTTGTAACAAAAAAAGGGATTCCATAAAAGTTCTGCGGTATGATCAGAATGGTTTTATCCTGGCAACAAAAAAGTTACTGGATGATATGAAATTCCAGTGGCCAAGGACGCCGAATGAAGTGAAAGAAATCTCTTTCCAGCAGGTTGAGTGGCTCCTTCAGGGACTGGAAATTGAACAAAAAAAGCCCATCACCAGGTGAAAATCAATCATAAAAACAGCTGCTTCTGACAGCCGTGATATTGCCCTAAAAAGTGCCGGAAAACCCTATAAAATCGGCATTTTTTAGAGAGAAAAGTGTCTTGAAATGATAGAAAAAAGCCATAAAAATGGTATAATGTTCTTATCAAAACACGAGGAAAAATGGCATGACAGAGCATGAAGAATTGTTGATGCTGAGAGCTCTTGCAGCCAAACAGGCGCAGGAACTGGAAGCAAGTAAAAGGATCATCGCAGAGCGTGATGAGAAGATCCGCAAACAGAATATCCAGATTGACAACATGATCCAGGCACTGCTCCATGCCAGGAAAAAGTTATTCGGACCATCCACTGAGGTTACCCAGACGGATGGTCAGTTGTCGTTGTTTGAATCTGTCCAGGAGCTTGCAGAGCAGCTGAACCTTTCCAAAGAGAAAATAACTGTAAAGCCCTATACACGGACGGCACGGAAGCCAGGTGTCCGCAAAGAAATGCTTGCAGGCTTTCCACAGGAAGTTGAGGAATATGTCCTTCCGGCAGAAGAAAAATGCAGTGTCTGCGGAGGGGAAATGAAAGTGACTGGTAAAAATGTGAACTTCCAGAAAAAGTTCCACCTAAACAAAATTAAGAGAATAAAAAATTGAAAAAATCCCGATTTTCTGTGGGTTCTGCTTGCAGGAGACCGGGATATATGGTATAATCCTTTTAGGTGGATTGCCGCCTAAAAGGAGGGGCCTAATGTATCTGGATTTTTTAGTAAAAATACCATTCGTACAGGGGAAGATTACACGTAGAAAAAAGAAAGATGTTGTATATATTGAGTATGAATATGACCGGATCTATGATCCGGTAAGGCAGTATACTTTTCCCAAAAGAGTAACGATAGGAAAGCTGTCAGAAACAGATTCGGAACTGATGCAGCCGAACCAAAATTTCCTGAAATATTTTCCGGATGCAGAGCTTCCAGAGACAAAAAACAGGACATCCAGAAGCAGCTGCCTGCGCGTGGGAGCATATTTTGTATTGCGTAAAATTATAGAAGAATACAACCTGGTCGAGCTCCTTGGTGGGTATTTTGAACAGCGTGATCTGGGACTTTTTCTTGATCTGGCGGTATACTCGATCATTGCAGAAAACAATGCTGCACAGTACTATCCGGATTATACATACAACCATCCTCTTTTTACAAATGGAATGAAACAATACAGCGATTCTACTGTCTCAGATTTCCTGAATTCCGTAACGGATGACCAGAGTATTGGGTTCTTAAATTCCTGGAATGAGACCAGAAACCATCGCGAAAAAATATATATTTCCTACGATTCCACGAACAAAAACTGCCAGGCTGGAGACATTGAAATGGTGGAATTCGGACATCCGAAAGTAGATGTGGGACAGCCTGTATTTAACTATGCGGTTGCATATGATACACATAACCAGGAACCATTATTTTACGAGAAATATCCCGGAAGTCTGAACGATATCTCACAGCTTCAGTTCATGTTGGACAAAGCTTTTGGATATGGCTATAAGAAGATTGGATTTATTTTGGACAGGGGTTATTTCAGCTGTGAAAACATACAATATATGGATAAATGCGGGTACAGCTTCGTGATCATGGTGAAGGGAATGGCTTCACTGGTGAATGAACTGGTTCTGGAACACAAGGGAACTTTTGAAAGTAAGCGCGTGAATAACATCTATGAGTATGGAGTATATGGGAAGACCGTGAAGCACAGGCTTTATGCGGGTGATAAAAAAGAACGGTATTTTCATCTGTACCACAGCATTTCCAAAGAAAGTGCAGAGCGCGCTGGGATTGAAAACAGGCTGGACCAGATGACATTGTACCTTAAGAAATATCAGAATAAAGTAAAAGAATTCGGGCCAGGGTTTGAGAAGTATTTTACTCTCCATTATGATGAAAAAACACAGGCATTTGTACTGCCGGAAGAGCGCTGCAGTGTGGTGGAAAGGGAACTGGATCTGGCAGGATATTTCTGTATAATCACATCGGAAAAGATGAGCGCAAAAGAAGCAATCGAGCTGTATAAAAGCCGTGATACATCAGAGAAACTATTCCGTGGAGATAAATCCTATCTTGGAAATAAGAGCATCCGGGTGTATTCAGAAGAGTCAGAAAGGGCTAAGATCTTTGTTGAATTTGTGGCAATGATACTGCGCTGTAAGATGTATATAAAGCTGAAAGAAGAGATGAAAAAACTGGAAAAGAAGCCGAATTATATGACAGTTTTGGAAGCGTTGAAGGAACTTGAAAAGATAGAAATGGTGCGTCAGTTGGACAATGTATACAGGCTGGACCATGCAGTAACGGCTAATCAGAAAACAATATTAAATGCGTTTGGAGTGGATGCAAATTACATAAAATACTATGCATCTGAGCTGAGTAAAGAATTGAAAAAGGTGGAATAAGGAGGAGAAAAAGATGGCACGAACAAGAAAAACGAGCAGGGAAGCCCTGGATGAAAAGATCGAAAAAGCAGAGGCTGATGTGATCGCAGCGAAGAAAAGATATGACCATGCAACCGCAGTTTTGAAAGAGCTATTGGACAAGCGGGATACGATAAGGAAAGATGAAATCCTGTCAGCAATTGTAAAGAGTGGACGGTCTTATGAGGAGATAATGAACTTCCTGAATGTGGAAGAAACTGAG
>ERZ772818.1408-NODE-1408-length-20901-cov-51.700710_pt1 | contig 20901 bp, 15 predicted proteins | sample MGYA00580837_ERZ772818 | MGnify/ENA primary metagenome ERZ772818 (study PRJEB29015, sample SAMEA2737671) | human gut metagenome | biome: human gut; feature: human-associated habitat; material: faeces | place: China | collected 2012 ...
TTTTAAAGGAATAGATCAATTCAGGGATAAGGCAATGGATGTGTGGATTCCATTTGAGGTCCCTTCCAAAAGTATGTATAGTGGCAATCATGCCAAATTCATTACGAACAGGAATATCTTTGAATATATAGTGAGTATCAGAAAGCTTTTTCTTTTTAAGTTTATCGGCAAGAGATTTATTGGTAAGAATAGAAATTGTATTTCTGGAAGCAACAAACAAAAGATTGAGTCTAGAACGATCCTGTCTGAACCAGTTTCTAAGTTCTTCAGGAATAGTAAATACAATGTGTCTATGAGGGCAGTCAAGACAAAAAGAAGTAGCCTTGGCAGCAAGCTGTTTGGCATATTTAACACCACATGCATTACAGAATCTTGAATGACAAGAATGAGGGATGACATTCCAGTTGTCACAATCGGGACATTCAAATTGGTCAAATCCAAGATAACATGTGTGGCAAAGTAATGAACGTTCTACATTGTCTAAAATGCAAGGACGAGCTTTACCGGAAGCATCTAATTTTCTTATATAGTCAATATTATCAAAGAAGATGTTTTTGATAGGATGAATAAAATTAAAGTTTCGAACATCACAATCTAAAAGTGATAGAGTTTCAACAGGAATATTTGAATGATAAGTTGTGTCCATAATTGAAGTATAGAATTAAATAGAGATGTAAACAAGACTTGGCAAATTAAAAGTGCCCATACAAATCATTTTATATGATTTGATGGGCTTTTTTTATTTAGAAAGGATAGATTAATTTTATGAGTAGATGGGATATTTTATTAGATAGAACGAATCAGGCTAAAATTAAGACGGATTATGTGAACGAGGTAAACAAAGAAAATGAAAAAAAATATTGGAAAGAAAGATGTGACAAGGCTCAGGATAAATTTTTCGATATGATCAAGGCTGAAGAATTGAAAGAAATTTTTGATTTATTCGAAGCTTTAGGAAAACCACATTATTATTGGAAACATTCGCTTGGTCATTATCCAACTGAAAATATGCCACAATGGAAAGATGTTTGTCCAGATTCGAGATGGGAAGGTGGACCTGATTATACGGAAGATCGAGACTTGGACCGAATCGGTATTGGAACAAGAAATGCCAGTGGTCGCATGGCTTCCATGCCATGTTTACGCATGAGAATCGACGATGAAGAATGGGGAATGAAATGGAATTATTTATCTGTAGAAATGTATTTGAATAAGGAAAATCATATCATATCTCATCAGAGTATATATTCAAATCATAATGGAGATGGAATGGTCGAATTTAATGCAATTGATGAGAATAAGCGTACTGGAATTATTTATGAGCACTTTGTTAAAGCGTATCCAGAATTTATTAAAAATTTTGAACGGATAGCTGAAAATGAAATTCAGAAAAAGGAAATGTCCCTAGAAAATGTTGAATTGCCAATATTGCATTCAGAAAAGGATATTCCAGAAGATGTGTTGAGTACATTTGAAACATACTGTATCAAAGATGGAGTTTCCTATGCAATGAATGAAACTAAAGATGAGCTGTACGCAATCAATTCAAGTCTATCCGATCACGATATAAATACACTTTTAAAGAGTGCAATCAATAAACATGAATTTGATGCAGGTGACCAGGTATATCTGTACGCAGACGATAATGAGTTGCATTATCATCTGGAAGAATTGTTTGATCAATATTTGGAAGCACCAGATGATTTTGATTATGTGAGCGAAGAATTTGAAAATGGTTTAGAACAATATCAGGATGAAATTGGAAAGAATGAAATGGAATTATAGTTAAGGCAAATTGCCTTAACTATTTTTGTTTAGAAAGGAAAATGGTATATGGCTCGTATTTTAAAAAGAAGTCAAAAAGACAAAGAATCAGCTTTGCCTTTAGAAAATGAATATAAGTCTTTTCTGGAATTAAAGGCACATTTAATGATGCTAAAAAATGGACTTCCTTATTTTGAAGAAAGCATACATTCAGTTATGGAAATATTAAATATAAAGAAAAATCTTTTAAGCGAACATAAAGATGATGTATATCGCTTAGGCAGCACTTATCAAACAAGTCCGTTTGAATTAGTTGATACAGTTCCTATAAAAAAAGCATTGGATGCGGATCAAATGAAACTTCATTCTTTAAAGAAAGAAATAAGAGAGTGTTCAATCAAATTAGATAAGTACAGGTATCAGTGGCAAACCGTCATCAAATCACCGAAGGAAATGATTCAAGATTTCTTCTTACGTGATTCGGATACAAAGAAAATATTTGATGATTATATAGATAAACTACAAGAAAGATTAGATCACCTAAAATTTTTTGAAAATGGATATTATCTTGAGAGTTGCCGATTAAATTGTTTTTTTAAAGATATGAATTATTACAAGGAGCATTACGAAAAAGATCTTGTTGAGTATAAAGATAAAATCAAAATGTATGAGCGAATCTGCGAACCTGAGAGTCGACTTGTTGATTGTAATAAGTATCTAGGTATGGAATATCAAAATATATCTGTAGACAGCATCAAAAAGATGGCAGCGGATTACGAAAACATCTTAAATGAACGTATTTCTCAGGTAGATGAAAAAATCAAGGAAATTGAAAAGACAAGTGGTTTATGCATAGACAATGTAGATATGATTTCTGATTCTAAGATTCAACCACAAAAAAATGAGATAGATGAAAATAGAAAAGATGCAATTTTACACTGTATGGCAGATGAAACATTAGAGTATGTTTATAACAGGACAGCTACTGGTTTTTATTATGTTAGTACAGATGATATTCGTTTCAATGCAGATGAACGATTTGGTATTACATTATCGAATGAAGATTTAAGTAAGATTTACGATTATATGAATTGGGATTTCTATGCACTCGATTCAGAATGTGAGTGGGATGAAGATGAGCAGGGTGAATACTTCGGTATTGCAGTTGGATCCGATCGTGTCAATGGCGGTTACGAATTTGATGATTACTGTGATTTAGAAGAAGAAAGATATGAACTTCGTCAAACTTTATTTGATGAGATGTGCGTACAGCATCCTATTGAATATGATGCGGATAAAGAATGCCTTACATTACCGGATGGCAGAGTGATTAATAATATGCTGTCACGGGAACAGGCTGTAAAACATTATGAAGATTATATCTACAATGAGGTCAACCAAAATCAGGAAGTCAAGGAAATGACAAAAATGTTATATGAGGATGAATTGGAAAAGGACGATTTAGAAGAATGTTTGTAAACTCTTAAGGTTCAAAGACTTGAGAGCTTTTTTGTTAAGGCAATTTGCCTTAATTTTGAAAGGAGTTAATTATGGCAAGAAACTGGAAGAAAATGTCTAAAGAAGATGAAAATAAAAAAAGGCAGGAAACAATAGATAAGGCTATTGAAACGATGAATAAAGGGGTTTATGAATACCTTGATTCAGATAGATTCAAAACTCTTTTAGATACAATGTCAAAGTTTCATGATTACAGTCTAAACAACACATTGCTGATTTTAGAACAGAACCCTCGTGCCACTCAGCTTGCAGGCTATAACAAGTGGCAGCAGGATTTTAATCGTCAGGTCAAAAGAGGTGAAAAAGGCTTGATGATTTGGATGCCTGTCGAGATCAAAGTAAAAGAAAACCATTATGTTCTGGATGAAAATGGAAATCGAATACTAGGGGATGACGGAAAGTTCAAAAGAGAAGAGGTTGTAGTAAAAAAACGTACATTTAAAATTGGATATACATTCGATGTGTCGCAAACAGAGCAGATTGAAGGAAAAGAAGTGATTGAATTAAGCCCAGTAAAGGAACTGGAAGGAAATGTAAAGGATTATCCGACTTTAACAAAAGCGTTGATGGAAATCAGTCCAGTACCAATAAAGATTGAAGCTTTCAAAGCATCTGCAAAAGGATGCTATAATTCTTTGACTAACGAAATCAAGATTCAGCCTGATATGAGTGAGGCCCAGACAATTAAAACCATGATTCACGAGATTGCACATTCCATTGTTTACAGCGATGAAAATCTAAATCAGCTCAAACAGAAGGATAATGTTGAATTTAGTAAAAATGAAAAAGAAGTGCAGGCAGAATCAATTGCATATATCGTATCTAGCCATTTAGGCATTGATACATCAGATTACTCATTTCCGTATGTAGCTACGTGGGGACTATCGACTGAGCCATCTGATTTGGAAAAAGTAAAACAGAATTTGAAATGCATTAAAAGTACTTCAATGTATTTAACGTCTAAACTTGATACATACATGGAACAATTACAGGCACAACAAAATCAAAATAAGGATAAGGTTCAGATTGCAATCAACTGGTCTGAAAATGGGACTGTTGCCCAATACTCAGAAGAAAGCAATATTGCACCAGAAGATAAACTTTCTTTTGCAGAAGCAAATGAACTGCTAAAACGTATGAACGATCATCTCAAGGATACCATGCTTGGCTATGACAAAACAGAGTATGAAATCACACTTTACAAGGAAAACGACACTGATCCTTATGTTTATTCCGGAAGATATGATATAGGAAGTGAAAATGGAGATATTATTGATACGATCAGTGATTATTTGGATTGGAAAATAGAACATGAAAGCGATCAGAATGCATTGCTTTTTAAAAATGATTTTATTCCTGATGTTGAAGCAGGACGTAAATTGTCAGTGGATGAAGCAAAACGAGTCGACAAGATTTTTGATGAAATGCTTAAAAGGGAATTGAAATATAAGACAATCAATTTCACAAGAGAACATTTTGAAACTGTGGATACAGCACGTGATGTCATGCGGGTAGAAGAAAAAATGGATGAGCTGTACAACAATGGCGATATATCAGGAAAAACTCGTGATGAAGTATTAAATAATCTTTCTGAAGTTGAAGAAGCTTTATACGCACGAATCAAAGATGATATGGAAAACGACTATCTGTTTAAAACTCAAGTTGAAAATGCAGTCAATGCAGATGGAGAGTATGGATATAAACGAGCACTTTACAATCAAGATGATGTGTACAAGGATGTTGTGAAAGATGTACTTGAAATTGATGATTTACAAAAGGATGAAGATGAAATGGAATTATAGTTAAGGCAATTTGCCTTAAGGATGGAGGTATATAAAATGAATCATATTACATTCAAAGATAAAAAAGGTTTTGATATTGATGTTCTTGCATTTGATGGAGAATCGGATTTTGCGATTTTAGATCGAACTTCTACAGGCAGTCCAACACCTTATGTTGTGGTAAAAGGATTGGATGTAGAGTCGGCTTCATGGTCCTATTCGGAAGGGTATTTTGATAAATATGATGATTGTGTACGTAAATACAAATCTTCTGTACTCGAACATACTAAATCAGATATACCAATGAAAGCTATGTTTGCATATTTATTGTGTAGAGATATTGAACCTATGCTTACACGCACTTTAACAGATGATGAAGTGTGGCAGGCATTTGATAGCTTTATGCAGAATGATAATTTTGCATCTTTGTTAGATCGTGAAATTGTGCCGATGGCATTGGATATAATTGAAGAAAATGAGCGGAGAGAAAATTTAAAGATACAAGATATTATTGATGCTCCATTGAAATGGAACAGTAAAACGAAACCAGATGGAGTTTTTATTGGTATGACAGTATCCGATTTTGTTTTTAGTCATGGACTTTACCAAAATATGAAATTAAATGATTTCAATGAGTTGCTTGCAAAAGAAGGCTTTTCGACTTTTCCTAACAAGCAGTACCCATTCACAAATCTTGAACGTATGATTAGTGACGAGGAATTTAAACTTGATGTTCTTAATATTAGTAATAATTTAAATAAGATTTATGATGAAACGGACTTTGTTTATGAAAAAGGGATTGAAGAATCGGATGTTGCAGAAGTAGTTTTTGATGGTATCTGTGATGATTACGAACTTTCAAGACTTGTCAATAAATGTGAAGGAAAAGATCAATTGAAAGATTTTGTCGCACATTGTGAGGATATTCAAGGTCTGTTTGTAAATGCTGTTGAAATGGATATACAGGAAATGGAACTTTAAGGCAGATTGCCTTAATTTTAAAGATAAGGAGAATGAAGATGAATTTGCTTTTACACTACAGGCTATATGGAGATATAGATGTACAAGAATACAAGCTATATGGAGATGTAGATAAAAAGTTTAATAAATGTTTGATGCATGAAGGGGGAGAGATTGTTGTAAAAGAGTACCCCGTCCCTGAATTTATAAACTGTACATTGATGCAAAAACACAAGAGATAGAAAGTAATGAGTTGGAGTTTTAAGGCAGATTGCCTTAACAAAAAAGGAGTGATGTTGTACATGAACGAGTACGAAAAATATCAATTACAGTGGTTAATGGAGCATGGGTATTCATTAGCAGATTTTGTGAAAGCTTTGATTCCTCATGTGAATGAGGGGTCAAGCATAGAACCAGATGCGAATCTTGCATATTGTCTCAAAGAAGGCTTTTATGATTTTAAAAATGAAGGGTTCAATGGTGATATTTGGTTAAGTGAAGAAGAATGGAAACAGGATCTAAATAGGGGTAATGAATACAACTTAACAAATGATGGAATGTCAAAAGTAAAGCTTTTTATTGAACAATGCAAAGTTAAGCAGGAAAGTATCTTAAAAGCCGGATTGGATACAGCAAAAGAAACCACATTACCAAGTGTAGAAGATATTCTATGCAATGTTGAGGATATGGTTGACAAAAATGGTGAATACACAAATGCTTGGAGTATTTCGGATAATTATTTAAGTGATCCATTAGAATTGCACAAGGACGAAGATTTTGTAATTATTTCAAATGAACGAACAAAAGATAATGTAGTCCAACTTCCTTTAGAGGAAAAAGAAACACCAATTCAAAGTCATGAGGTATCGACACCACATCCACATTATACGGAGGTCAATCTATTTGACGTAAGTGAAGATGTGTTTCATGAAGAAGATACAAACGATTTTAGTCCATGGTCAGAAAAAAGTATCAACACTATTTTAAGAATTGGTTCAGGTTTTGTGAATGGAAAATATCGTATCTATCATCTGTATACAGCTATGAATGTCAATGCAAAAGACAAGGCAATTTTTCTTAAAAATGAATATGGTATTGGTGGTCAAACCTATGATTTTAAAAATAAAAACCAAGACAAAGGCTCGATTGATCATGATTCAAAAGAATTGACTGTATCTGTTTCATCAAAAGGTTCAGCAGCATTATCTAAAGATTCTGAATCAAAAACATTCTCATGGTCGGATGTTAGCTCACGCATAGAAAGGCTGATTGCAACAGGCAAATATTTATCAGATGAAGAAATGGAACATTATAATTCTATGAATAAGGATGAAATTCTACCTGCCTGGCTTTTAGAAAAATGTGGATTGTCAGACTATACAAAGAATTCTCAGATTGTGGAAAGACCAGACTGGATGGAAGAATATGTGGTTCTAATTGATCGTGATAATGATTATGTATTGTTGAGGGATCCCAATAAAAATGTAAATCAGGTTTGGACTGCAAGTGGTGAATTTCTTTCGACAGTGCAATTGGAAAATGAAACAGTCGATGAAGCTATGGAAGAATATTATTATAACATCACAAAAGGTGGCTTTTATATTCCAGATCGAATTAAAGAAGGATATATGGAAGAGGATTATGATAATCTTTCAAAAGAGGATATTGAGCTTTAAGGCAATTTGCCTTAATTTTGAATAATTATGTGCGAAGGTTATAAAAAAGCTTTCGCACTTTTTTCTAGCATTTTCGACAGATAAAAATGGTAAAATATACTTGTAAAAATTAGATGAAACAAGGAATTATTCCAATTTGGAAGGAGTGGTCAACATGATGATGTATTTTGAATTTAATGAGGATAGATTGAAAAAGCACAATTTAACCAAGGAACAATGTTTTAGCGTGATTGACAAAGTGATGAATCAAAATGGGATTTATGCTAAACAGAGTGGAACTTATATTACTTCTGAAAAATCTGGGTTTGATGCTTTTAGTTTATTAAAATGCAAACTACCTAAAACAAAGTGGTTTTTGAATGTGATTGAAAAGTGGTTCTGGTTTGATGATGAAAATGATGTTGACTGGAATGATGTCGGAGCCGACTGCATACATTCAATTAATATCTATGGAGTTTAAAATACATGCCTACAACAAAAAAAGCCATATATTTTGACTTGGATTATAACGCTTTGAAACATTTCTATAGCAATACATCTCCAAATAATGCGTATGCTGAAATTGAAAAATATATGCTTGATAATGGCTTTGAACATAGACAGCGGTCAGGATATGTAAGTTTGAAAGCAATGCGGTTGAATGAGATTACCGATTTTGTAAAACAAATGTCAAGAGAATTTCCGTGGCTTCATAAATGCTACAAAAAATTCGATGTAGCTAATATAGGTGTGGTCCACAACTTGGATATATATCTAGATGAACCATATTATGAGATAGATGTAGATTTAGAAATATCAAATGAAAATGTTGTAGATCATAATGAAGATTACAAACTGGTTGAAGTTGGGAATGACTTATATGAATTAAGAAATTTCGATGATGAAATAATAAGCACTTCGACATTCAATAATATAGAAGATGCTTTAGATGAAATAGATGAAAGAAATAAAGGAATTGAGCTTTAAGGCAATCTGCCTTAATTCTGAATAATTATGTGCGAAGGTTATAAAAAAGCTTTCGCACTTTTTTCTAGCATTTTTTGAAAGGATACATGGTAAAATATATATGAGGAAAATAAAACAAAAGAAAGGTGTGAATGTAGATGAAAGCAATCGATTCGAACAACTTAGCTTATTTGAACTCTGCATGGGGGATGATGAATCAAGTGGAGGTAGTGAAGCTTTTGAAGGAAAAAAACAATCTATTATATACCATTTTGAAGGAGAGGAATCCAGAGCAGTTGAGCAATCTGGAATTTCAACTTTATCAGGAAATCAATTCACACTTCACGCAGGTACTGAAGGAACTGGAAACAACGTATCCAGTATCACAGGAATTGAGCTGGATGGAAAAATTACAGAAGAAGGAACAGCTTTTGAATCAAGCCAGAGAAATAACATGGCAGTGGGTCCAGAATCTGAAAGTACTACAAACCAAGTATTGGAGAGAGTACATTTAAGTGATGAAAGATTATCTACTAAAACAAAGATACAATACAATATTGAAGCTTTAAGAATCGTTCGTCAGCTTCAAAAAGAAAACAGGACAGCTACTTTACCAGAAAAAGAAAAACTAGCACGTTTTTCGGGGTGGGGTGGCTGTCCTCATGTATTTAATGAGAGTGATACGGATTACGCTTTGGAAAGAAAGGAAATCAAGGAACTTTTGACAGTGCATGAATATGCAAATGCAAAAGAATCAACATTAACATCCTTTTATACACCATTGAATGTAATTGACAATATCTATCGTATTCTTGAACGAATGGGATTCGATCAGGGGAAAATCATTGAAACCAGCATGGGAAATGGTAACTTTTTTGGACGGATGCCTAATGATATGTATGCAGACTCAACACTGTGTGGTGTCGAGCTTGACAGCATGAGTGCAACGATAAGCAGATACCTTTATGACAAGGTAGATGTAGAAAACACAGGCTTTGAAAGCAATTCCTATCCAAATAATTATTTTGATCTGGCTATTTCAAATGTTCCATTCGGATTTTTTCAAGTGCATGATATGCAGGAACGTGATCTGAATGAACATCACTGGAACATCCATAACTACTTTTTTGCGAAAGCATTAAAAAAGGTTAGAAATGGTGGAGTTGTTGCGTTTATTACATCAACCGATACTATGGATGGAAAGAGCGACATTTTATCCTATATTAATGAAAAAGCTGATTTTTTAGGTGCCTTGCGTTTACCTTCCAATTTATTCCATGAAAACGGAGCAAATACAGATGTAGCGTGTGATATTGTTTTTCTTAAACGAAACGATGAAAAGGTAGTCGATCGTAATGCATTATTTACGCAAAGACAATATGTAACAGAACACAGACAGATGAACGATTACTTTGTTATGCATCCAGATCACGTGTTTGGTCGTGTTACGGAAGAAAAAGGACAGTTTGATAATTATGTACTGAAAGTTACAACAGATAAAGATAAATCATTACAGAATTATTTTGATGCTGTCATTAATGGCTTCCCTGAAGGAATCTATGAGGAAGAACAAATATCAGAAGAACAGCAAATGTTTATTCCAATGGATGTGCAGCACTCAAAACTGGCTGTCAATGCGTTTTTTGTTGAGAATGACAAACTGTATTTCAAAGAAGCTGACTATTACTATGCTGTAGGCATTACAAATAAACCATATGAAGATATTGTATCGTTCAAAAGTGAAACAGATCGCCTTAAGGCAATTTGCCTTATCAAATTAGCCGATACAGCAAACGAATTGATTTGTATGCAGGTGAATGATGTTGATGAGATTCTTTACCTTGAAAAGCGTACAGAGTTGAATGCTTTATACGATGATTTTGTTAAGGAATATGGTCCTATCCATAAAAGAACGAACATCCGTCTTTTAGACAACGATCCTCGTCTGGCTATGCTGGATTCACTTGAAAACTATGATGCAAAATCAAAGCGGGCAAGTAAATCTCAGATTTTTTCAGAACGAACGATTCAACCAAAACGTGAAATAAAAGCTGTAGAAAGTTTGGAAGATGCAGTACGTGTATCTTTAGATACGTATGCATATTTAAATTTGGAATACATGAGTTCACTGCTTTCTGTGACAAAAGAAAGTGTACAGGAGAAACTGCTAAATAAAAAGATTGCTTTTATTCAGCCAGAGTCTGGAAAATTACTCATGGCGGACGAATATTTGAGTGGAGACATCTATGAAAAGATTGAGATGGCAGAAAGATATGGCTTTGACAACAATATCGAAGCATTAAAAAGTGTTTTGCCAGAACCATTGTCGGCTGAGGATATTCATGTACAGTTAGGTGCTCAATGGGTTCCTGTTGAATATATCCGTGAATTCAGCAGCCACATTTTTAAGGAGTCTGGGTATGATTATTCACGTATGAGAATTGACTATGACGAATATTCGGCTAAATATTTTACAACACAGCCGAGTCGTTGGAACATCAACAGTGAGGTTAAGCTAAACTGGGGAGTGCAGAAAACAGATAATGTAGAATACTGGAAAAGCCAGCCAGATTACAATGGATATGATCTTTTTACAGATATTATAAATTCCAGAATGCCAGAGATCAGAAATTACTGGCAGGAAGAAGATGATGAAGGAAAAACACATCAAAAAAGTGAAGTCAATCCTGCAAGAACCGCACTGGCTCGACAGCTTGCGGAAGATCTGGAACAGGAGTTTGAGGATTGGATTTATCAGGATTATGAGCGGAAGAAAGATTTAGTAGAGATTTACAATCATAGATTCAATAATATTAGAAACCGAGTCTATGATGGCTCATTCATATCTTTTCCGGAAATGTCACCTTCCTACAATCTAGAACCATATCAGAAAAATGCAATTGCCCGTATTATGGATACAAATACAAATACATTGCTTTGGCAACAGGTTGGAGCAGGCAAAACTTTTGAAATGGTTGCCAGTGGAATGGAAATGAAGCGTTTAGGACTTAGAAACAAGATTTTATACGTTGTACCAAATCATATCGTATCACAGTGGGCAAACGATTTTATGCGTTTATATCCAAATGCCAACATCTTGGTAGCCACTAAAAAAGATATGTCAAAACAGCGAAGAATGGCTTTTACAACAAAGATTGCTACTGGTAACTATGATGCAATAATCATGGCACATTCCAGCTTTAAGATGATTTCAATCGGCACTGATTTGCAGATCGAATTGATGAGAAAACAGATGGATGAAATGAATGCTGCTATCGAACAATTGTCGATGGACAACTCATACAACGAAAATCGTACAAAGATTGTGAAACAATTGGAAAGAACGAAAAAATCAATTGAAATGCAGATACAGAGATTAGCCGATTCAAGACGAGATGAAAATGTGGTTCCATTTGAAAATCTTGGAATTGACTATATGTTTGTCGATGAAGCACATGAATTTAAAAATCTTTTCAGTTATACGGCTATGCGAAATATCGCAGGAGTACCACAGCAGAATTCCGCAAAGGCTATGGATATGTATATGAAGTGCAAGATTATTGAGGATAATGGCGGTGGTATCTGTTTTGCAACAGGTACTCCAGTGACAAATACAATGGCTGAGCTTTATACTATGCAAAGATATTTACAGGAGAACGATCTAAGAAAGCAGAATATCCGTTGTTTTGATGCATGGGCAAAGACATTTGGTAAAGTGACTAACAGCTTTGAAATCAGCGTGGATGGCTCAGGCTTTGTCAATCGTTCACGTTTTTGTAAATTCTTCAATATGGAAGAACTGATGAATCACTTTAGACAGGTTGCTGAAATTCAGACAGCCGGAATGCTGAGAAAATCACTGGAAGAATCGGTGCTAGGTCGAGTAAAAGCTGTACCGCCAAAACATATTGGAGGTAAGCCGACTGTTATTGCCATTGAGCCAAGTGATGTACTGGAAAACTACATCAGTGAAATTGTTGAACGTACCGAAAGTATTCATAATGGGAATGTGGATCCGCATATCGACAATATGCTTAAGATCACATCAGACAGTAAAAAAGCAAGTATTGATATGCGTTTAATTGATCCAAATTATCCAGACGAAGAAAATGGAAAACTATGGACGATTGCAAAACAGGTATATCAGATTTACAAGGATTATGATAAAGATAAAGCTACACAACTTATTTTCTGTGATTCGTCAACACCTCATAAGAATGATAAGGAAAATGATGGGGAAGATGGCTATGTATTCAGCAATGTCTATGAAGATCTAAAATTAAAATTTATAGATTTAGGTATTCCCGAAAGTGAAATAGCATTTATCCATGATTATGATACAGAATTAAAAAAACAGAATCTTTTTGAAAAGATGAATAAAGGTGAAATGCGTATCTTGATTGGATCGACCCCAAAACTAGGTGCAGGTACCAATATTCAGGAACGTATGATAGCAATACACCATGTAGATGTTCCATGGCGTGCAAGCGATATTGAACAGCAGAACGGACGAGCATTCAGGCAAGGGAATATGTATAACGAAATTTACGAATTCCGCTACGTTACTAAAAAGTCATTTGATGCATATTCATGGCAGATGGTCGAAACAAAATCAAGCTATGTAACACAGCTTCTAGAAGGTACGGGAGATACACGTGAATTTGAAGAAGATACACAGAATAGTTTCTCATATGCCGAGGTTAAAGCAATTGCATCTGGAAATCCTATCATTAAGGAAAAATTTGAAGTTGACAATGAAGTGAAACGATTGGAAACAATGCGTAGATCATGGCAAAAGAAAAAATTACAGGCACAGGATGATGTTGCACTTTTACCAGATCGAATCGAAACAGAAAAGAAATATCGCACGATTCTTGCAAAAGAATATGAATATTTCAAAGATGAGATTGAAGCCAATAATCTTAGAGATACAGAGCATTTTACATTTTATGATGTCAATGGGAATGAATATCACGAGATGAAGAATGCTTGGGATGCGATTCAGGAATGTACAAAGGGGTACAAGCTACATGATTTTAAAGAAAATAAATTTGTAGGTCGCTTTATGAAAGCGGATGTTTTAATTGGATTAGGTCTAGCAGGGGAAGGTGTAGTGATCAAATTACAAACACCATTACGCATTATCAATGTAGATTCAATCAACCCAGTTGGTAGAGTGAATTTCAATCGAATGTATAAACGTATCAATGATATACGCTATTCATTGAATAGAACGATTGAAACTATCCAGAATTACGAAGGAAATCTAAAGATTGCAAAAGAAATGGTAAACAAGCCTTTTGAATTGCAGGACGAGTTAACAAGTGTAAGAAATCGACAAAAGGAGATCAACAAGATTTTAGATACTTCAGGAAACGAAAACAGTAAAGTGGTTGTTGAGAATGATTTGAAAGAGGAAAGGAACGAAAGCGGTATGGAATTATAGAATTAAGGCAATTTGCCTTAATTCTTTCTTTATCATATTTTAACTATCTGGTAATGCCTATATTCGTGTTTTTGTCAACAATAAATTTTTTGTATAAAATTTTTGGATATTTTTTATTTGAACAATTTATATTATCTAATATACTTTATATATGGTCTTTTTGACCTTTTTTGCTCACTTTGCTCATTTTTATTTGAACATTGTTCGCACAAATTTCTAGCATTTTTGTTCGAGTGTTGTGATATAATGTTAACATGAAGCAAGTGTATACAGAGGACCTAAAACGTGTGTTTAGGTCTTTTTTTATGCAAATGGAGGTGAATTTACAAATGAAGATTGAAGATATGGTGGATGTGATTTCTATGTGCACGAATACACTTGAACCGCATTCTGCAATTGCATTAGCAAGGGCAATTGCAAATGATGAGGAATATTTTAATTTGTATTTAAGTAGTGAAAATTACGATGACTTTGAAAGGAAAGTACTTAGTAAGGAATGTGCATTAAATGAAATATATGCTCAAATATCAAGGTATGGAACAAGAGCTGACAGTCATTGGTGCAGAATAATGGATCTTTTTGGAGAAAGTAGTTTTAAAGTACATTCTGAACATGGTAAGGTTCTGATTGGAACTGAGGAGCTTAAAACTTTTGTTAATAGCAGAGGAAGTTCACTTAATGGATTTTATGATGTTAGCCATGTTGCTGTCTTTAATATAGGTGACAAAGATTATAAAGTGGTATACGGATGTATTGATAAAATGATGGACAAGAAGGATTTTTTAATTATTGGCGAATTTAATATTTACGATTATGATGGAGGCTCTGCAGATTTAAACTTTATAGAACCTTTCCGAAAAATCAAGGATGGTTGGTATCGTATATATGCGTATGATGGATTTGTTGCTTTTGTAGAATTTTAAATGAAGTTAGTTAGAATTTTGTTAACTGCGAAGGGAGTGATGACTATGAAATACGTTTTATCGAAACAATGCAGTTTCAACAGAAACAAGGACAGTCTAATAGGCTATACGAATCTATCCTTTAGTAACGGAGTATGGGTACCTCAATATCATCTGAATGTAGATGATAGTCTGAATTCAGTGTATGAAGATAAAATGCAGGCTTTTTGTAAATACATTAAGGATGTGATCGTACCGAATGGATATGAGTCGATTGAATATCTGGTAAATCGCTTAAATTTAAAAACGATTGGATTGAGCCGATATCAGCTCTATGCTTCAACGGAAGAAGCAAATTTTTGCGTGAGATTTGTCAAAAACATGTATGCAAAGGAAATGATCTATATCCATATGTTCCGCAAGGGTTGAGTGTCATTTCGCACAAAAATCTAGCATTTTTGCCAATTCTAAATGGTAAAATATAGATGTATTAAATAAGGTCGTTTCACGGACCTTGGCTTTTAAAGCCGAAAGTATAGATGAATTAGAATCATACTTTCTTCATTCGTGGAGTGGTTAAAGTTCTTTAGTAATCTGTAATGCCATTGGTTTGAGGCTGTACATCAGCACGTTATCGTATGGTAGTGAAGGCAATCCATTCTTCTGACTTCAAAGTCAAATGTTGAAGTACAAAACATTCTTGTAAAAAGGCGGGCACTGTATGACGTTGGCTTTCCAGCATACTCGTAAGTCCTGTTTTCATATCGTGCGAAGTAGTTCGACCGCCTACAATGCACGACCCAAACGATTTAGACATGTGGTTGTTTATTGTTAGATGCTAATTAACTCACCGATTGCATCTGATAAGCAATAAACATAAAGTCACCCCAGATATCCGTTTTCAGGACCTGTTCTATTGTTTATCTCCCTTTGGACATAGAGATATCATAATAGAAAGTAAAACTTTTTCGCTTGCAGTTTAATATAACAGATTGCCATAAACGGATATCAAAAATGACCATGGCAGAAGCATGAGCCTGCCGTTACATGAGGATGCAAGTTCCGTGGGTGCAACTCCCACAATCCTCAAACACATTTTTTACAATATACGAATGCTATACAATGAAAAGGAGCAAGTTCCTTCTACGAATACAACACTTGCATTTGTATATCAGCATGCATATCTTGACTTCTATCTAAATATGAAGGAGGTTTTTCTCCCTTTAAAGACTAAATATTATATAAGTCAGGTGCTCTGCTCATGAAGAGAACTGTTGATTGTTTTTCTCTTTTCATAGATACATATTTTACATATCCAATTCTATGTTTTCTTCATGAGGTGTTTATGAAGGTACAAGTAATATCAGGTGCAATTCCTGAAACCTTCACTTTTAATTTCAAAATGTAGTAGCACAACCCTTTTGGTAGGAGGTGAAACTCCTGCTTTCCAACGTAACTTTTATTGTGATGCTGCATGTGTTAGCCACGGAAGGCTTTCTTAACAAGAGATGTTTCAGATTTTAAAGAGAATGTCAGAATCTGATTCATCAGAATTTCAGACATGGGACAACGATCCACAAGCCAGAATCGTCTGGACAGAGCAGAAAACATGAGCCTGCTCATTGTTTCAAATGGGTACATATACTAATGACAATCAAGCCCTTTTATACATCTTTCCCTTAAAATATGTATGTGCCCATTTAAAATAATTTGATATAAGCAAAAGGCAGAATTTGAATATTCTGTCTTTTTTATGATTTAAAAATTAAGGCAGTTTGCCTTAAGAATGGAGGAAGAAAAAAATGAAGTCTATTATACTTTACAATCAGGGAGGTTATTCCCCTCAATTGTTAGCATTCAATGGAGAAACAAATTTTGCAATTCTATATTATGCTTGCACTATAAAACCTTATGTTCTTGCATGTAAACTAGGTGATGATGTGAGATCGAATGAATTTGAGGAAGTAGCTTGCTTTGAAAAGTATGACGATTGTTTACGCAAATATCAATCCTTGGTTCTACAGCATTTAGAAAAGACAATTCCAGTTGCAGAATTGTTTAAACATTTGAAAAGAACAGATTTAGATAACGTGGTTGGCTTGGCTGGTGAGAAGATTATGGATGATGAAGATGATGAAAGAAGATGGGAGGAAATATGGTCTGCACTTATTAGATATAGACATCCAATCATAAAAGAATGCATTGAGAAGATTCAAGTGCTCTATGATGTAAAAATCAGTGGATGGGATAAATAAGAGTTAAGGCAATTGGCCTTAATCCTTAAATAGGGTCGATTCACGGACCTTGGCTTTTAAAGCCGAAAGTACAGATGAATTGGAATCACATCTTTGTCATTCGTGGCTAGGTTAAAATTTCTTAGTAGTCTGTAATGCCATTGTTTGATGTTGCGGTACAGCACATTTCCACATGGTAGTGAAGGCGGGTATAATCGTGATTTGTGCACTCGCTTTGTTGCGGTACAGCACATTTCCACATGGTAGTGAAGGGAGTTGATCCAAAAGAGGAATGTACATATCGTTGCGGTACAGCACATTTCCACATGGTAGTGAAGGGTTTCTTTCTTTGATTTTTTTATAAAATTTGTTGCGGTACAGCACATTTCCACATGGTAGTGAAGGCCTGCATCAAAGTGATTGATCCATCTAATGGTTGCGGTACAGCACATTTCCACATGGTAGTGAAGGAGTCACATCCGCACTCAATGCATCTTGTTGGTTGCGGTACAGCACATTTCCACATGGTAGTGAAGGAGTGGTTGGGACGATTACTAAGACAGGTGAGTTGCGGTACAGCACATTTCCACATGGTAGTGAAGGGAAAACTATGAAAATATCAAATTTACCCTCAAATTCGCACAAAAATCTAGCATTTTTCGACTTTCAAAATGGTAAAATATAGGTGTAAAGGGAAATGATAAAAAATTAAGGCAATTTGCCTTAATAAAAAATAGATCAGGAAAGGATATATTATATATGAAAACAAAACAAATTTTAATGACAGGAGCATTAGCTCTTAGTATGGTGTTATCTGGTGGCATGTTGACTGGATGTTCTAATTCTTCAAACACAAAAGATACAAAGACATCCGAAGTTGCTAAGAAAAAGGAAGTAAAAACACTTGGTAAGAAAACCAAGGATTCAAAATCTTTGAAACTCACAAACATCACTGGGAAAAAGATCACAGTATTCGAAACAAAATCAAGTTCAGAAGAAAGTTTTGGAGATAACTTGTTGGAAGATGGAGATGCTGTAAAGAACAAAGAAAATCGTACTTTGTATTACACTGTCAAAGAAAACGATAAACTGGATGTAAAAGTCGGATTAGAGGATCAGGATAAAACATTCGTATTCAAAGATGTAGATACAGAAGATACAAAGAAAGTTGATGTTTCTTTAAAAGAAGATAAAGTCAATTTAGACGTAACAAAAAAAGATGGCAGTACTGCCACTTTGACACCAAGTGAAGATTCTGCAAAGACAGAGGAAGAGAAGAAAGAGGAGCAGGAAGTAAAACAGGAAGAAAAGAAAGAGGAGAAGAAGGAAGAAACCGCAAAAGCCGATTCATCTAATAAATCAAATACTTCAGAATCAAAGAAGGACAACACAGCTTCGACTACAAATACTAGCTCGAATAAGAACAACTCAAGTTCTTCTAAGCCTTCAAACAGCAGTAACAGTTCAAACTCAAATAACTCAAAACCAGCCGAACATACACATAACTGGGTGGCTCAGTACAAGACGGTAAATGTTCCTGAAAAAGGACACAACGAGCAGGTTTTGGTGCAGGCTGCCTATGATGAACAGGTTCCAATTACGGAGATGCAGGAATTCTCAATCTGTAATCAATGTGGAGCAGACATTACCGGAAACACGACTGCTCATATGAAAAACAGTTATTTAAATGGTGGAAATTGTTCTGGATATCACTCTGAATGGCGTGAAGTAGTAACAGGGTATAAGACTGTACATCACGATGCCGTCTATGAAACAAGATATGTGGTCGATTCACCTGCTACCACAAAGCAGGAATTGACAGGCTACAAGTGCAGTGGTTGTGGTAAGACTAGAGCTAACTAAATATAGATCAAAAGACAGAATGAAATAATAAAGCGGGTAACGCCCGTACTATTGCACCATCTTTCATGGAATAGGAGGCGATAAATATGAACATCTTTAGTTTATATGATTATCCTTAAATGAACTTGAAAGGATTTCAGTATTTGTTCCTTCAGAATATTGAAATTCAATTCACGTCATAAGACAAAATTTCTAACGTTAGGGATTTTAAGGGGATAGAAACATCTTTAAGGGGAATTTTTAAATTAAGGCAATTTGCCTTAATAGGAAGGAATGAAAGTATGAAAAAGATTAAGAATACCTTTCTTGCCTTTTTTGTAACTATGTTAACTTCACTGAATCTGGTGCTTCCTGCTTATGCAGAAGAAACGACAGCTCAAACAGTAAATACGGCAGGCTTTTCAGTGAATGTTGTAGGGGATGGTACAGTTACACTTTCATCAGACGATTTCACAAAAACACTGTCTGATGGAGAAAGTTATAATACCGATTATGACGAAGGTACAGAGGTTAAAATTGTTTCTAAATCCAATGAGAATGCAGTTATTGATGATATTACTTTAAATGACAGTACGATCTCTGGATTTACAAGTGGAAAAAAATCTTTCAGCTTTGCATACACAACAAAGACTGCTGATGCTTCTTTTAACGTAGTGTTCAAACAAAATGAAACACAAAAAGAAGAAAACAGTAATTCAAGCAAAACTGAAAGTGATGATTCTTCTCAGGACAAAAGTTCCGATGAATCTGTTTCTACTTCAAATGATGCAGTAGCTGAATCTAAAGATGCAGATAAATATGGCACATTTGACGTGGATCTTTCAAAGATGGATATAGATACATCTAAAACCGTATATACAAAATACTTATATGCAATTCCAAGTGCTGTATCTGAAAACGATACAATCACTTCTGTATTGATTGATAAAAATCCAAAGGATACGATCTATACGCAGACAATGGAACCAAGCACAGTATATACAGATGGAAATGCTTACTATATTCAGGCAGACACACCTTTTGTGAATGGTTTAGCCAAGAAGAGTTATCCATACGATTATGATGTGGCTCGTGGAAATGATTATGGTCAACAGCTAACAGAAGGCTTTTCTTATGATAAGAAAACTCACATCTTAAAAATTGATAAAGATGTTTTCAAAACTGTGGCTAAAGAAGCAAAAACAGATAGTAATCCAAAAGAGGATTTTTCAGATTTACAGGTACAGTTTTTAGTTCCTGCTGATGTAGAAAACGATGTTAAAGTTAAAACTACAGTTGTTGATAAGACAGGTTCTATTGACAGTGTGGTAGGGGATTCAATAAGTTTACGTCCTTTCATGACAACACGTTTTCAGCTTGCTTCTGAAAAGACTGCAAGTAATATTATTCCAAAAAATGTAAAAGTATATGTGAATGGTTCAGATGTTCCTTTAGAGTCTGAATATGGTGCGTATGACCCTGAAACAGGAGAAATGGCATTATCTTATATGGGCGCCAATTTAAAATCACTAGAGATTGTTGTTTCAAAGTCAAAGGGAAGAGCAGCGGGCGTTGGTTTAGGTACAGAAACAGTTGGAAGTATCAATGTACTGGCTTATTTAGCAGAAGGCACGAAAGACGTGTTCAGCGTTGGATCCTCTATTGATGTTGTAGGTAAATTTGGTAATAACGGCTACGTACAGACAATTGATGGTCCATTGGAACTATACAATAAGTCTAGAACTACAGCAGGTGGATATTTCACTTCATTGGGATGGAAGTGTGAATAAAACATAGAAAAAAGATAAAAAAAAGGCCGCACTAAAAAGAGGT
>ERZ772818.1416-NODE-1416-length-20843-cov-6.002069_pt1 | contig 20843 bp, 37 predicted proteins | sample MGYA00580837_ERZ772818 | MGnify/ENA primary metagenome ERZ772818 (study PRJEB29015, sample SAMEA2737671) | human gut metagenome | biome: human gut; feature: human-associated habitat; material: faeces | place: China | collected 2012 ...
GGATCTCCGCAATCGTACAGCTCCCCGGCTAGCATGCGATCGTGCTCGTTCCGGGCTTCGTTCTGGCTTGCCATGCGAGAGCTCCTTTCTCCGAAGAGGGGGAGGGCGAATCCAAGCCGCCCTCCTGTCAGCTACTCGCTTCTCAGCGCCTCCACAGGGTCTTTCCTGCTGGCGGCGCTCGAGGGGATGAGGCCGGCCAGGAACGTGAGGAACACGCGGATGGCGATGAGGATGAGGGCCGCCTGCCACGGCAGGGAGGCGTAGGCCAGAGTATGCCGGCCGCGGTCCCACCACGGCACTACCACGTCATCCATGTAGCCGCGGTGCTCGGCATCCGTGAGCTCACGCGCCTGCTCCACCGTGAGGGTGAGCGGGCGGTTGCGCAGTACGCGGAGAGCGGCACCCCGACGCTGGCCTATATATATGGATATAGCATCTATCGTACCATCCGACACGCCCCAGCGTCTCAGCTGGCTGGCCGACTGCTGGCCGAGGTCTACACCCACGCCCACAGTGACGCCGGACGCGCCCATAGCCTCATAGTCCGTCACGGGCTCGCGGCCCGTGTAGTTCTCCGTCCCGCCGGACAGGCGCCGGCACGGGATGTAGCCCCTGCATGTCAGAGCTCCCTCGACAGTCTCGAGCCAGCGGAACACCTTTTCGTACTGAATCGACATTTTTGTAACTTCCTGCAATCAACTTTCTACATTTTTGTAACTTTTTATAGGAACTATGTCAAAAAGTTGACACTTGCGCAAGGGAAAAGTTTTTTGAAAAGTTGTTGACATCTTTTCCCGGAAAGAGTACCTTGTTTTTTAAGGGAATCGGGGGAAAGCCCGCTGCCCACGGAAAAAAGTTTTGAAAAGTTGTTGACAAAGTTCTTGAAAGGCGTAAAGTACTTTTCAAGAGAGAGAGAAAAAAAAAGAAAAGCCTCTCTCAAAAAAGGGGAAAAAAGCTATGACCACCACTACCACCACCGAGAAGCTCATCACCGCCCTTGAAGAAAAAGGCTTCAAGCGCTGGACTAAGGGAGATAAGGACCGCATGTACGTAGACGCCGAAAAGCTTGGGCTCAAAGTCCAAAAGTACGGATCCGGCGCTGTAAAACGCGCAGAATGGCAGGGGGGAAAGATTTCCAACCGCGAAGGCGCCTCCATGCTTCATGCTAAGACATATCTTGACCTCACGGACATGTCCGTCCATAGCGACGACAGCGATCTTCTCGCCGCCGCAGAAGCTATCATCGAAGAGTGCCGCGCCAGCCTCGAAGAAGAGGAAAAGAAGGAAGAAAAGGAGACAGCTATGCTCACCGACACCACCATCAGCGCTATGCAGGAGCTTTACCAGGGCATCAGCTACGACGCCCGTATGGACTACTGCACAAAAGAGATGGCCCAGAGTATATGCCGGCACACACTCGCAAAGGAGGCCGAAAGGCGAGGTGTCGCAGACCCCAGTATGATGAACCCCGCCACGGGGTCTGTAGACAAGCTCAGTGGCTGGATGTGTGACTATATGGAGCTCACCCCCGAAGAGTGGAGTGGGCATTACTTCACAGACGCCGGACTTATCGAAGTCCGCAAGGGCTCCGCCGGCGCATGGGAAGAAGCCGACGACTAGCACAGAAAAGACCCCTTACGGAGCCTACGCACAAAAGGAGAAAAGCCATGATCTACATCAGCAATACCGGTCCCCGCTACTACACCAAGGCCATAGAGGCGCCCCATGAGTAAGGGCGGAGCCCGTGAAGGGGCCGGACGCAAGCCATCCCCGAGGGCGGCCGTCCAGATACGACTACACCCTGAGGACTACGAAGTACTGAAGAAGGCCGCTGAGGCGGCTGGGCTCAAGCCCTCCACTATGGCTAGAAAGATAATTCTTGCCCACCTGTACGCGACAAGATAAGCGAAGGCCCCGCACACGCGGGGCCCTTCCTTTACATATGCTTCACGCGATCCGCTTCCTCGGCGCGCTTCGCGTCGTTGAAGCGGTCCAGCGTGCCGACAAGGTACATAAATGGACTGTTACTTGCCCCGTAGGGCCTCCGGCGTTCAGTCTCTGCATTCCGATAAGATACCGTCCATCCGCGGATGTAAGCGCGGCGCTTTTTCAGCCTCGCCCTGTACTGTTCAGCCCCGCCCCCGAGACGTTCCGCAAGAAGGCGTGCCGCCGCACACAGACTGGGAGCTGACATAGTCTCTCCATCTCTGGAGAGAGTGACACCTACGCTGATGCGTGCGTTCCACGCCTGGCAGTTAGCGATGCACCGGCTGATTGTCGCTGCACTCAGGGTGCGGTTACGCATCTGCTGGGAACGGGTTACATATCTCAGGTTGCTGTAGTGGTTGTTATGCGAATCGCGGTCGATGTGGTCGACCTCCATACCTTCCGGGCACGGCCTGAGCCAACATTCCGCGACAAGACGGTGGATCATATGCCTGCGCACTTTCCTTACGCCATTCAAAGTACAGCACGTCCATGCAGCGTAGTAACCTGGGTGGGAATGGTGCGTGTCGAGTTTGATTGCAATCTGCTTTTTGCTCTTTGCGTTGCGCATGATGCGCCCGTCTTCGCTGATCTCATACAGATATTTTAAGGACGGTATTTTTCGAAACTCAAGGTTTGACTGTGTCATCTCTTGATCCCCATGCTGGAATTATTTGATTTCTGCTCCATTTGCTGGACGCCACCAGCATAAAGCCGGGAATATCCCGGACAGCCGGATGTTTTCAGGCTTGCCTGTCAGCAACCTGTGATTCTTCTGATGCGCTCGAACTTCACGCCCTTGCCTACGAAAATGTGTTTATTTGGCATGTTAATACTTTTCATTTTTCAGCTCCTTCACGATTTTCAAAAGTTGGCGGTTGCAGTGCCGGCACATACGGCCGCAGAGGATGCTCCACCCGCGCGCGGCTTCCGCGTCGTCCCCGTCTACGCTTTCGGGGCCTGACATCCCGCAGGAGGGGCAGGCGACAGTGCGCCCGCCCCCGTCAGTATCGGCAAGGTAGACGTCGGGGCAACCGCAGTAGGGGCATGAATGCATTTTCACGGCGCGTACTAGTCGGCGGCGATATTACAAATAAGCCCGAACCCGAGCACGACAAGGGCAAGCCCCAGTATTGACGTAAGTAATCCAGAGTTGGCAAAACAAAGAATCCCGAGCCCGATCAGGAAAATAGCAGTATACAGTATAAGCGGAAGTAATCCACACGCAATCAGCGCAATAAAACACCAAACAATCAAACAAAAAAACACAAAACCAAGAATAATGCTAAACATATTAACACCTCCAATGCCAAGAATTATACAACAGCCAAAAAATAACACAAAAGGAAAAAACACTGGCCGCCATGCCGAGTGAAAGGATCATGACACGTCCTCCAGTCTCAGCATCCCGGGCTCACGCTCACGCTGGAGGGCATCCCACGTACGCGGAGACAGCCAGAGGCATTCTTTCGTCTTTTGATTCTTGAATGTATGGTGCTGGTGCGTCTCCATATACCAGCCGGCCAGCTCATCAGCGTACAGCCTGTTCTCGTATCCAGACAGCACTACATACCCGCTGACCTTTTTGAAGGCGCCAGGCATGGCCTTCTGGTCAACGTCAGCTCTGTATCTGAAGGAATACCCGCAGTTATATGGCGGATCCAGATACCACAGCGTATCGGGAGAATCATAGTGCGGGATTAGCTCCAGCGCGTCTTTATGCTCTATGACCACAGAACGGAAACGCTCCGCAATCTCACCCATTTTTTTAACGTGGTTTACAGAAACCTGCGCGTTTTTTCTGATTTTTTTACCGTCGGAGGCAAACCCGGACCGGCTTTCGGAAACCGCCATTCTCATGCCGCCCCCCATACCCGCCCGGCACACCAGAGCGCGCGCCCTCTCTATGTCATCACCTTCCGGCATGGGGTAGAAGCTATAGTACTCTTCTCTGGCGTACGGCGTCAGCTTCAGCCGCCGGATAAGCTCCGCGGCTTTCTCCTTGTCGCGTAACACCCTGAAAAAGTTAACTAAATCGCTGTTCAGGTCGTTATACACCTCCAGCGGCGAGGGCGTCTTGTTAAGAAGAACGCCAGCTGCGCCGCCGAAAGGCTCAATATATATCTTATGCCTGGGGAAACACGAAATGACCCATGAAGAAATTTTCACTTTCCCGCCGGGATATTTAAACGCCGTCAGCACTTTTCCTTCCTCCAGTCCCCCCGGCAAAAGCGCCAGACGACACAGAGCAGGTCAAGCGCTTCATCCATGACGCGCGCCTCCCCCTGATTCTTGTTGAGCGCCTGACAAAGTTCCCCGTACTCTTCACCGATGACGCCGACTCCCTGATATATGCCGTCGGAGAAGTCGGGATGCTTTATCTCCGCGGCCTTCACGCGGTCGGCCAGCTTCAGCAACAATGAGACATCGAGTCCCCTTGATCCCAGCCTCCCAGAAGGGGTGACAAAAGTGATAACATTACAGCTCATTGCCATCCTCCCGGCCCGTCTTCGGGGCTATACGCCCCGGGGCATAGTCCACACCGCCAACGCGCTCGCATCCGGACATAGCGGCAGCACACTCAGCACCGCAGGCCGCGTATCCGGCAATGTCCACCCAACTGTCTGTGTGCCGGGGATTCCCCTCCACGCGGGCGAGCTTCAGGAGGATCATCATGGCGGCCACATCCGCGGTGGAGATGTCGCACCCGGTGTAGCGGCTCCACAGGGCCGCGATAAGGGCGAAACTATCTTCGGGGTGCCCGTATTCACGGGCCCGATCTGTCAGTACGGCCTTGCCGGCTGCGTCGAGGCACTCTTTCCTGGTCATATTTTTATCTCCTTTTGTTCAATTTTTTGTCCGCGGCTCCATGCCGCGTAAAGACTGATACCTAGGCGGACGGCTATCTCCGCCCATGGGGCACCCTCCTGTCTCAGAGAGACAAGCAGGGTATCCATCTTCTGCGTCCATCGTATCCTGGCTTTTCTCCGCTTCTTCAGGGCAGGCACGACGCCTTCACTCTGAAGGACGCTCCACCTGTGCTGTGCCTCTTTCCTCGAGCGCCCGCATAAGGTGCCTATCACGCTCCACGAGTAGCCAGCGCCTACCAGATGGGCAAGGAGGGCGTCTCTGTGTGGCGTCCATCCGTATGTACGGTGGCTATCTGTCAGCATGCCGCCTCCGCAGTCTGCCGCGCAGGGCATCCAGTCCAGCCCCGAGCAGTGCACCCAGCGCGAGCGAGACCAGACACGAGGATAAAGACATCCCCACGCGAGCGGCGCAGAAGACCGCTACAACGACAACCACAGACACAATCGCCAGCTCAGCGGCCATCAGCCGGAATGCCTTTTTACTCTCTGTGCTATTCATATACCCTCCAGACGCCCAAAATCGCCCCGTGTGGGCTTTCCTTGCGTTTTCCGACTAACCACAAGCGGCCATGATAAAATCTCACTGTGCGGGCCCATACGTCACCGTATCCATATCAGAGGCATCACCCTTAGGAGCGTATCCTCCCCTGCTCCTCAGGCGGTCCCAGCACGCAGGACAGCGATAGTCTGTCGTAGGCCGGCCGCAGTCGTGGCAGCGGCGCATGTACCTGGTGATTTGTCTGTAGGACGCCTTGCCGCGCAGGATGTCCTTTTTATCCGTCGGCTCAGGGAAAAGCTCGCTGTGGGCGCGTATGTAGTACCGCACGGTATCTGCTTTCTTGTGGAGCTGCTCCCCTATACTCCGGTAGCTTTCTCCGGCGGCATACATCCGTGCGGCGGTCTCCAGCTCATCCTCACTCCACCCTTTCATGCCCATAGCCCCTCCATGTATCTGATGACTGTATCTCTGGCTTCCTGCCAGCCGTAGCATACGGCCGTGGAGTAGCCCTCGAGCTTCAGCGCCAGAAGGGCCGTCCTCTGAGGGTCGGAGAGGAAGCCCCCTTTCCGGCGCTTCATCTCGATCCAAAGCCCGTGCCACTCCCCCCTGGCTATAGCCAAGAAAAGGTCGGGGATACCCGCTCTCACGCCCTCGGCATGGAGGCGCGCTCCCGTGGTTGTGGTGCGTTTTCCGCCGTTCGGTATCGCCATGAGCAGGAAGTTCGGCATGTGCCGGGCCTTGGCGTACAGATTCCACCACTCGATGAGCGCGGCCTGCTCCTCGTGCTCTGTGGGGGTGGGAGTCTTAATACTTCCACGAGTCATCGTACCCGCCTCCCTGCTGGTGCCCCTGCCCCTGCTGCTGGTCATCGTGGCCACCGTGGCCACCGAGGGACTGTACTCTCTGGGCCTGCACGTACCAGGACACGGCGTCTCGCCCGTCCTTGGTCTGGTACTTACGTGACAGATACCGCCCCTGCACGAGGACCTGACTTCCCTTGTGCAGATACTTCAGCACAAAGTCCGCCGTCTTTCCGCCGCACGTCACACTGTGCCAGGTGGTGCGCTCCACCTTCTGGCCGGACTGGTCACGGTAGCCGTCGTCCGTGGCCACGGAGAGACGGGCGAAGCTGCTCTGTCCGGCGTGCACCTCCTCGGGGTCACGGCCGAGAAGGCCGATGAGGGTGACGTTGTTAAGCGACGCCATGGCTTGCCTCCAGTCTCATATCCTTGCCGGCAAGGACGAGAAGCTGCCCTCCGCCCTCTGCGAGGCGCGAGAAGAGAGAGAGACCAAGCAGCTCGCGGAAATGGGTCTTGTCCAGGTTCGAGATGAGAATCGTGGGCTTCATGTTCTCGTAGCGTCTGTCAATGACGTCAAAAAACATGAAGCGCTCCGCCGGCGTCCCGTACTGCCTCCCCACCTCGTCAATCACGAGCAGGGCCGGCTTCACGAAATCGGCCATGGCCTGCCGTTCGCTCACAGTCCGCGACATGTACGTCTCCTTGATGCGGCGGAAGATGTCCGCCTCCCTGACGTACACGGCGGGGAAACCCCGGCTGATGACGGATCGCACCATCGCGGCGGCGAGGTGCGTTTTTCCTGTACCGGGGCGTCCGAGGATGCAGAGGCTCCGGCCGGTTTTCATCGTGTCTTCCCATCCGGTCACGGCGTAGCTCATGCATGCGCGGAGGGCCATTTTTTGTTCGTCCTCGTCTGTGCGGAAGTTCTCAAAGCTCCGGTTCGCGAATCTCGGCGGGATACAGGCCTGACCCATGAGCTGCTCAATGCGCCATGCAGCAATCTCGGCGCGGGCGTTGGCTTCTTCGTGGAGATCCTTCTCGAGCTGAATCTCTTTCTCACACTCGGGGCACCGGCTCCAGATTTCTTTGTACTGGCAGGGGAGGAGGTACGAGATGTAGTCTCCGTGCCTCTGGCATATAGCCGGGCGCATATCCTTTGCCCGGAAAAGGGCTTCCATTTTACGCATTTGCTTTCTCCTTCAACGAGTCAAAAATCGAACCAAAGCCCGAAGACGTGTAATCCTGGTCATGCTCGTCCACGTAGGGAGTGGACCCGTTCTCGTCCGGGGCGTAGCTCTTCGCCGGCGCCTTCTCCGGCACGTCGTCCCAGCGTCTGTCGTGGAGCCAGTTGCTCATCATGGGGACGTAGCCGCGCTTCCATCGTCGGTCCTCCGCCTTGAAGCGCTCGATGATGTCAGCAAGGGCGTAGGACTCAGGGACGATGTGCCTTGCCTTGAGGTAGGCGTATTCTCTCCACGCCTTCTCCTTCCCCTGCTGTACAGGCCATAACGAGAAGACGTAGCAGAACTCTTTCCACGCAGGGTTGCCGTGAGTGGTATCTGCCTGCGGGGGTGTAGCCGGGTCCGTGGTCGTATCAGGGGCCTGCGGGGGATCCGTGGCTGGGGTCTCAGGCTTAGGCTCTGGGTCAGGCCCAGGTGCCTCTCTTGCCTTCAGGGGCGAAGTCTGTGCAGGTGTACTCACACCCACACCCTGCTCCCCCTGGGGGGTAAGGGGGGTGTATTTAAGATCTTTAATCTCTTTTATCTTATCTCTGTTATCTCTGTGCGTTACAGCGTTACACTGCGTTACATGTAACGCATCGCCTGCGTTACAGTGCGTTACAGCGTTACACTGCGTTACAGAGGAAGAAGGATCTGCCAGAGGCTCCTGCTTATCGGCGGAGGCGTCAGCGGCAGTCCCTTCACTCTTCGCCTTCTCCCGGAGGCGCCGGACTCTCTCCGCAGTCTGCTCGCGCTTGCGCTCTTCCCGCGTCTGTTCCTCTGCCTCGCCCTGCTCTTCGTTCCATCCGACAAGACGATCATCTTCATCGATGACATGCCGCTGCCTCAGGAGATCGTAGACCTTCCGACTCGTGCCCTCCTCCAGATCCCACACGCAGTCGCTTCCATCGAAATCGAAGCCTTCCACACTGCCGCGTGGGTCGTTGCACGCTGCGTGTTCACAGAGATTCAGGTACACGAGCTTTATGTCTCCTGCCCGCATCCCGCTTTTTTTTGCAAGCATCATAAAAAGAAGCGTTCTGGGCTGAGACATAGCCCAGCGAAACCATGGGTACTTGTATCGCACCTCACTCCTCCTCACAGAATCTGTTCCAGCCGGCGATGTTCATTTAGCAGCAGCGGGCCAGAGGTCAGGCCGTATTTGACAAAGCGGGATTCCGAAGGTGCGGTTGTACTTCACCGCTGACTCCGCTGAAACAACGCGCAGGTTATGACAGTGCGCGTAAACGACACTGCGTGCGCTAAAGCCAGCCATTGCGGCCATTTTTGCATACGAGAGGCCATGCTCCGTCCGATATTGGTCAATGATGTTCATACACATGCCTTATTTGTTATCATTTGATTACAGATAAGGCAATAAATTTTTCATTGTCCTTTGCCGATAACGCTTGAAAGCCCTACGAAAAAGGCAAAGGAGAGCGGCATGGACAAGTGGGAGAAAATGGCAAACGACGCTTGGGAAGTGATTATCAGTGACGTCCGAAAGCTATGGGACGGTGGTAAAAAAATGACGCAAGAAGCGATTGCTCAAAAGCTGGGGCTGAGTAAGCGCGGCGTTGTCAATATGTGGCTGCAGGGGAATCGAAAAGCAACAAATGCCCCTTTGGCTGCGCTTTTCAGGTACCTAGAAAATTTGGGGCTTAACCCTTTGGACTTTTTCCCTGCAGATACAACGATTCGCCGTCTTGATGAACACTCTCCGTCCGAGAAGGTGCAGGGGAGCAATCTTCCGACTGTGCCTCTCATGGGCGAGACAGGAGCCGGGGCCCCCTGCGAGCTGTTCAACGTGGCCAGCGAAACGATGATCCAGATCCTGCCCCAGTATTACCGGCAGGGCATGGCCGCGCTCCTTGTCCGCGGTGATTCCATGGAACCTACAATCAAGAATGGCGCCATCGTCGGCATTGCTCCACTCCAGGGGGACGCTACGGAAGGCGGGGTCTATCTCGTGAGCATCCCGTACTTCGGCCGTGTGGTGAAGCGGCTGCGTCTTTCTAGGGACGGGCACCTGCTGCTAATTTCCGATAACCCCGACTACGAGCCAATCGCCGTAAATCCTGCCGAGCAGGAGAAAACGGTTCTCGGGCAGGTCGTCTGGGTGCTACAATCGGTGTAGGGTATGAAGAGAGTGATGCTTGCCAGGGCGATATATGTAATAGCGATCACCCTGTTATTTTCTTGCTTGCTCAGCCACCTACGGCTTTTCCCGTACAATACTGCTACAGTATTTATGATTACTTTTTCTTGACAATGTTATCTAAAGACTACATAACAGCCCCACGAGCAAATAAATTAGCTCAGGAGGCCAGAATGTACACCGCCACAGAACGTTTTTCCGACGCGTCCGCCCTACTCTCCGTTATCGAGAGCCGCACGGTGCGCGAGGGGCGCAGAGCCTTCGCTTGGCAGATGGCCGAGAGGGCCAGAAGAACCCGCCGCGAGCGCATCATTGAGATAATCACCACCACGATTGCCGCCGTGGCGTGGGTGGCATGTGTGATACTCACCAGCGGTATGCTCTTTATCGTGGGCACAGAATAATTTTCCCGCCCCGGATTGGCCGGAGCGGGGCGCGGTACGCCGAAAGCCGCGTAAGGGAACGGGGGGCCGGAGCCGTCACGAGAAGAGATTGCCCGGCCCCCTCAAGGAGAAAAAATATGTATCACGTAATCATCACGGGCAACCCAGACGGGTTCTCAGAATCTGCCATGGCAAGGAATTTTACACGGCGCGGCCTTATCCGGTTCCTCAGCCGGCACGTAAACAAGCTTGTACATTGCGAATATGTGGCCGTGTCGCGCGACTACGGGCCAGCGTGCCCCGTCAACTTTTGGCTCGTTGGGAGACGGCACATGAGTGACCGTATCCCGACGAATAGAATTTACGCCCTTAGCAGCTACTAAGGGCGGGAGCCATGCGGTTCCTCCCGCAATTGAACCAGGCGGGGCCTCAGCGCCCCGCCCAACCAAGGAGAAAAAATGACAACAGGGAAAATCATATATGACCATCCGGCAGCGGAATACTTCGCCGCCGAGGGGCTGAACAATACATCTATAGGATACATCCTCGAGTGCCCGGCCCTCTACAAGGCACATCAGACCATGGAGGAGACGCCCAGCAAGGCCTTCCTTCTCGGCTCCCTCCTGCATGCCATGGTCCTCGAGCCGGACAAGGTGGCCGAGCGGTACTCAGTCTGCCAGAACCCCGGCACCACCAAGGCCGGAAAGGAAGAGCGCAAGGCCCTTGCCGAGAAAGGCATCACGGCCTTCTCCGGAGAAGACTGGAGCCAGGCACAGTCTATGGCGGGCTCCCTGCTCACGACGTGCCCGGCCACGGCGAAGCTCCTCGCCCTTGCCGGAAAAAGCGAAGTATCCCTCTACTGGGAAGAGACCGTTGAGGGCAAGCCTCTTCCCTGCAAAGCCAGGGTCGACAGGCTGACACAGCTCCCAGACGGGTCATGGCTCGCCATCGACCTCAAGACGACCGCCGACACGGTGAAGCCATCGGAGCTTTCCCGCAAGGCATACAACTACGGCTACCACCGGCAGGCCGCATGGTACACCCGCGGCCTGAAGGCGTGCGGGATCGAGGCCCCCTTCATCTTCTGTTTCGTCTCAAAGCAGAAGCCCTACCTCGTCACCCCGCTGTCCTTCACGGCTGAAGCGCTGGCGCTCGGTGATGACCAGTGCATGAGAGCCTGCCGCACCCTGATCCACTGTCAGGAGGACGACGAATGGCCGGCCTACACGACCGGCATTTATGAAGTGGATCTGCCAGAGTGGGCCTACTATCAGGCCTCAAAATAAGGAGAAAAACGTATGAGTACGATGAACAATAACTTACCTGACCTCATCATGAGGTCGAAGCCTCAGTTCGCTCTCGCTATAGGTGGCAGCACCCCAGCCCAGAGGCAGGAGAGGGCCGAGCGCTTCACCAGAATCTGCCTCACGGCCATGAGACAGACACCCAAGCTCGCACAGTGCGAACCGGCCTCTATCCTCGGGGCCATGATGACCTGCGCGCAGCTCAATCTCGAGCCAAACACCCCGCAAGGCCTCGCCTACCTCATCCCCTACGGCAGGGAGTGTCAGTTCCAGGTAGGCTACAAGGGTCTCATGCAGCTGATGTATCGGAGCGGGGCTATCGCCTCCTTCAACGCCGATGTGGTCTATCGGCAGGAGGTCGAACAGGGGCTCTTTGAGTACGAGAGCGGCATTTCTCCCCGTATCAGCCACAAGATCGACCTCCTCAATCCCGAGGCCCGCACGGGTAAGCCCGAGGACGTCATAGCCGCATACGCCGCCGTCGTGCTCAAGACGGGAGAACCGATTGTCCGCCTCGTCACCAAGATGGAGATTGACCAGGCACGGGCCCTCAATCGGGGCAGCTCTCCGGCATGGCGTGACCATTACGCGGCTATGGCCATCAAGACGGCCATTAAGCGTCTCTCCGCATGGCTCCCCGTAACCAAGGTCGCCGACGCCTTCGCGGCGGAAGAGGCCACCGCTCCCGCTGAAGCCGTGGTCGAGCATGAGAAGCCCACTCCCGCGTCCACGGTGGCCGCGATTAACGCCATGCTGGAGCACGAGCCCCAGCCCCAGCCCGCGGAAGTCACCACCGCGGAAAAGGAAGAGTCGGCTACGGCTGAACAGGCTGAAGAAAAGCCCGCGGAACAGCCCGCCCAGAAGGCTGCACCCAAACCCGAGCCCGAGCCTCAGCCCGCCAAGGCCAAGGGCCCGGGGGAAAAAATCAAGTGTCCCGACACAGGCAAGATGGTCGATGACGTGACCGACTGCCCGAACTGCCCTCATCGGCAGGGATGCCCTCAGTGGGACTAAGAATGAATGACAGGCGGGGTGACGAGCCCCGCCAACACGAGGAGAACCTTACCATGGAAAAACTTTTCAAAAAAATCCAGAAATACAAGGACAGTATAGATGGTCCTTTCTTCTGCATCCTGTCAGACGCTCACGCGACAGCCTCTCTGGCCAAAAATGTGAGCGCTGGAGTTATCCTCAAAGACTGCTTCGACGCAGTATGGGAAGCCAGGAAAGATAAAGACGTTACGCCCGCCACATACATGGAATTCGTAATGTTTTGCGCCTTAGCTTTTTTGAAGGAACACGACGGGAAATTAACAGCAGAAGACGCCGCTATTTTCAATCATTTGAGCCAGGAACTGGCTGACTTCGCTAAAAGCCGAAAGGCCTACTAGGAGCGCAAGTGATGGATGAAATACATAAAAAAATAGAAGACTACGTGAAAAACGTGGAAGGGCCCTTCTTCTGCATCATGGGCGGAGAGGGCGACATGATAGAAGTATGTAAAGACATCACCTTAGAGGAGATCACCTTCAACTGCCTCGAGGGCATATGGGAAATGCAGAAAACGCGAAAAGATGATGTAGCCGCGTATGCCGGGCTCCTTTTCATCTGCGTCCTTGCTTTCGCGAATATGCATAACGTGAAAATTCGCGAAGAAGACCGCCTGGCCATCAGGAACACCGCGCTGCACATCCTCGAGGACTGTGACTCCCCGTCGGGAACAGTCCTTCAGTAAGGAGTAGACAATGGGATTCACCGCCTCATCATGCAGTTTTACGCGATTCCGCGTCATCGAACCCGTTCCGGACGGGCTCTGGGCTGAAATTCCCCAGCTGCTCAAAAATGGCGCCTTCCTCGACATCGACGAGAGCGCCGAGTCACAGGCCGACGGCTGGGTCAGCTTCGATGACTATCTGGACACTACCTGGCAGGCAGGCCCGCCACAGAAAGGCGATTACATCGCCTTCTCTCTGCGTGTGGATATCCGCCGCATTCCCGCGGGCGTCCTCCGCAAGCATCTCGTTCTCGCGCTGAAGCGGGAAAAGGCGGAAAACGAAAAAAACGGGAAGAAATTCATTTCCCGCGAACGCCGCAAGGAGCTGAAGGAACTGGTGCAGATTTCCCTGCGCAGGCGTTTTCTGCCCGTTCCCAGCGAGTTCAACGTCATCTGGAACACCGCGAACAACGAAATCTGGTTCGCCTCCACGCAGGAAAAGGTGATTGAGCTCTTTGTGCAGCGCTTTCTCGCCACCTTCGAGCTGCACATTGAGCAGCTGACACCCTCTGCGCTGGCTCTGTCCATGCTCGGGGATGCCGCGGAGGAAAAAATCCATAGTACCGACACGCCCGACGAATCCCCAAACGGCATGCTGGGGCAGGATTTCCTTACCTGGCTCTGGTTCAGGTCAGATGTCGTCTCCACCTTTTTCCTCGCTGGCAACGCCCAGCCCTTTCAGGTTTCCATGGAAAAACGCGTGACCGTGACCAGCTTTTGCGGGACCGATCGGGAAACAACGTCCATGGCGACGTGGGTCCCGGGCGAGTCTCTGCTGGAGGCCCGTGTCGGACTCCGCCGCGGAAAGAAGGTCACCAGCGCCCTCATCCATCTCACAAAGGACGACTTCGGGTTCGATGTTTCCGTGAAGGCCGCTGACTTTTCCCTCAACGGTCTGAAGACACCCAAGATTGACAAGTCCGACCGTGATGATGATCCGGATGCGCTCTTTCTGGAAAAAGTTTTCCTCATCGAAACCGCCGTTACCCTCCTGGACAGCCTCTACCGTCAGTTCCTCGGCCTCCGGCTCGACGAGGGCAAGTGGAAGAAGACGACGGACGAGATGATGAAGTGGATGGGGGAGGTGCTGGCATGACAGCGAAGGAGCTGGCGCGGGCCGTATGGCCCTACATCAACGACGAGAAAAGGCAGAGGGCTGTCATAGCCATGGATGAGGGAAGAGTCTTCACGTACATACCAGAAGGGATGGATTACAGACTGATAGCTCAAAACTTCACCCACGCCCTGATGGCCATCCTCGAAGGGGGGATGGATACAAGGAAGGCTATGGAGACGGCCATATCAGCCCTCGTAGCTGAGGCCATGAAGATGCAGGGAGGACGCGATGAGATGCCCAGGTAACTCCATCGCCCACCGCGACTGCTGCATCGGCGTGAGCTTCCCGCTGGTCGCCCTGGAGAAATTCCCCGGCTGGAGAAAGAAGCCCGCCCGTCTCATCGAGGCGCAGAAGGCCCTCATGGAGATACAGGGACTTCTGGAGGTGGGAGCCCTCACCGCCGGAGAGCGCCGTGACATGCAGGCCGCGTGCGAGGCGGCCGCCGACGCCATAGATGCCTATGACGCCGATCATAGCCAGACGAGGGATGACGCCTATAGCTCTTGGTGCGTCATGTGGTTTTTAGGTGACGAGGCCTACGCCGACGCCCTCTATTACGGAGGCTTATGGAAGAAGAGGCCCGAGCTCTGGATAAAGGCAAAGCACCTCATCAGCCTCACCTCGGATCGGCTCTACCTTCACCATCAGGCAGAGGCCGAAGAGGCGGCCCGCATCTGGCACTGCCACGCTTCCCCGAGGAAGGCCCCTGGTCTGGAGGACATATGGGAGAAGTGAGCGAGCTGACTACTCTGCGGCAGATCCGGCTTGACATCCAGCGTCACCGGAAGGCTATCGCCGAGCTGGAGAAGAAGATGGATGACCTGCTGGAAGTGAGCAGCACTACTAGACCCTCGCGCAGAAAAACGATAAGTGCGTCTGATGCGGCGGCCCTCATCCGGGAAGGAAAACTCCGTGAGCGTTTATCAACGTAACGACGGCCGTTTTGTTTGCAAATTCAAGGAAGGCAATATCTGGAAACAGAAGAGCTTCCGCACCCGAGAGGAAGCGGAAGCCCTTCAAAAGGAAAAAAGCTATGACGAGCGAAGTAATAACAGGCTCACTGTGGCGGAGTCAATTCTTCTGTTCCTGTCGCGCACGAAGCATGCCAGAACCACAGAAGGCTACTACGCGCTTGTTCTGTCGCGCATGGGTGACAGTATGGCCTCAAGATACGTAGACAGTCTGACACGCCGTGACCTGGAACACTTCAGGGATGTGTTACGGCAGGAATGGAATCTTTCGGCATACTCAATTAATCGCCACGTGCAGAAACTCCTTGCGGCATGGCGGTGGTGTGCGAGTGAAGACTTCCTTGAAGCTGTGCCGTGGGAAAAGTACAGGCATCTGCCAGAGGGACCACACAGCCATTGGTGCGGAAGTTTTGACGACTTCCGCAAAGTATACGCCTTGTGTGCTCCCGCGCTCCAGTGGGCTATACGCACATGCCTTGCCCTGTGCCTGCGTCCGGGGAAGGAAGTCATCAACCTTAAATGGCGGGATATTGACCTTGCGCACGGCAGGGCGTCTGTCTGGATGCCAAAGACACGCCGGCAGAAGGTTGTTTTCTGTCCGCGCTGGTGGCTGGACGAGGCCAAACAGAAAGCTCAGGGAAGGAATCCGGAAGAACCTGTCTGCCCGTCCCCGCACGGAAAGCCGTACTCCACGATAAAATACTTTTGGCATATAGCCTGCCAAAAAGCCGGCGTTGCCCGGTTCCCCATGTACACCGTCCGGCACATGGCTGCCAGCCTGATGCTGGAGGCGGGAGCTGATATAGCCGCCGTCGCCGCGCAGCTCGGACACAAAAACATCACCACCACCGGGGCCTTCTACACTCACGCAGTGGCGGGGGCTCAGGAGAGAGCCGCGCAGGATTTGCCCGCTCTCCCCTCATGATTGGTGCAGAATGGTGCAGGTTTTTAAGCTAACCCACTGAAAACAGGGCATAAGGCGCTAAATATACTGTCCCGGGACAGGAACGCGTATTTAGTGAAAATTCAATGACTTACAACACATCCTGCACCAAACTTATGGTGCAGGCCGGAAAAGGCCGCCGCACAGCCCGGCAGAGGTCAAGCGCTTCTGCCGGGAAATTTTTATAAAAATTGGGTAAACGCTCCTAAAAACAAAAAAGGGCTGATACAATATCAGCCCTGACACTACTACCTAATGTGGTAACTATTTGTTGTTCATTGCCATATTGGGGTGCATATGACACAGCAGACGCCAGCAGTCAAGTAAGTCGTCAAGCTCCTGACTATACAAGCGTTCGGAGGAAGCATTATTCAGAATATAATCTATAGTCTTAAGTGCCTGCTTCTCTGTTTCTTCCGAAGCGTTCATGCGCCATTCCTTGTACTCCATAATCACTCCTGCACAAACTGCGATGCAATAGCCTGTAGTTTGTCCACATCGCTTTCATCAAAGATGATACCTAATACAGGTACAGTACCAGCCTTATGTACGGCGTCTTTAATACGGGCGAAAATAACATCCGGTTTAACAGAACCATCAGCATTCAGACTGTCAAGAAAGCCAAGGATAGGAGTAAACTGTTCAAGCAATGCTTTAGCTTTTGTCTGTATAACCGGCATAGCCAGGTACAATCCTACTTTCTGCAAGCCGCTGCTTTGAGGTATCAGCTCTGACTCTATGTAGGTACAAACAGCCAGACTAAGATTTTCCGCCGTTATTCTGGACATGGCTAGCCTTCATTTGTAGCGGCTGCAGTGGGCGCCGTCCAGGAATTATACCTGCTCATAACTTCCGGACAGATGGCACTTTTGGGAATTACTGTCTGGGTAATAGCCCCAAGAGTAGTATTGATGGCCGCAACAGCATTATTAAGCTGAGAGATGCCACAGCCGCAAGTCTGTGCCACATTATCTATTTTCGCCCCAAGCTCAGCCCTGACAAGTTTTTCCCGCAAAGCGGCTGCCTCAGCATCACAAGCCTGCTTAGCTTCCAGGACTGCCACGCGCTCACGATTGGAAGCGGCTTCCTGCGCAATAGGAGTAACATAGGCAAAGACCTCGTCCCGCAGGTTTTTGTTCTCAGCCCTTGTGGCCTGATACAAAACTGCATCCTGATTGTCAGAATACTTCTGCGCAGTCAGTTCCGCTATCTTTGCATCCTTTTCAGCAATGACACTGGCGCAGTTATTACCACCTAAAATGCCGCCAAGGCCCCCGCCGTTACCATTAAGAAGAGACAAAGCCGTACCAGCAATGCCAAGTCCAAGGCCTGTTCCAGCTATGCCTTTGCTTGCAAATTCAGCCATAAATAATCCTCCTGTATGGTAGTAGTGGCCTCACTATACAGGAGGGAAGATCAGCAGGAAATATATCTGTGGACACACGTGCTACTTTTTGCCCAGCTTGGCCAGACGCCCCGCAGGAGTAACAAGAATAAACCGTGAACCACAGCGTTTGCAACGCCAGATACTCTTCCTCGCATATTCCAATGGATGCTGTCCAGTGGATTCATCAGGCATTGTACGCTGGCAATGCAGAGGCCCGTCAGAACAAACAGGGCACGTATAAGAAGGAGTCGCCGCAACAGCACTGGGCAAATGTGGAAAAGCCAAAACCATAACAAGAAGGAGAAGACTTCTCAGCATAATATTACTCCTTTATTTAATTTCGCCGTATCCATGCGAAGTTTTATCGTGTGTGACATTATCGGACCCTCTTCCAAGCATAAACCGACACATAAGGCGGCATGTTGTTGTGTGCGGTACCTCCGCCGGCGTTATAAATGCTACTGTGAGTATTGTTAAAATGTATTCTATCGTATCCTCCTTTATAGGCCTTTCCTTTGGGGTTATTCGTCCGCGTCGAGAAGGGTCTGCACAGCTGCTCTCCAGCGGGTGGGAACCTCGTCAATGGTCATGCGTCCGGTCTTAATCATTCTGTAGTAAATTTTAGCCATTTTTTGCCTCCAGTTTCGCAATACGCTGTTCAAGTTCAGCCGCGTAGGCGGCGAGGTCAAGGGCAGCTTCGTCCGACTCGTCTTTGTCGGAGGAGGTCGTAATGCCCAGTTCCGCCACAGCGGCCTCAAGGTCGGGCACTCGGGCCGCCTCTGCCTCGGCCTGTTTATGAAGCCTCTCCTGCTCAGCTAGTTCTTCAGGAGTAGGTTGAGGGTTCTCAACAATCTGAAAACGCCTCTGACTGTTATCAGGGGCGATTTCTTCGATATGGTATATGCCGCTATTGTTGCACCATTCGGCAGCTTCCGGGGGATATTCGCCGACAAAAATCTGTGAAGGTTCAAAAGTCATACATATCTCCTATTTCCAAGGCCCGATAGCAATCCATGATGTAATACTGGTACTGCCGGCGCTATTCACCGTGCCTATTGAGAATGCGGTTGGGCTCTCCCATCCAATGCCTATAGGTGTATTCCCTGCGTTGGCATTGTACGTTGTCAGAATGGCTGGTTTTGTAATGAACGCGACCGGGAAAGTCACCCGTTTATTTGTGGCTGTAATCGGGCCATTAAGGTTCACATACCCCCAACATATTTGCAGGCCACTAGAATAACGAATATATTCTATATCACTTGAAAAATTCGATGAATCGACAATCTCTATTTCCCCTAAAGAGGAATAATTCCCGCCAGTCCATGTTAACCCTCCATCAGATGTACCTGACAGCGTATACTGATAGTATCTTTTATTAGTAGTATCATATTTGCTCTGCGCCAAGAGAGAAAAACGGCCCTGACCAGAGTCATCCCCTTGTAATGTAATGGAACTTCTTGCTGGATAACCAGTAGAGTCAGTTATCGAATCTATTGTCCGGTTCTGAATTTTGAGACTAAGAGCGTTCTCCGCACCGTAGATATATGTCTGCAACCATCGGTCGTCTTCTTTAGGTGCCAGAAACAGTTTTTCAGTAAATGTCTTAGCGCCGGTAATGGTTTCGTCGCCCGCAGTGTGCACTACTGAGGCGTCGTTCTCTTTGACAGAAGCCATGACCGCCCTTAGCGCGTCATTCATATTTTTTGCCGGGCAGTGCTCGGCAATGTTAATTCCGTCAATGGACGTGTTTTCATCGGCGGTTGCCGACCAATCCTGAACAGGCATGCTTTAGCCCTCCTTCGCAACGGCGGGCTTATCCGGCCACGGGACAGTCTCATCCGTCCACGGTGCGCCGGGCTGGGATGGCAGATCCCGAAGCGCCTGCCGATAACTCTTCACTGCACCCAAGCTCTCAGAGGTAAGCGCCGGATAATCAGGCGCAAAAACATAATCCGTCTCTGAAAGGCGCTTGTTGCGTTCCTTCCGTAATCTGTGCCAGAGCGCTTCGGGAGAATTATACATCGCCCAAGCCGCCTCTTTAGCAATCTCGGCTTCTTTATCGGCGGCGGCTTTGGCATTCTGCCAAGCCAGATAGTACGGGTACACGAGGCGCCCGTAATCCTCCCGTGTCAGCTTAACCGGCTCAGTGCCGTCGTTTCTGTCGGCTTCACCTTTATCTCCGCCCCAGACGATAGAATAAAAGGCTTCCTCTTCAGCCACACCAGGCATAGCAACGGTATACCCTACGCCGTCCACTACTACAGTTTTATCGGGAATAACGACCGTGATTTTCACTTTTCCCCCCAGTGACTACAAATTTAACAGAATCGAACCCCTCATCCTCTGTCGGGTACTCCTGCCGCGTGCATGCCTGATAGAAATTATCCCTGCTGATAGGCCACTCCCTGGCGATGTTGCGCTCGGCGGCTTCGTACATAGGACAGAGCAGGTAGACGCAATGGATATGGTCAATGCCCCGCTCTTTCAGGCCCGCGACTATAGCCTTGCGGCGTTCTTTATCTACGGCGCCGTCGTCAAGATAAAAATCAAAGTCTGCTATGCATTCCCAGGCTCTTGCTATAGCGTCAAGATACTCATCAAGCCCTTGCGGGTCTGTGATGAACATCCATCCGGCCTTCTCCACGTCAGCCTCTCCATAGTGACGGGATAGCCAGGAATCGAACGAAAAAACCGCCGCATCCCGGCCTCCGCAGTACGTCGATTTGCCCGATGCTGGGATTCCTGCAACTAACACAAAATTCATTCTACACCACCTTCTGAATGAAGCAGAGCGCGTAAAAAGGAGGCCTGTTGTCGAAGCTGTTGCCTGCGTACGACCCCCAGGCACTGTGATTGTGTCCCCACGACGACCCAGAATTGGAGCTGTACACGTTGTAGTTCCCCCAGTCGTGGCTGTTGATTGTAGTCAGCCATCCAGCGCCGTTGTACCATGAGCCGCCATGGGCCCCCTGTTGGCTGACCCTGTGGTTATGTGACGGCATCTCATCCCATGACAGGACATGAGAACCTACTGATACAGATATTGATCCAGAAGGCGTAACGCTTGCGTTGCCGCCGGTGTCGTCAACCCTATAATCGCCTCCCGCGCCAACAACAAAACGATTGCGCAGGTCTTTTGTACCCGCCTGCCCGTTGCAGAGGGCCCACCCCGTGGGGATATCCGCCGTTGTGCCGCTCCAGATCGCGATCGTGCCCTTGGGAACCTTGTGCTTGTCGAGGTCACCGGAGACGTCGGCTATCTGTTTAAGCGCTGATTCGATTTTTGCCGCCACATCGGCGTGCTCCTGCGCGAGGTCCGCCATCAGCTGCCGAATCGCGTTATTGACGTTGGACGGCAGGCACCCCTCAGCTACGTTGATCCCGCTAATAGAGGTGTTGTTGTCTGCCGTTGCGCTGTAATCTGCTATGGG
>ERZ772818.1417-NODE-1417-length-20838-cov-3.149738_pt1 | contig 20838 bp, 25 predicted proteins | sample MGYA00580837_ERZ772818 | MGnify/ENA primary metagenome ERZ772818 (study PRJEB29015, sample SAMEA2737671) | human gut metagenome | biome: human gut; feature: human-associated habitat; material: faeces | place: China | collected 2012 ...
ACGGAAGCCATAATTAAAGAACCGGGCATTAACGAGCATTACAACAACTTGCGGGCAATTTTTTCTGTTTTTATATTGTGACTTGAATAGACTACATATTTTATATTATAAGAACCATATTCTTGAGCGTTGACTTTACCATATATTTTTACTTTATCTTTTAAATTTTCATTAGTATCAACGTCATAAGCTTCAACAATAAAATCTTTTAGATTTATTTCATTTTCTTTAGTTCCAAAATTTATATATCCGCTTTCTACATTTAAAATAGGTTGAGAAAAATTTTTGATAGTATCATTAACTGTTGAAAAATCTTCTTTACTTTCTGTATATACAACATCAGATGTATAATCACTCCATTTATCTTTGAGCGACCATAATGATGAAAAAACTAGCACACAAACAATGCATCCTATAATTGTTTTTGCACCAAAATATTGACTTAAATCACTAATAACTAAATACCCCCACAAGTACTAGTAATAAACAAATCTATAACATTTTGAAGATTATATGCTAATCCTGTATTTTTTAAAAAGTTTAAGAAGAAAATCACTGCAATGGTTCCAGTAACTAATGAAATTAAAAACTCAATATGTTCTTCTAATCCTATTTCCATACAATCACCTCTTACAAAAATTGAATATTACTATAAATATATAAAACGACACCTATTAAAATCATAGATAAAATAAATTCTATTAAAAAACTAATAGCCTGTTCAATCGTGATATTCACTATTTGCCACCTCTTTTATGACATAATTGCAGAAGACAATAAGTTAGAAATCATTAAAATGTAAAAAGAAATAATTAGTAACGGAATTGAATTTATAGCTCCTATAAAAAATTTTTCTTGTTCTTGACGTTCTTTTCTTGAGTCAGAAGCAATACGGTTAATTCTGTTATGTAAGGCAGAGAATTCTTTTGAGATATTATCCTTTTCGATAAAATTGAATTGATATAAGTCTAAAACAATTTCTTGAATTTCTGAAATATTGTATTCGGCTAAGAAACTCGTATATGCTTCTTTATCAACAGGGTTTCTATTTAATTTTAATACTAACTTCTCTAAATCCTTTTTTATTGGTTTAGGACAAGAAGGTAGAGATTTTTCTAATGTATTTGGAATATTATTTGTAACTATTAATATTTCCAATGTTGCCATCCATAAAGGGAAAGTGTTTTTAATAGCTTTTTGTTGTTGTTTGAAAACAGATTTTAGTAATAAATAATCCAACTTGTATATAATATATGCAATAGCTAGAGACAGACCTAAAAATAAACCATCATTAATTTCAAAATCTAATTTAAAAATTAAATTTATCACATTTATTAAAACAATAATACTTAATAAACTTAGAAAAATAGCAACGGATTTTTTTAACCTTTTCTTAACATAAGACGATGTAGTTTCTCCATCTAATAAAAATACGAAAGAACTTAAATCAGTTTCAGTTGTATAATTTACAATCTTTTCTTTTAAAGAAATTTTATGTTTTAAATCCTCTGAAGTAGTTTCTTGTTTTAAATTGTAATCAATATTTTCTTGGAATTCATTTGCTACATCATTAGAAATGTTTTCATCCTTATTAGGCATTAACATTAAAACAAAAAATGCAATATTTCCAATGATAGGTATTAAATTTACAAACCATAAATAACCTTTAAATCCTGCAGAATGTAGTCTTCTTATCGACATGGATATACTAGCAATGCTTATATATAATTCAAATAGTGCAATAAATACTCCTACGATAATTTGTCCTGTTGAATTTAACTCCATATAATTAGAAATCAATAAATAATTCAAGAGAATCAAACTTCCAATAATTACAAAATTAATTAATGAAACGAAAATAGCAGTAAGCCAATAATTTTTTCTATTTGTACTTCCTTTAAAACTAAAAGCTTTTGAAAAAAATTCACTCATACAACTCATCTCCTATTCGTCTTCTTTTATCCATTTTCCTGTTAAAAAAGCTTTAACAACAATGAAAGAAATTAAAATTATTTCAAAATAAATAAAAGTATAAATTTGAAATTCTTGTAAAGCAAGTAAGGGGTCCATTACGCTTGGTGGAAAATATTGAAAAATAAATAACGTCATACATAAAGAGCCTACAGCATAAAGACCATTTTGCTTTTTTATCTTTTCTTTAGAAATTTGAAAAGAATATGTATCTGTTTGCCACTCTTGAAAATCAATGTGAGAAAGAGAATCATAAACAATTTCTCCTCCTTCTTGTTCTCCTAAAATTAAATAAGAATGCAATTGATTTACATATGAATTAAAATATTTTCCTTCAATTATATCAAAAGCTTCTCTAAAAGTTCTTCCATCATCAATGCATTTCATTGCTTTAGTAATTGTTTTATACATTTCTGAATTTTCTGGAAAAGCATTTCTTGTTTCTTTTAAAGCTAAATAAATTTTTTGATGTGTTTTAAAATTTACAATCATTTGTTTTAAATAAATACATAAATCCTGGAAACGTCTTTGTTCATATAAATAATAATATTGTGAATGAACCATGAACGGGAACATTACAATTACAGTTGCTATTAGCAGCAAAATCCAAACAAGCTGTAAGTGATGAAGATATGCTAAAAATGAAATGACAATAATATATGTAATAATACTTTTAAAGAAATCTACACCAGAATATTTGTAACCATATCCTTCAATTGTTTGAAACAATTCTTTTAATTTAAACATATTTCACTTCCGCCCTAGTTATTAGGACATCCCCATTCAAAATCTACACCTTCAGCTTTCATCTTATTTAGAATGCATTCTGGAATTGGTCTATATTTAATATTACATCCATCACATTCATAAATAAGGTCTTTTTGAGGAACATTTTTTTCATCGATATAAAAGACAACCAACTGGTCGATATATCTATGCGAACTTCCTTCACTTATTTGGTTTTTTATATGAATACCAACATCCACATAATCATAAACCATTGCTTCAATTTTATCGTTTGATAATTCATTATCTTCAAACATATTTAAAATACGTTTTGGAATTTCTCTTGCATCATCTGTATGTAAAGTTGTAATTATTCTTGCTCCAGTAGAAATGGATTTAAGCAACTCTTTAACTTCATAACTACGTGCTTCTGAAAGTAAAATCCAAGTAGGTTTCATACGCATGCAAGATTTAATAGCGCCATCATAATCAACAATTTTATTGACTTGTAATTCAACAATATCTTTTTCTGGATAAATCGTTAAAAGATGCAATTCTAAGGTATCTTCAATTGTAATAATACGTTCCCAATTGTTTGTCAATCCCGCTAGGAATTTAGCTAATTCGGTTTTACCAGACCCCGTTAAACCACAAATAATGCTGTTCATTTTTGCTTTTATCATAGCATGTAAAAAACTAAGACATTCTGGAGAACAGTAATCATCTTTTTCAATAGTTTTTACATCAATACGCGCTGTAATTGGTGTTTTACGCAATGAAAGTGAGGTTCCCGATTTAGCAATACTATTATGGACAAATTGCAAACGTAAGGCAGGAAGTTCAGCTTCTAAAATTGGATTAACAGTATTAAATTGTGCGTTATTTTTATTTGCAATAATATAAGCTAGATTCCTTAAATCATCACTATCCATTTCTATGTCTTTAATTTCATAACGTCCGTTTTTTATATGGTCTACCCAAATAGTATGTGAATTACAGTTAATATCCGTAATCATATCATCCCTTACTAATTCTTGTAATGGTCCGAACATTCTACTTTGTTCTAACATAATTTCTTTGGCTTTTTTTATGTTTTCTTCAGACGCTTCTGAGTTTTTGAATTTTAAAAATTTTTCATGTCTTTTTTTTGCTTCTTCCTCGTTTAAAACCATTTTTTGGATTTTCACAGGTTCTTCTAAGGGTTTTTCATGTTCAATCTCATTAATATTCATATTCCACCTCCTAATTTATACATTTATTATATTATATACAGCCTTCTGTGTAAATGGATGTATAGGGAAAATCCTCAAAAACCGCAAAAAAGCTCAGAGTTCTCTAGTGTCTTCCGAGCTTTTGTCGATAAAAATGTTAAAATTTTTGTTTATAGTTATTTGAATGACATTTTTATATTTACATACTTTCCATTATCATCTAATGATAAATATGCGTCATACTTTGTTCCTTTTTTTGGAGAAGTAAATCCCTTCACCAAAACTTTTTCATTGTTTAATAAATCTTTTGCTAATTTAGTTGTTAATTTCTTTTTTTGTGCTTGAAGAAAAGAATTATTTTTCCATATCATAAATGAACAATCTGGAGACGTACATTTATATCCTTTAATAGATTCAATTATGTCTCCTCCACATCGAGGACATTTACCTATAATATTTTCTTTATCTTCAAAAATAAATGTAATTTGATGATTTTCATCTAATTTTAGCTTAGCATCATAATTGCCTCCTAATTTTTTCTTAAACCCTTTAATAACACCAGTTGTTTTACCTTGTAAAAGAGTTTTTATTTGAGAATCAGTAAGTTTCTTTTCTCTAATGTTTTTATAAAGAATAAAGTTACAATGATTGCATTTTACAACTTTATCAGTAGAAGTTAAAGGTTGACCGCATTTTGGACAAACTTCTTCGAAGGTGGTTGTTCCATTTGAAATTTTCTTGGAATTTACATCATTTCTAATGGCTAAAACCATATCTTCAACTTCTTTATAGACTTTATTTAAGTAATCTTCTTTTGTCATTTTTCCTTTTTCGACCCATTCAAGTTCTTCTTCCATTCTTGCTTTGAATGCAGGTGTATCTAAATGAGTGTTTTCGGGCAATACATCAAATAATTGCATTGCCTTTTGAGAAGGAACAATGGATTTTCCTTTGATAAAGTAATAATTTTTATCTTTTAATGACTTTAAAATGACATCTCTTGTTCTATCCGTACCAATACCATTAACTCTTTTATCTTTTAAAATATCGGCATAATGTTTATCGTCAACAAAACGAGAAGCATTTACCATAGCATCTAATATAGTTGCGGTTGTATATCTAGGTGGAGGTGTAGTAACTACTTCTTTTTTATCAATTGTCACTACATCGTGATTTCCTTCACTGATTTTTGGTAAAGTAATATCCTTTGGCACACCTGTAATTGCCATAAACCCTAAGTTTTCAATAATTCTACCTTTTGCTTGAAATGTTTCATTATTAATTGTTGTTGTTAAAATTGTATCTTCAAATACTGCGTTTGGATAAAAAGCTTGAATATAACGTCTAACAATTAATTCATAGCATTTTCTTTCATCAGATGTTAATGAAGAAATAGTTCCTGGTTTAATACTACCATATACAGGTGTGATTGCTTCATGAGCAAGTCCTTCATCAGTGACACAATTTGATGAAATTGAATAATTATTGTCAACGGCATAGGCAATTTCTTCTCCAAAAGGAATATCTTCCAAATTGCTTTGACTAGCTAAAATATTTTGTAATGGTTTTAATGCTATTTTAGCGGCAGAACGGCTAATTTCTTGAGCTTTTGTCCCAGGATAAGTTGTCAATCCTTTATCTTGATATAATGTTTGTAATAAAGCTGAAGATTTATCGGCTGAAAATCCATAAAGAATATTTAATTCTTTTTGAATATCTGTCGCATTAGGCAATTTCAGTGGCCTTTTTTGTGTTTTCTTAGTTTCTTTTTTAACATAACATTGGTTATTAATTAAAGAATTTATTAATTTATTTTTTAAATCTTCAGCATCGTTTGATGAAAAATGTTCATCGCATTTATGACTCAGTGTGATTTCGTTATCATCATCGGATTTAATAACCAAATATAAATTATAATAAGTTTCACTTTTAAAATTATTGATTTCTTTTTCTCTTTTTACAATCATATAAAGAGTTGGAGTTTGAACAGGACCAGCAGATATAACATTTCCAAAATCTCCATATTTGCATGTCAATGCCCTTGTTCCAGTTAATCCTACTAAATAATCTTCTATAGCACGGCAATCAGCAGCATCTTTTAATCCATTGTAATTACTAATAGGTTTTCTATCTTTTAAAGCATTCTTTAATAATTCTGGTGTCCATTCATCAATCCAAATTCGACTTTCTGGTACAGACGGAAATGGAAAAATCATTTTTTTAACTCTTTCATAAATAGCTTCTCCTTCTCTATCTGGGTCAGTTGCAACGATAAATTCATCATATTTATTGCTTAATATTTCTTTCCTTAAAACTTCAAAATAATTACTTTTTCCTTTGATAATATTTAATGGAATATTATTTGAAAAATTAAATGGTAAATCTTCAAGTGTCCATTTTTTGTATTTATTATCAATCTCTTCTGGATATTTATATGTAAATAGATGACCTAATGCACAACAAAAAGTATAGTTCTTACCAATAAATAATCCTGGCTTACCACCAGAATGTGCACTAGGTTCTATAGCATCTCTTAGTTGCTTGGATACATCTGGTTTTTCTGCAATAATCAATTTCACAAAAAAACACCTCCTTGTTTATTATAGTATATCATATATAACTGTAATAAACAATATAACACAAAATTTCAAAAAATAAAAAACCGGCCAAAAGGTCGGTAAAAACTGTTATTTTGTTATGTAGCAATAATCAATTAACCAAGGGTTATTTTCATCATAGATATAAATATCTAATCTTACTCCAGAATCTTTTCCATCTAAACAAGAACCGTATAAAGAGTTTGATATCTTACCTGTTGTAAAATAGTTTTCTTTGCTATTTACTTCGTAGCTTCTTTCTTCTTTTGAAAACTCTTTATCAAAAGATTCTTTCTTGAAAACAATCACTGCCTTTTCCCAGTTTTTTCTTTGCTTTAATTCATTTAATGTTAGTTTTTCCATAGCTGTTTCTCCTTCTCCTGTTTCCATTTTTCTTTTAAGCTTATTTTTATTAGATATTTTTTTTGCCATAAAATTTCTCCCAAAAATTAAAATAGAGATAGTTTTTCCTATCTCTATTCTAACATGTCTCCTATTAAAATGTAACTTATATATATTTATAATTGCAAATATCTCCAATTAAAATGTAATGTCTCCAGCCAAAATGTCACTTTACATTTTGGTTCTCAAAAAAATTTTTTAGTTTTTGAAAATTTTTGTTTTTATAGATGTAAAACCCTATCTTTGATGTCACCTAATCGGCCTTGATTAAAGTCGTTAACTCCTATGTATCCGCAAGTTCTTCTTGCAGTATTCATTTTGTCATGATTTGTATTTCCACAATTTGGACATTTCCAAATTATTTTTTTATGCTTGTCTTTAACTAATTGAATTTCTCCTTCAAATCCACAAACTTGACAGTAATCACTTTTAGTGTTCAATTCAGCATACATAATATTTTCATATATATGTTTTAAAACAGCAAGAACTGCAGGAATATTATTTTCCATGTTAGGCACTTCTACATAACTAATAGCACCTCCTGGAGATAATTTTTGGAATTTTGATTCAAAACTCAACTTAGTAAAAGCATCGATAGGTTCCCTTACGTTTACATGATAACTGTTTGTAATATAATCATGGTCTGTAACATTTTTGATTATTCCGAAACGTTTTTGTAAGCATTTAGCAAACTTAAACGTTGTTGATTCCATCGTTTATACCCTCGGTTTCCCGATATTTGCCGCATGGATGACGGCTGTGTAAACACAGGGGACTAGACTATATTTTAAGCTCAATAATTTTTTGTTTTTAAAATACTGAGTCAATCCGTCTTTCCATCCCTTTTTAGGATGTACATACATTATTAAATAATGCGTTACCGTTAATTCGGTCTACTTGTCATTATGACTTTCGATAGTCGTTAGAGATTTAATACTTTTTTTTGAAATTCAAAATAATACCCGCACCGAGACTTTGTTTTTATTTCGCCTTTGCAATGTCTTGTAATTGTTGATGTGCTTACTTTTAGGTCTTTATGACACTCACAAACTGAACCATAATTTCTGATAAAGTTATGATTTAAATCATAGCAAGAAACAGGATGTGATTGAGAATCTTCATAGCCTTTAGCATTTATAATTAATTTGTCATCATGTGCTTTTTGAATATTTTTTTGGTTTGTTGTCCAATATAGATTCTGAACACAACAATTTATCTTAATATTATCTTTGTGTCCAACTAATGGATAATTGTTAGGATTAGGAATATACGCTTCAGCAACTAAGCGATGGACTCGAAAAGTTTTTTTGTGTCCATTTTTTGTTACAAGAGTTATTACTCTATATCCTTTATACATAACATAATCTTTTCTAGGGTAATATTTATTTTCATAAAGTCTAAAAACTTTGCCTGAAGGCGTAATATAATAATCGTTCGTCTGTTTAATTAAAACAATCGGTTCTGTTATTTGTGATTTGTCAATTAATTTATCTTTTCTTTTCGGTGCAAATTTAGAAACCATTTTACCTCCTTTACCATCTAATTTTAAAAAAGTATATTTACTACGGGATTTGCAATGTCCATTAAATTTATAATTTTAGAATTCATTGGATTTAGCATTCCTTACCGATATGATTCGTCTGCATATTTTTATAAATTAATGCTTATAGATTACATTTGGCTTTTAGCCACACAGTAATCAGTCTTATTTTTATCAGCCCGTTTAGCGGATTTAATTTATCGCAATATCACTACTGCGCCACCCTTGGACTCTTAGGTGTTCCATATAAAGAATAATCAATATTTTCTTTTTCTTTCCATTCATTACATTTGTCATTTAATTTTTGCATTACAGCAAGAGCAAAAGGTTTTGCTTCTGGGTCGGTATGAGATTTTCCGGTCATTCTCATACACATTTCGTATAATCCAACATATCCTAGAGAAATTGTTGAATAGCCATCATAGAGCAATTTATCAATTTTTTCTCCTTTTTCTAATCTTGCTAACGCCCCATGTTGCCATAGAATGGGGGCAACATCACTTAGAGTGCCTAATAAACGATTATGGCGTTCTTTTAATGCTCTATGGCATAATTCTAGCCTTTCATCAAGAATTTCCCAGAATTTCTTCATATTACCATATGAAGAACATGCAACATCTACTAAATTAATAGTCACTACGCCTTGATTAAAACGCCCATAATATTTATGCTTATTAGGTTCATAATTTTTAGCATTTGCTAGGTTTTCTTTTGTTCTATCAACTGTTAGGAAGCTTCTACATCCCATACATGTGTATACATCTCCTTCTTTTAATTCTCTCATTACTTTTCCGGAAATATAATCTGGAACCATTCTTTTAGCAGTACATTTAGCAGCTAATTCTGTTAAATAATAATATTTACTGTCTTCATGAATATTATCTTCATCTAATAAATAGATAATTTTAGGGAAAGCAGGCGTAATATAAATACCTTTTTCATTTTTAACACCTTGAATTCTTTGATTTAATACCTCTTCTATGAGCATAGCCATATCATTACGTGGTTGTCCTTCTTCTACTTCATCCAACCACATAAATAAGGTTACAAATGGGGCTTGTCCATTTGTTGTCATTAAAGTAAGTATTTGATACTGAATTGTTTGAATCCCTCTTTTTATTTCTTCTTTTAAACGGAATTCTACTTTTTTATTTATAATTTCATCACTTTCTATAATATTTGTGATTTTATTTTCTTCTAATAGTTCTCTTTTAATTTTCTTTCGGCTTATGTCTACAAAAGGCACTAAATGTGCCAATGAAAAACTTTGACCCGTGTTATATAAGTTTGTATTCTAAATATAACTTAGACTATTTCTTGTAACCTTTTGTGTGAGGTCGCCAGTGCGTTTCAAATATTGCTTTCAATATCTTACATAAATAGTCGTTACAATTATTTTATTATTTCTATATTATATTTTTTTGGATTATCAAGATATCTTCTAGTTTGAGTTTCTGATTTATTTATAAATCTCGAAAAAGAAGCTATTGTTTTAAATTCATATTTATTTTTATAAATGATTTTTTTGAACGATGCTTTATTATTTCTATTTTTTTGACGATGCAATGTTCTATAAGAATGAATATTATTTTCACTTTGTGATAGCCATTCTAAATTATCTTTATTATTATTTGTTCTATTTCCATCTTTATGATTAATTGTATTTTTTTCTTTAGAAAAGCCTTCAACGAACGCAAAACCCACTAATCTTGCTATTTGAAGATTTTTTCTATTGTGATGTTCATCAGTTAAAGAAATATAATATCGATTATGAAGACTATTGAGCGTTGGCGTTAATAAATAATATTTTTGTCTTTTATAATCGTATCGTTTTACTCTTCCCATACTAGAAATATAATAATTTTTATAACCTAATATTTCTTTCCATTCTTCATTTGGAAATGTATCAAAATCATAATTTCTATTAATTACTTTTTCTTCTTTATTAAATCTTCGTTTTATGGAATCTTTGTGAGCCTTATCTAATATTTCATCATAACTAAAAACACATTTATGCATAAAGCCATAATTACATTTCAACTCTTTAGCAATTTCAGATATAGGTACATCATTATCTAATCTTGATTTAATAAGTTGTCTATTTCTATTAATAAATTTTTGAGTTGACGGTCTTATATATGTATGACTTTTATTTTCTTTAAAATCCCATCCATTAATCTTATAAGTTAGCACCTTTCTATCTATATTAAGCAATCTGCTTATATATGATTTGCTTCGTCCTTCATTTGTATATAATTTATAAATCGTATCTTTTAATAATTCACATTTTTCACTATTAGTTATCATTCCTTTCATCGGTATTCCACCTCATAATAAAATAATCACGAGATTAAGTATTCCACTCTCCCTCGTTAGCCCTGTAATACTACCAGGACCTCGTTGTGACGATTAACACTGTTTTAATACGGCAGTGTTGTTGGACCGTATTGAGAACTAGCCACTTGTGCAATAATTTGCGTTGTAATATTACAAGCGGTATGGAATGAATGTGGCTTTTCAATCATTGTTCCAGAAATTACAGTACCATTTTGAAGCATATCTTCTAAATTGATTAAATCGCAATTTCCAGTAACCATACCGTCTTCTAAAGTAAATGAATGAGTAATTGGTTCTTCCACACAATATACTTTTTCAATTCCTTTAAATTCTATTTTTTCTACTTTCCATTTTTCATAATGTGAGTAGGCATTAGAAAATAAAACATCACCAACCTTTAATGCAGTAGTAACTTTTTTATCTTCTAATATCCATCTATGATTAGGCGTACAATTCACTGTTTTTTTCTTGTTTTTCCCCAACATTTTAAAAGTTACTTCTTGAACTCTTTGTTCGCCATAAATATGAACAGTAGCTTTTCTAATTTCATTGTGCATATCTCTTACAGAAATGATTTCTCCATCCTTAAATGAATCAAATCTTTTAACCCCTTTATGAGTAATAAATTTCGTATCTCCTGTAAAACAGTTATGCATTTTTTGTGCGTAATAATCGGCATCGTGAAAATGAATAAGACCGTTATTATGCGCATCAACAATATCTTGTGGTAACAAGATTCTTGTTGTTAAATCTTTGCTAACTTCTCCTGCCATATAATCTCTTTGAGTAGAGTTTATAGTAGGATTTTTATTAGCGTTTTCTTGTTTTACTTCTTCATTTTCTAAACCAATAATACTTAAAATTCGCTCATCGGTTGTATTAGATTGTCTTGCCAACGCTCTTTTATATCTATAGGTAATATATTTTTGAGCAACTTCGTATCCTCTCATAGCCATGATTTCTTTTTCAACATAATTTTGAATGTCTTCAATTGAAACCGCATGAGTTGATTGTTCAACAATCTTCGTTACATTATTGGCAATAGCTGTAATTTGAGCTTGAGATAGTCTTTCAACTCGTGATACTTCTGCATTTGCTTTACTTACAGCATCCTTAATCTTTTGTTGATTATATAAAACTTCACTTCCGTTTCTTTTAATTACTTTCACTTGTTGTATCAACCTCCTTTTTTTCTGTATTTTCCAAGTTTTTTCCATCTGACATTTTTTCTCTTAGTGTTTTTAAAGATTCTTCTGTGTATTTTTTATAAAAAGATAACAATTCATCTCTAAAAACTTGAGCAGCACTCAAAAATTGCTCGAAAGTGTCAAAATTATTAAAACTTTCTACAGTGTTGATTTTGTCTAGTTCTAGCAAAGCAGTATAGATATTTGAGTAATATCCAAGACGTTTATAATGCTTTGCGTCATAAATAACTCCTCCAGTTTCCTCATCAATATCTTCTCCAATATCATCGTCATTGGGTGTTTCGAGGGTCTTTTGAGGGTTTTTCTTTAGTAAAATTAAATTTTTACCATATTTTTTTATATAATAGTCATTTATTATATGTAGCATTTCATCACCTCACAAATAATATATCATATAATGTCATTAATATAAATAAAAGACACTCTATTGAGTGTCTTTATCTAAATAATCCTCTAAAATAACTGTACGTCTTTCAGAAGTAGTTTCTTTTGTACCGTTTGCGTGTGTAAAGGTTTGTTCGATTTCTAAATCTAATAAGCCATTTCTAGTATCAATTGAAATTATTTTTACAGTGACATCAGAATTTGAATTGTATTCTAAAATAACATTTTTAATAACTTCTGCAATCATTTCTTGGTCGCTATTAATTTCTGTTGATTTGTTTTTGATTGCATTTACTGATTCATAGGATGCTTTTTCTGCAATTTCAGCAGTTTCATTTCTTCTTATTACTGAGGTACCGCTATCCATTATGCAAACTACGACTAAAAAGGCCACAAAAACCATTACACCACCCTTAATAATCATTTTCATTTAAATATCCTCCTATTCAACAACTTTAATTTCAAATTTTGTTGTTCTATTATTCGCATCTTTAACTTCTATAGAAGTGGTTCCGGCTTTTAATGCTGTTATAATACCGTTTTTATCTACTGAAGCAACTAATGGATTTGAGGATGTAAATGACAATTCTATATTTTGATTTATATAAATTTTTGGGGTATAAATGTCATTTATTTTTAATGTAGTGCTTTTTACAATAATATCTGAACCTAGACTAATTTTAGATGTATCATCTGCAGTATTTTTCATATTTACCACTTCATTTGAATTAGTTCCTATTCCATAGATTATTAATTCATTTTTAATACTGCTATTTTTAAATATATTTTCAAAAGAAGTTGGTGTTAGAGCTTCGATATATAAAATACCTTGTAAATTTGTAGTATTCATATAGGCTCTATCTAAAATAGTAACATTTGCTGGAATTATTCCACTTGTTTTTAAATTTGAACAACCATTATAGATATCGGCCATTTCCAAAAGACTAGTTGGTAAATCCGGACTTTCAATTAATGAAATATCTTTGAAGAAAGTACCGTTCATATATTTTACAGAATTAGGAATATTTGAAATTATTTGTAATGAGCTATTGTTTTCAAATGCATAATTCATATTAATAACACTATTTGGTAATAATGGTGTTTTGGTTAAAGAAATACAATTTTTAAATGATAATTCAATATTTTCTAAATTTTCTAATAAATTTAAATCTGGAATACTTGTTAATTTTTCTGCTCCATCAAATGTTCTATACATAGATTTTACTGAAGTTGGAATATTATTAACTTCCTCTAAATTATTACATCCGACAAACCAATAATCTAATGATTCTGGAGTTATTTTATTATTCATAAATTCAACATTTTTAATGATATTTTTAACAGGCGTAATAGTTCCATCCGAATTTTCATAAACGTCATTTAACCAAGGAGGAATAATATAATTTACCTTTTCTTCTTCTGACAAATTGTCTGGTAATTCGCTACTATTATAAGTAGCAGTATTTCCTGTTCCTGCAACAATCATACGACCGTCTTTTAAAATTCCTACTTGAACATTTTCAGTTCCATCATTTGTAATAGAGTATGATTTTATTAATTGTTCTCCAATACCTTCGACGTTGTAGTACCATCCATCTTGAATATCCTTTTTTAAATAAACTCCGTTACTATCGAACGAATAACGATTATTGTTGATATCTAGAATTATATTTTTAGCCTTACGACCATCTGACATATAATAATAGTTTTGATTATCAACATCTTTCCATGCGTTTTTTACAACTTTATTTTGTTTAAAATAATATTCTTCAATAGAATTTACGTCATTAGCACTATATTGTATTTGTTGTATACCGTTAACAGCTTTACCATCATTACCAAAATAATAATCTTCAACCCATAGATTTAATAGCATTTTGCCATCTTTATCAAAGTAGTAAATATAATCATTTATTTTTGATATTCCAGTTTGAGCAATTCCATCTTCATCAAAATAGTAATGTATTCCATCAACTTCTTGCCATCCTGTTAGAGCATTTCCTTCAGCACCCAAATAATAAACATTTCCATCACAATTTTTTATGCAATTCTTCAATATACCTTGTTCTAAGTCTACGAAATATGTTTCTCCTTTATAAGTTGTTAGACCTATCGCCATTGTACCGTCTTCTGAAAAGACGTAGGATATATCATCAATAGAATATATACAATCTTGTATCATAACGCCATCGCTTCCAAAGTAATATTGTTTTCCGTCAATGTTTTGCCAACCTATTAATTTAATACCATTTTCATTAAAATAATATGTATCGTTATTTATTTTGAAAAATCCTGTTACTCTTTGATTATTTTCATCAAAGTAATACCATTTACCATTAATTAATGTCCATCCATGAGCTAAAGAACCGTCATTTGTGAAATAATATAATTTATCATCAATAATTTGCCATTTGTTTTGTGATAAATGACCTAATTCATCAAAATAATATTTGGCTCCATCAATAGTTTTCCAACAAGAAATGTAAAGTGTTGCTTTGTTATTTTCATCAAAGTATTGATAGCACCAATACCCATCTATTTTAATCCAATTATCACTCAAATTTCCTTCATGTTTATATGCTAATATTTTTGCATAAAATAATTTATTGAAATCAGATTTAAATATATTTTTAGCACCATGTTCATTGATATAAGATTTCAAATCCTTAATATCAGACCCAGTAAAATGAAAAGTCATTAAAACTTCAGAGTTTTCTCCCTCTGTATCTTTATTTAAAGAGGTATTCAGTTTATTTGTTAATACTTCATTTTTAAACCAGTTACTATTTTCACTTAAGGTAGATAAATACTTTTTATTTATATATCTAATTTTCCCCTTAGTATATTGATTGTTTTTATTTAAAACATGAATATTTACAGTTAAATAACCTGTATATTTTTCTTGTACTAAATTTTGATTTTTATCAAGTCCTCCATTGGTTGCTGTTATTTGTAATGAGTAATCACCTACTACATTTGTATTTAGATTTTCCCAATTAGTAATTTTTAATGTATTACGTATGTCATTTATATCAAAATTTTCATCGGAAATTTGTACACCATTTAAAATTTCTTCTTGCGTTACGTTATCACCAGCAAAATAATAATAATCATGAGCTGTAAGTTCTGGCGGCGAATATCCTACAGCATTTACTTGTTTAATGTTTAAAATAAATAAAAAAAAGAATACCAAAAAAATACTAAAAAATCTTAGTGAATTTTTGCGATATTCTCTCATAAATACAATCAATTACACCACCTCGTAAAATACTTTTAAAATACTAAAAAGTTTTATTTAAAATTCGCATGGTGTTTTTCGAGTCATCTAAAGCATTATGTTGTCTACCATCGAATTCAATATTTGATTCATTTAATGCGAGCGACAGACTTGTATGTGTTTTCTTATTATTTTTTAAATCATACGCTCTTTGTAAATCAAAATAATGTTTTGTAAACCAAGTATGGTTTAAATAGTGCCTTTGGCAGTCTCTTTTCATGAAGAAAAAATCATTATCAGACCAAGCTCCAAATACGGTTTCTTCATTAGATTGAGCTACCCAATTTTGAAACTTTTCAATACATTTGTCAAATGTATTAGCAGCATCTAATTCTGTTTCGTCAATGTTTAACATTTTTTTCATTTTTTTATTTAATCTTCCTGTAAACACAGGTTTGACTAATGTATAAAAGCTATCATTCGTTGGCTCTAATACTGTTTTTATACAATATTTTTGTTGTGTACAGTTTTGTTCATAAGGTTCAACAACATACTTTATATGTGTTCTGTATGCAGCTAATGATACAATTTCATTACCAACACCAGGTTTATAGTTTGTTTCAATATCAATTACAATACATTGCATAGAGTTCTCCTTTCTTTTTCGAATAGCAGTATTTATATGTATAGTATAACATATATAATCGAAAAAATCATTACAATATGAAAAATGGAATAGATAAACTATTCCATTATAAGATATCTCCTTCATAATAGCTTTTAGCTTCTTTAGTAATTGCTAAAGGAACTAAAAAACTTCCAACAATAGGAACTAGGAACCAAAAATATCTACTAATAGGTGTTTTATTTTTATATTCTTCATAAAATTTAAAATCATCATCATTATAATAAACGCAAGCTAATTTTTGATTCATCTCAATACTATATTTTAAAGACAGCCAAACTATTAGAATAATATACATCAATAAAGTTAAAATGAAAATTAATCCAAAGAATACAGCTGAATTACTATTTGAATTTAGAGCCATTATTGAACCAAAAAGAAACATAAAATAAACAATAGAAATAACAAATATAAATAAATACATCTTAAGCATTGGCATAATGCAGGCTTTTAATAAATTTCCTAAATTACTTAAACTTTGTGAATAGTAATTTAAAATCATACTACAAGAAACTTCAGTATCTTTATAACACTCTAAAAATGTCATAACAGAAACATTTAAAATAATCATAGTATAAATAATTGAAATTATAATGTTTAATGCTGGAATAATCGAAAGTAATCCTATAATTAATGCAACAGGAATACTAATCATAAAATTTAAAATAAATAAAATGAGTATTGTTTTAATATTATTACAAAATAAATCTATGGCATCGGCAAATTTTACCAAATTTTATCACCTCATAAGTTTGGTCTTTTTTCTCCACAAATAGGACAATAATTTAATCTATTTTTTCTTCCACATTTTGGACAAAACCAATTTGAATTTTTTGTGCCTTTAGGCTCAATATAAGTAGCTCCACCAGCACTATGTAAAACAGAATTTGCTTGTTTAAAAACCTCTTTGTTTGGATTATTAGTTCCACAGGTCATACATTTTTTATTAGACATTGCATTAACTGTATGACATTTATTACAAATCCATGTTTTTTTATTATCTAATATCAATATTTTCACCTCAATTTAAAATATAAACTCGATTTTTATAAGCTTCATTTTTTATTTCTTTAAAACCAATCTTTTTCAATACTTCATCAAATAACTTTTCTCCATGATGAACCTCTGCTACTATATAAGGAGTATCTTCATATATATTGTCTAAAAGAGATAAAATCATGTCTAAAATAATATCTTTATTATTATCCAGTTTTGACTCGTCTGCACTACAAGACATAATAAAAACATGATTCTTTTTTTCTTTCATTTTTATTTTTGCTTCCATTTTTCCGCAGCAATCATAAATTTCTTTAGAAAAACATTTATCTTCCTTTGGAATTTCCGAAAAATATATAGCGGGTCTATCGGCAGGTCTAAATATTGGTTTATAGTAAGAATAATCTTGTGTAGCAGGTTTTAAGAATTCCTTTGGCTTTAAATATGATTGATTCATAACCATTTCGGCATTCATCATATCTATTTGTTGTTGCTGATATAAATCCATACAACACATAGCATTAGCTAAAAATAATGAATCCAAATTTATTCACCTCCAGCAAATACTCCTACACTAATAATGTCATTTTGGGAAATAACGGTTAATTCATCACGAGAATTCAATAAATTCGTTCTATTATCTCCCATTACAAAATACTCTTTATCCCCTGTTTTTACAGATATATTTGACAAAGGAATATTTTCAATAGCTTTTTCATTATTTACATATAATTTATTGTTTATTATTTCAATTTTTGAATTTGGACAAGCAATAATTCTTCTAATTACATATCCATCATCTGTTTTAATAACTGCAATTTGTCCTTCTGTTATCTTGTTTAAGGTTTTATTAAAAACATTTGCTAATATATAATCGTTTTTTTGATAGGTAGGATGCATGCCATCATCATTAATTTTTACAGGTCTAACGACAAAAGTAACTGCAACAAATATTGAAACACTTAATATAAATAAGCTTATAAGAAGCCTAAATGGATATTTATTCATCTAATAAATTTTTTAGTGTTTCCAAATTATTTTCATAAATAGTTGTTTCATATTCTAATGGTTTTAAATTATGAGAACCATTTACTAAATAAAGCTTATTTTCTTGTTCAATAATTGTATTTTTTGTATTTAATGATGTTAAGAACTCTTTTATTCTTTGCTTTTTTTGAGTATCTATAAGGGATGCATTTAATATATATATTTCAAATTCATGAGAATTATAAGCAATAACAACATCATTAGCATAATCTTTTATATCAAATGACTTTGATTTATATACAATTTTTCCCCATATTCCATTCCATAATTTTATATCATTATTTACATAAAAATGCGTTTTGATATAAGTAATGATTTTTACTAGCTTTTTTTGGGTTTCTTCATTAAAGACTTCTGTTGGAAAAACATCTGTAAAAGGACTATAATTTTTAATTTTAATCAATGTTTCAAAAATCTCATTTTTAAAATCTTTATCATCTATTTCATTCAATATATTGGATAAGTCTTCTTCAACCAAAACATTTGGATTTTCTTTTTTATTTACGATACATTCTTCAGTATATTGAAGCCAACGTCTATTCTTCATAAATTAAATCCTCTTTATTTTTAGTAAAGTGTGTTGCTAAATAAATTCTATTATCCAAAGTGGTTACAGAAAAGGTTGAAGGATAGACTTTATTGTTTTCCATTAGAATTAGACTTCTAATTTTATTAGTATCAGTTAATACTTTTACTAATCTTCCATTTTCTAAAGCTTCATTAAAAATGTTTTCTCCATAACTTCCTTTAGAAAATTCAATCAAAGCTTCTACTTTTCTAGCGGAAACCTTAACATTTGTCCTCCCCACGATTGTAATAAAATCATTGGGTTTATCGTAAATTTCTACCATTTGATTTTTCAAAAAAATCACCTCCAAAAAATTTATAAAAAAGAGGAATGTTTTTCATTCCTCATATTAGCCTTTGTATGGCATTAAATAACAAATACAAATTGCACAAAGCGTAATTAACATGAGATAGAAAATGGTTTTTACCCATCTTTTTTCTTCTAAGTATTTTCTTTTATAACCTAAATGTCTATTGATTATTATAGAATCCTTTTGTCGTTGGCTTTTAATTTCATTTGTTTTTTCTTTTATTGACATCTCTTTTTCATCTGAATCTTCATTGTCTTCTTTTGATGTCTCATTAATTAATTCCTTGTTATCATTTAAGAGGTTTTGAATATCATCCAATAATTTGTCTTCATTATCCATCAAATCACCTCCATTGAATTTAAACTGAATTTGGGCTGTCTGGTTGACAACGTGATGTTGATTTTACATTTATTACATAATCATTAAAGAATAATTTAACTTTTGCAGGATATTTAAAAGATGTTTGCATATATATGTATCCAGATAATTGAGAATCTCTATCTCTCAATCCTACGATTTGATTGTTATTTACTTGAGCATTTAATTCATCTGCGATATTTTGAGGCAAAGTAGATAAATTTTCTTTAAATAATTTTACCGTTACATGATAGCCAGATTTATTTTGATTAGAAGCATCATAAGGAATTGTACACGCATATTTTGCACCAGCAACTTGTTCGCTAGTTCCTTGATTAGCTCCAGCTAAAGTAGCAAAATCCATTACAGATTGCACTTGTGTATATATCCAACGTACTTGCATTTTACTTTCAAAGAAAAACAAGCACCACAATAAAATTGGTAACAAAATCACAGCAACGATAGTTATATTCCCTTTTTCACCACGTACAAATTTTTTAAATCTTTTTAACATCTTGTGTCAGACTCTATTAAAGCTTTAATAATATAAGTGTGAGTATGATAAATTGGTCCACCAGACATTAGACTTCTAAAATTTTCATAACTAGGGAATAATGATGATTTATGAGTTCTTACTCCTAAAGTCACATAATGGTCGCCACCACCATTACACCAATCACCATTTACAGCAAATAAGAAGTTTTTACCTTTATTATTTTTAAAGGTTGAAACACTTGAAGTTGTTTTACCACTTACATTCCAAGTGGTACAACTGTTATTTGAATTTCCAGAACACCATCCAACACCATTTTGACTAAAACGGTCAATTAATGTGTTTTGTGCAGTTTCTCTTGCATCAGATTCATTTGTTTGTACAACGGCCGCTCTTAGCGCTTCGTTTGCAGCTACCGTGGTTGTTGTTAATCCTTCGTATTGTATAAATCTATCTGTAATAAACATAACGACTAATAAAATAATTGGTAAAAGAATTGCCATTTCAGCAGATTCACTACCATGTTCATCTTTCAAAAAATTTAAAATCAAGATACCACCTCCCGATTTATTACATTAATCCTGTTTTTAATAATACAAAAACAGATAAAAAACTAAGAAATAAGGGTAAAGTAAATGCAATACCGTCTTGCTTTTCTATTTCCGTGTAATCTTTAGAAATTCTGATATGTGATAAATAATATATTTTAAATTCAATTAATTTATTTTTAAAATCATTACTATATGTACCTATCTGTGGTATAAACTTATCATCTTCAACTTTCATTTC
>ERZ772818.1420-NODE-1420-length-20803-cov-4.439223_pt1 | contig 20803 bp, 24 predicted proteins | sample MGYA00580837_ERZ772818 | MGnify/ENA primary metagenome ERZ772818 (study PRJEB29015, sample SAMEA2737671) | human gut metagenome | biome: human gut; feature: human-associated habitat; material: faeces | place: China | collected 2012 ...
TTCTGTTTGATTTCGCTCATAATAGTTCTCCTTTCCTGTAAGAATTCGAATGCTTCCTATCTGTTTATAAACATCAGAAGAGAATTTGTCACATTATATGAAGAAAAAATTATTTTTATCTAGAGATCTTTGATGCAAAGCGTCAGAGACCAGATACAATAAACAAATGATAAAAATACAGCATCAGTCAGATGATATGATAAACAAATTGCATACTGGAGGATGGAAAAGTGGATAAACAGAGTATATTTAGAAGGGAAAGTCTTGATCGTGTTGAATCTCCGGAACAATTAGATGCATATATTAAGGTGTCTCATCCGAAGGTTTGGTTAATTATGGCGGCACTTCTGGTGGCAGTAATATCTGTGATTGTATGGAGCGTTGTAGGAAGTCTTCCACAGACGATGACAGTGAAAGGAGTTACTGTTGGAGGTAATGTGATTAACTGCTATGAATGTGTAGAAAATGCCAACACAAACCTGATAGGATGTAAGGCAAATATTACACTGCCTGATGGAAGAAACATCAGTGGCAAAGTGGAAGCAGTGAGTCAGAATCCTTATTCACAGGAAGAAATTCGTGCTGAAATATCAGAAGACTGGTTTGCGGATAATGTGCTTGATGGAAACTATTCTTATGAAGTTCGGGTTATAGCTGAAGAAGACATTACCCCAAATATGCTGGCAACAGTTATCATTACAACAGCCGAAATGAAACCAATTCAATTTATTTTGGATTAGGAGCGTGCTATGAAAAAGAGAAAAAAAAGAATTACAGTTCCGGTTATTATGCAGATGGAAGCCCTGGAATGTGGTGCAGCAAGTCTTGCTATGATTCTTGCGTATCATGGCAAGTGGTTACCGCTTGAACAAGTTCGTAGTGATTGTGGAGTATCAAGAGATGGAATCAAAGCTTCCAGTATTGCAAAAGCTGGAAGAAGTTATGGGCTGGAGGTAAAAGCGCACCGATATGGGGGAGACGAAGTAAAAGAGAATGTTACTTATCCTGCAATTATCCATTGGAACTTTAATCATTTTGTTGTGTTATGCGGTTTTACCAAAAATGCAGCTGTAATTAATGATCCTGCACGTGGAACGATCAAGGTAACAATGGAAGAATTTGATCATTCTTTTACAGGAGTATGTATTGAGTTCACACCAGGAGAAAACTTTGAGAAGGGTGGAAAGCCGGAAAGTGTATTTAAGTTTTTGAAGGATAGACTGGCCAATACAACGGCTTCTGTGATTTTTGTAATGATTACGGCTGTCCTTGTTGCTTTTGTAGGCTTGGTTACTCCCGTGTTTGCCAGAATATTTACGGATCAGATTTTGCCCGGACATAATATGCATTGGCTTGAAATGCTTCTGGTGGCAATGCTTTTCACTGCTATATTCCGAATGATTGTTGGTTTTCTTAATGAGATATATCTTTACAGAATTAAAGGAAAGCTTGCTATTGTATCAAATGCCTCATTTATGTGGCATATGCTTCATCTGCCCATGGATTTTTATGCACAACGAATGGTGGGAGACCTTGCTGGCAGACAAAAACTGAATGATCAGATTGCAGAGACTTTGATCGCAAAGTATGTTTTGGTAGAGACCAAGGCACCGGAAGGCTATGTAAGAAGCGAAAAAGAGGAATCCGTAATCTTTGCGTATGAGGATGGAAACACCAAGGAGATTGAGATTACCAAAGAGCTTACCAATGAACGGATTCCAACAGGCGGCTATTCCAACAGTCCAAAGACTGAGGATGATACCAATATCTGGCTGCCGTTCTTCTTACTGCTCCTGTCAGTAGGAGGAATTGCTGGAATCATCTGGTATACCAAACGGAAAAATCACGATTGAGAAAAACTGGGCTGTCACTTCGGTGGCGGTCCTTTTTTCTTGCAGAAAAATAAGAAACGGAGGATGTTATGAAGCAAATCAAAGAGATTCTGATTGCATCGGTCAGTCTTTTTCTGTTAGGGTTTGGAATCTGTATGGCAGTCAGCACCTTTTTTATGTACCGGGAGGGCGAACAAGAATACGAGGCCCTGCGGGAATATGTAAATGAGGAAGAAAGAGAAGAAGATGAAAGCGAGGAGCAAGACTCGACACTGGCCAGTAAGGCGACCGTTGATTTTCAAGCCTTAAGGAAAATTAATTCGGATATCATTGCCTGGATCCGGATTCCAGATACAAAAATCGATTATCCGATAGTACAAGGAAAAAACAATGCCTACTATCTAAAGCACATGTTTCAAAAGACGGAGCATGCAGCTGGAAGCATTTTTCTGGATGTTGATAATGAAGCTGATTTTTCCAACCGGAAGAGCATCCTGTACGGACATAACATGAAAGATGGCAGTATGTTCCAGGGATTGCACCGCTTTCAAGAAGAATCGTATTTACAAGAACATAACCAGGTATATTTATATCTTCCAGATAACCGGGAACTGGTATATAAGGTAATAAAATGTGGCTATGTAAAAGCGGATAGTGATACCTTCTGGCTGGGAGAACCAGTGGAAACGCCACAGCTTCTATTGTCTACCTGTGGCGCTGATTCGTCCAAAAGGCTGGTGGTATGGTGTGAACTGCCGCAGGAGGAAGAAGAAATGACGGAAGAAAACATAAAAGATATTGAAATATTGGATTTTGATTAGTGCGAAATGAATCAGATGTAATAGATGAATAATATTAATTCCTTTATGCGACGGAAAACAAATTTTTGCGTGATATATAGTAAGAAACAAAAATGAAATAATGCAGGAAGGGGGATAGCAACACTGAGTATTTAAAATGCCAAAAAGAAAAGGAGTTGGAAGGTTATGAATGGATTAAAAAAATGGATGGTAGTATTAATGACAGGTGTTACACTTATGGGAAATGTAATTGGAATGGGTACGACAGTTATAGCTTCTAAAAATGAAACGCAGGAATCTTTATCCGGTGTGGATGTTTATATGCCAGAAAATGGTTCTTTGGAAAGAGTAATTAGAGTTTATGAAGATGGTTCTTTTGTAACAGAGCCAATTAATGATATCAGAACGTACGCAACGAATACTCCTTGTGAACATCCAGCGAGATATTTGGAAGCACGCGGTAAAAAAACAGATTTTCAGACTGTGGGAACAGCGGGAATATGTTATAAAGAACGATTGATCATATCAAACAAATGTAAAAAATGTAATCGTATAGGAATAAAAACGTACAGCCCATGGTCTTATTGTAGCAAGCATTCTTATCCTGCATTAAAAAAGACCTGTAAAATATGTGGATACACGAAAAAATAGTAATTTGGGGGAATATCAAAATGAAACGAAAAAAAATATGGATAAGTGTAATTGCCAGTATGCTGATTGGAACTGTTTCCGTAGCTGCCAGTTCTGGTATTGAGTTACATGAATTTTTCAATGAAAAAGGTGAAAAAGTAATTTATCCATGGGAATCAATAGAAAATCCAGATCTGAATTATGACGGTCCTCAGGATCAAGTGTATGTTGGACAGATTATTCAGACGGAAGATGGACCGGAAAAAGTAATTGCTGTTGATGAACAGGGAAGTTATGTAACAGAAGTACTGGAGCAATAAAAAAACGGGCAGGAAAAGAAAGCATGATATGTTTTCTTTTTCTGCTGACAAAAAAATAATAAATTATTTCTATTTTTTATGCGACCAATTATAATAAAATACGTCATATAAAGTAGAAGGAGAAAATTAAAAAAATGGATGATGTACAGATCATAAATTTATATTTTGCAAGAGATGAAAATGCCATTGCTGAAACAAAAAATAAGTATGAAAACATGTGTTATTCCGTTGCCCATAATATTTTATATAACCGGGAAGATTCTGAAGAATGCGTAAATGATACCTGGTTTTTTACTTGGAACAGCATCCCACCCAAAAGACCATCCATTTTAGCTTCTTTTGTATCTAAAATAACAAGGAATACCGCAATTGATCGATACCGTAAGAAGAATGCGCAGAAGCGGACGGATTCTCATATGGAGGACATAGCTGGTGAAGTTGAAAAAATAGGGAACATAATTGCCTCGGATATTGAAACGTATTTAAGAAAAAAAGAAATCATAGATATTTTTGATGCTTTTTTAGGTACACTTTCAGAACGTGACCGGGATATTTTTGTAAGGCGATACTGGTACATGGATTCTATCAAAAGGATAGCGGATAGACACAACTGTGGGGAAAGCAGGATTAAGTCAATTTTAGCCCGTAGTAGAAAGAAACTTTATTATTTATTGACGGAGGCTGGGTATGCAGAATAATAAAGGCTGGGATTTTTTAACAACATTTGCAGACATTAATGATAATTATATATACCAGGCTTCAAAACCATGGAAAGAAAATAAAATAAAAACATTTAAGATGTCATTAAAAAAAGTAATTGCATGTGCAGTAATCGTAATGATTGTCGGATTGGGACTGACACATCAGAATGAAGTAAAAGCAGCCTGGGAGAAAATGACTTCTCTAATTGGACAGATTCTGGGAATCTCTGAAGATACTGGAGAATATATAAAACAGATTCAAAATAAAATCACAAAGAATGGAGTTAAGGTTTCTTTAGAAGAAGTAGCAGTGGATGATGAGAATTTATGGATAGCATATTCCATGACAGATGAAAATGGAAATAATGACGTATCTATGAGCAGCATTGAAGCCAGTGTTGATGGAGTCAAATTAGAATTGGAAAGACAATATTCTAATTATAATAATACCGACTCCAAATCAAAAGATTATGTAGCAAGATTTTCTCTAAAGGCATCTTCAGCTAAACAAAATTTTGAAATTACAATCGGTAATTTTAATACAAAAGGGGACCAGCTTTACATAAAAGATAAATATAATTTTTCTTTTACTGCTGATCCAAAAATACTTGAAAGAGATACAAAAGAAGTATTCATTGACCAATTTATACAATTGGACGAAAAACAGACTGTAACTATTTCAAAAGCAAAATACAATCTCTTCAGCTGTACTCTTTATGGAATACTTCCAGATATGAGTGAAAATACTGAACTATGGATTCGTGGAAAAGATGATGTAGGAAATGAAATTTCATTTAATCTCATTTCTTACCGAAATCCAGAACTGATATTTGAATTAGCAGAGCCTGGAAGTGCGAGGAATGCAAAAAAATTGACACTGCAGCTATATCAGTACACAGAGAATGAAGAAAGTAATATTTTATATAAAAAAGAAGATTATGGCGATTTTTATGCAGAGGAAATAGGAAAAGAATACGAAGAAAATCAGTCACCAGAAGAATTAGCTGTTCCTGTAGGAAATGAATTTACAGTAGATTTACAAAATTGAATTAGAAAAATGAGAGCAACAAGAAGGGAGGAAATAAGTAATTACCTAATTTACATAAAAAAAGAAAAGGAGATATTTACGATGAGAAAAGTAAAAAGAATTAAGAATGTATTGTGTGTATTGCTTGCAACAATTATATCTTTGGTTAGTATGACAACTGTTAAAGCAGATGGAGAAGTTGCTCCATATGAGGATATGGAAAATGCAACATTGCTTCAAAAAGAATGTTATGATCTGGATGAAGACACTATGATTGAAATTACAACTTATGAAAAAAGTATTCCTTCATTTGCAAGATCTTCATGGAAAACTAAAACTGGAACAAGAACATATAGAATTATAAATAAAAAATCTAATACTGTATTTGTACGTTATATTTTAAAGGGTACGTTTAAATATAATGGAAAAAGTGCACAGTGCACAGTGCACAGATGCAACTACCGAATGCAAAGTATTGGTTCCAAATGTATACAATGTAGTTACAAATAGAGCTGAAAAAGCAGGTAATACTGTACTGGGATATTTTTATTGTACGCATGTGAAAACAGGAAAAGGAATGGGTGGCACTTTTTCAATAAAATGTGCCGCTAATGGAACATTAACAATTAACTGACTTTTAAGTGTGACTGAATATATAAAAAAGCTCTACTCATATACCGAGTGGAGTTTTTTTTCTATTATTGCGCTGTTGAAGAATTACGGCATTTTTCAATAAATAATATCTACAGATATATGGAAAATCATAGCTTTCGGTATATTGTGAACTGAGAGAGAAACAACGGAAGCGGCAACCTACTACGCAGACAGACAAGTGGTGTCTGTAAAAGAAGTTCCTCAAATAGGAGATCGAATCTATACAGATTTCCGTGAGTGCTGCGAGGACCAGAAAGTTCCATATCGCTGGGTATGCAATAAGATGCTGCAGGAAGGCGTTTCTGTCCAAGACGCTGTCAGATATTATAAAAGAAAACAAGAAAAGAAGCTGCAAAAGGCTCAAAAGCAAGTTCCTGTCAAAGGCAAAATGCTTGAACCACAGCCTGTTAATGTTCTGGGAAAGAAATATGAATCAAAAGAACGCTGTTATAAAGGTTTGGGAATAACCAAAAAGTCGGTTCAAAATCATATGAAGAAAACATCCTGTATGTTTGAAGAAGCTGTCGTATATTGCTATGAGAAAAAGCTGGAAAAACAATTTGAATTTCGCAGAGAAATCTATAAAAGCTACAATGCCTGCTGCACTGCGTATAATCTTGCACAGGAATATGTTGCGATAAAAGCAAAGCGGGAAAAAATCACAAGACAGGAAGCTATGGAAAAACTATTAGCACAACGAGAGTCTGAAAAAACCATATAAACAGAACACAATTTCGAAAGGAGAACAGTTATGTTGAAAAGTAGAGGCGGACGAGAAGAAAATGAGAAACTTCTTCTTTCAGTAAAAGAAACTTGCGGACTTACCGGATTGTCTGAAAGGACAGTGCGAACTTTAATGGCAGAAAATGATTTTACCGTTCGGATTGGGCGAAGAACCCTTGTTCATAAGAAAAAATTTGAGAAATGGCTGGAAAAACAGGAGACTTGAATATTTTTCTGGAACGTGTTAATATTCTGATGTACTTGTGATCTGGTCGGGAAAGGATGAAAACCAGATATTATGAGGTGTTTTATATTATTTTAAACACTGGGATGCGTATTGGAGAACTGGCAGCTCTTATGTGGGAAGACATTGATTTTCATGCACACCGAATCCGCATTTACAAAACACTTAATAAAACTACGATATTTTATGATGATAGTAAGAGAAGAATAAGATGAATACAAATGAAACAAAAAATGAAAATACCGTGCAGAAACCGTGCAGTAACACTTCCAAAAGCGGCGCAAATGTAGATAAATCAAGGGGTTCTGGCAAAAGAATGAACATGTCGCCCATGATGAAGGGGTATTATTTATAAAATCTGAGTATCATTAAAGTGTAGAGTTTTCAGTACTTTGGAGATTAGTAGGAGATTTCTAAGATGGTACAGAATGGTATGGAATAGTATGGAATTATCTCAAAAAGGGTGTCAACGTGGGTGGCAAAAAACAACCTAGAAAAATTTTTTTAAGACCAGATTTCAAGTACTATCTGGTTGTAAGAACATAAGACCAGATTGATTTTAATGTTCTTATTTTGAAAAAATTGAAGGTAAATAAGGTGATTGACAAGAATGAATGCGCCTGTTACACTTCGTGTAACAGGGATAATCATTAAAGTTTGTGGCGAAGTGTTATGGAAAATCACTTCGTTTTTTTTATACAAAATTAGTTGTACAAATTATGCGAACTCTAAAAAATTTGTATTCATAATTGGATCACATCTGTATAAAACGAATGCAAAGCATGTATATACTTTTTTATTGCACTAATGTATTGAATCCATTTCTTATTAGTTTCTTTTCAAAATCGAAAAAATCTTAAAAAAATCGCAATTTTTTTCCATCTTTTTACACATTTCAATATTTTTTTTCCATTATTTATTATAGGAGAGTATAGTACCACTCCATAATTTAGAAACGGAGGAATCAAAGATGTGGTATTTTTGGCTCTTTTTCTTGGTCTTGCTGGCAGTGGTTATTGTACTAATGTATTGCTGCCTTGTTAGAGCTGGAAAAATGGACGACGAAATGGAGAAGGCGTTTAGAAAATTAAATAAAAAGAGAAAGGATGAGACAGAGCTGTGGCAAGGGGAAGATCAGGAGTGATTTCGAAGGAGTATAAGGGGGAAGAAAATACTGCCTATCATGACGTAATAAAACTATTTAAAATTTACCGGGCGGTAAACTGGCAGATGCAAATAAAAATCAATCAGGTTAAACGACGTTTCCATATGGAGTATGGTACAGATGTGGATGAATTTTTAGATAGCATTTATCAAGCTGGAATGGATGTGGAAAGAGATTTGGCATCAGAGAAGGAACGTGTTGAGGCAATCAACCGATCCAATCAGTATTTGCGTTTAATTGATGAAGCCGTAGATCTTATGCGAAGGTATCATCCGCAGGGCGAGCGATATTATTGGGTACTCTATTATAGTTATTTATCATCGACGAAACCAGAGAACATTGATGAAATTCTGGATAAGCTGGAACCACATTTTCCGCAATATGCCAGGATTCATAGAACCACATATTTTCGGTGGCGTGAACAGGCTTTTGGGGCTGTAGGAAGCATATTATGGGGCTATGAGGGAGAAAGTGAACGTGTACTGAAGATGGTTTGTGAAGATTACGAAGAAAAATAATTATTTCCAAAATCCTATTGACACAGATTTTCCAAAATCTCTATAGTGAAATTGCAAGGACGCAAAAAAGGCGTATAGCAATACTATATTTGGATTTTGAAAGGAGAAATATATGATTATTTCAGTGGATACCGGTAATAAACACATGAAAACAGAGAACTGTGAGTTCAATTCTGGAGTGGAAATTTTGGATACACTGCCAGGAGAGTTGGAAGAGGTGATTGAGTACGAAGGAAAATATTATATGACAACGAATAGAAGAATCTCGTATATGGAAGATAAGACCGCAGATGACCGGTATTATATTCTGACATTATTTGCCATTGCAAAAGAATTATCTTACCGCGAAAAAAATGAAGGTCTGCTTCCGCAAAATCTGCAGGAGATTGAGCTTCTGGTAGGACTGCCGCCTGCACATTATGGGAAACAGCGAAAAAAATTCAGGGAGTATTTTTATCGGAATGGGGCAGTAGTTGAATTTTGCTATAAAGGCATTTCATACCGAATTGTTTTCAAAGAAGTAAAAGTTTATATACAGGCATATGCCGCATATTGTCTTCTTGCTGTGAAGAAACAGTTATCGGTAATACCCAAAATTTTATTGATCGATATTGGGGGCTTTACCGTAGATTATATGGTTTTAAGATTTGGACAGCTGGAAATGGAGTATGTCGATTCATTAGAAAATGGTGTCATTCGGTTATATAACAGTATTAAAGCTGCGATAAGACAAAAATACAGTATTCTCTTGGATGAAGAGGATATTGACAATATTATATTGGAAAGAGGTGGTTGCTATAAACCAGAGTTAAAAGAACGTGTACGTGAGGTTGCTATCGGATATGTGACAGAATTACTTGGAAAGTTTCGTGAGCTTGGAATTGATTTCAATACGACACAGACAGTATTTCTTGGAGGAGGTTCTATTTTATTGGCAGATTTCATCCAAATTGTATGGAAACGATTCGGTGTAGAATACAATATTATCAATGATACAAAAGCAAATGCAAAAGGGTATCGCTTACAGTATCTGGTTGAGAAAAAGGAGGAAGGGAAATGAGTAAGAAAAATGAGTACCGTTTCAATCTCCGTTTTGATGAAAACGATGAAGATCATCGGAAAGTCTGCCAGTTTTTGAATGATTACTGTGGTAGCAGGAAAAAAGCCAGATATATTGTTAAAGCAGTACTGGCCTATTGGACAATCGAAAATAAATCAATTGAACAGATAGCCCAAAAGCCGGTCTTTTCTGATCAGCCAAAGGAACAAACAGTTCCTTTGGCACCAGAAGATAAGAATGAGGAGGATCATTTTGTAAGTATAGATGGAGAGTATGAAGCGAATGATGCGGAGGTTTCTTTAATGCTGAAGAATTATAAGCTGTTTGATAATTCTGAGGATTAGACAGGGAGGTGCAAAAAGTGATGGAACTTAAAATATTGGGGAGCATTTGTTTTCTGGAGGCAGTAGGGACTGTCGGAAACATTATGGGATATCATTTGGGAGCAGGAATCTGCCTGGCAGGAACAAGTTTGCTGACAGTATATACAGTTTATCTGGGAATGGAAAAAACACATAAGAAAATATGTCCGGAGTGTCAGTGTGAAATTCGGAAGTCGTATAGAATCTGTCCGGAATGTGGACACCTTTTTCAAGAAGGGTTGTCTGAAGAACAGCTAACAGATGTTATTGAAAAGGAAAAAGAAGACGATATGAGCTCCGAGCAGATTGATAGGGCATTTGAAAAAGTAGATACTCTTTCAATGGAAGAAGTCAAGGCCTATGATTCAGAACTGGATGATTTTCTAAGAAAATAGTATCTTTGGTGTTTGGTTAGGTTGTGGAAGAAATCAAGAATGTGTTAAATTGCATAAATTAATTATACAAAAATTGTGAAAATTCTATGAAGAAATGATACCAAAAATTTTTTGAATCGTATTATATATAGAATGTAAAAGAAAATATAATTTCTGGTTTCATGTAAATATTTGCGGTTAATTCCATTGTGGCACGGATCAATCAGGCAGGAGGAACAGAAAATTCATAAAAAGCAGAAGGATACTCAACATTACCTGGTTTGTGCAGACTACTGGAAAGTTATTTCAGTAGTCTGTTTTGTTAATTGTAAAAGTGGTTGTTATTATGACAAATTGCAAAGAGCTCCGCCAACTGGAGAAGTTTTACAGGATTACAAATTAGGGGGGCAATAATGCCAAATAAAATGGATAAAGAACTAAAGAGAAAGTTTGGAGCGTATTTAAAAGTTTCAATATTGAACGCTAAAAAAGAATACCTGATAGAGCTGAATAAAATAATCAAAACAGAGACATCTTTGGATGAAGTTGATTCTATTGAGGATAAGGCAGCAGAACGCATGTTAGAGAATGTCTGTATTGATTATAAAATCAAAGATGGTGAAGAATTTCATGCGAGAGACGTATTAAATAGTATTGATGATCCCACGCTTTATTCTGCTATTTCTGCTTTAAATACCCTTCAGATTGAAATATTAGTATTGCGATGTATTGGAAAGAAAACTTTTCGTGAAATTGGGAAACTGGTAGGAAGAAGTGAGTTACAAGCTAAAAACATATATTTCAATACACTTACAAAACTAAGAAAAATCATAGGAGAAAAATAGATATGGGATTTAGGGAACTTCTTAATAGAGCAAAAACGATGGATGATACCGCGATGGTTCAGATAATAGAATTATATAATCCGCTATTATTTAAATACGCAAACGTAAATTGTCAATTTGATCAAGATTTATATGAGGAGTTTGTATACCGTTTGATTATATGTGTTGTGAAGTTCCCATATTAAACCAATAAATATAATAATGCAATATATTGTATTATGCAGTTGACAAAATAGCTATATATAGATATTATGAACGTGTAATCATTTTTGTTTCTGGATTCAGAAACAGATATTTTGTTCAGGCTTATGGTCTGGAGAAAAATTTTAACCAATCATATGTACAAATAAAAGCATAGAAAGACATTGATTTATTTGAAAAATGAATGTCTATTCTGTGCTTTTTTTGTGCGAAAAAAGGGAGGTAGCTTAGTTGAAAAAAATTCAGAAAGGAGGAGAAGGAATGAAATTTAAACCTACTGTAATGTTTCATGGATCTGTGATGCAGCCATTGAAAGTGGGGCAAAAAGCACATTATTGTCAGAATGGATTATGGCGCTCAACAGGCAAAGTTATGCGTGTTCTGGAGCAGAATAATGAGTATGTAAAATTTGAAACGGAATCAGCCTGCTATTGCATCAACTATTACGATGATGGTGCTGGCATTGTAGCACTGGCAGCATAAGGTCAAGACTACGGGTATTTTCCCAAAATACCCGTAGCTTAATCGGGCTGAATACAGAAATATTTTTCAGAATGAATTAAAACCAAATGAGTGACAATTTGGCCAAAGGAAATATCTGCCTTCGATAAGTAATGGAATTCGGTATGAAGATGCGTTGAATGCGTGCGAAATACCAACAACATGGGAGCAGGCAGGACAATTAAGCCTTGATTTAAAAAATGCTGCTTAGAATGAAATCGAGCCCGGTTGGATAATACCGGGCTTATTTTGGTTCTTCCAAATCTTCAAAAAATGCATCGAAGGAACAGTTATATAATTTTTTTAATTCTAATAGTACACTGATTTTTACATTGAGCTCTCCATTCTCATATTTGGCGTAAGTTGTGCGGCCAATGTCACAGCCATTTCGCTGGAGTATGGCACATAACTTTTCCTGGGAGATTCCGTATTTGTTGCGGAGCTTCTGAAGGTTTGGACCAATGCTGATATCACATCTTAGTTTTTGTTCCATAAACATTCCCCTTTTTGACCAGTATAGGTGTCAACGTTGATGTTTCTATTTTATGAAAAAAGAAAAATTATATTGTCCGTTATACTGGTCAAAACAAAGAAAAAGTGATATAGTAATAAAAAATGTGGGAGGGATACAGATAAGCTATTTTACCTGTATATGGAAATGAAAAATGAAATTTGAAGCATTTTATAAAGAAGCATATGATGCAGAAATGGAAGAGTTATTTTCTGATAATGCGTTAGAAACAGAAAATAAGCCATCAAAGGATTCCTGTGATTTGTTAATGAAAAAAGCAGATCTGGAATTTTCTCAGTATAAGTTAGTGAAAAGTGAAAAATGTTATGATTATTTGCTGGCAAATCTTTATCCAAAAGCTGCTGAGATTGCAAAGATGCAGGGCGGAAATCTGACATTAGACATTGATGAAGAGAGGCACACAGGAAAGCTGGAATACTGGGGAGCTTTTTTGATGAGTACATCGGGAGACACACTTCTTATGGATTTTCTTGTATCTGCAATGACAATGACAGATCAGTTTTCATTTGAGGTAAAAGACTCTCTTTTACATTTGGAGTTTTTCTTTGAATTATGTAATCTGGTAAAAATGAAAGATTATTCCAAGGAGATTGAACAGCTGGGACTAAAAATCAAGGAGTTAAATACTCGATAGTATTTTGCTATCAGAATGAAGCTATAATGCGACAGGAATGAAATTGACATATGATTTCGTAACGAATAGAATAATACCATAAAGTTCTGTGCATGCGGAACCTGGTGCATGAGAGAGCCAGGAACTTTATAAAAAGTATGAAAAGACAGCCATAAAAAGTGGTTGTCTTTTTTATGCCCGGATTGCACAGAAGGATTTTGTAAGAAGCAGATATTCCGGAGATTAGTTGAAGGGAGGAAGTCTATGGCAAAAAAGAAAGCAAAAGCAGAAATTGTTGCACGTTTTAGCAAGAAAAAATGGCTTGTGAAAGCGCTTCCAATTGCATACTGTGTGACAGGTGTACTTCTTATGACCGCAGTACCCGTGTATGCGGACGACATTTTTGCAACTGCGAAAAATGCAATGCAGACGGTTTATACAGACGTAGCTGGCATTGCAACTGTGGCAGCTGTGGTTTGTGCGGCAGTATGCCTTTTTCTAATGAATTTTAGCAAATCGGGACGAACTGTGGATGAATCCAGATCCTGGCTAAAAAGGATTGTTATCTGCTGGGCGGCACTTATGACATTGGGTGCGATTGTAACGTATCTGGAAAAGATTATTCCACAGAGCATGTTTACGGGATAAGCTGAAGAAAAGAAAAAGCCGGAGCTCTCCCGGCACAAAAAGGAGGGTATCTATAATAGATATGAATGAAACATGAGCTGGCTGCTGGATCTTCTGGTAGATGCAGTCAAAGAAATGGTATCTCAGTTTATTGTCGATATGATGGGACTGATTACGGATGTCTTTACAGATTTATTGTCCTGTAATCTCTCCCTGTTTGAAGAACTGTTTTCCGTGGTAGGAAGCCTGTACCAGAATGTGATTGTTCCTATGGGAATTGCTCTGTTGCTTATGATCCTGATCTGGCAGTTGTTCAAATCCATGTTCGGGAAGGTTGGAATAAATGCTGAAGAACCAATCGAGTTAATTGGACGTTCTTCCATCTGCTTGTTCTTTGTGGTTGCCTCAAAGCCTGTTATTAATTACATATTGAGAATTGCGGGAACGCCATATCAATGGGTGATTGGAACTGATATCAAGGTGCAAAGTTTTTCGGAGTATGTAACTGCCTTAGAGGGGATTACAGCACCGCTAGGGCTTGGAACAATCAGCATAGCAATCTTAATGCTCATTATGCAGTTTGTAGTTGCGTGGAATTATTTTAAAATGCTGTTTGTAATTGCGGAACGGTATGTCCTTCTGGGCGTATTTTCCTATACGGCACCTCTGGCATTTGCAACAGGTGGCTCTAAGTCTACGAATAACATCCTTGCATCCTGGGCAAAAATGTTTGGAGGCCAGGTAGTTCTGATCATCTTAAATGCCTGGTGTTTAAAAATGTTTTTGTCTGGTTATGGAAATATGATGGCAAGCAGTTATGGGGTTACGAAGTTTTTTGTAGCAACTTTGTGTCTGGTGGGCTTTGGCAAAATTACATTCAAACTGGATTCTTATATGGCGGCGTTAGGCGTGAATCTTGGACGGCCTTCCCCGGGCATGGGAGCACTCGGAGCAGCCATGGCGGCACAGCGTATTTTTTCACAAGCAGGAAGGGCATTTTCTGGAACGGATGGAAGTGGAAGCGGTACGGGAAGTTCTGCAAATATGGGAAACATGACAGGTACTGCAAATGGCTTTAATGGACCTACTGGACCAATTCCTATGAATCCGTCGGGAGGAAATGAAGTGGATGTAGAATCCCTGTTTTCAAGTGGTGACTTTGATACGGAATATCCAGAAAAGCATGAGGATGTAGCCGGAGGTGCTGTGAATTCTTCCAATACCGCTTCAGCAAATGTGCTGGACGAACTGGGAATTCGTGCAAATGGAACGGAGACTTCAGGTACATCTTATGTTTCTGGGACAATTGAAAATGAGGCAACATCTTCGGGTGAAATTGAGCCTGTGATGGAATCCGATGATTTTGTAGAATCAGAAGGGACTGTAATGGATCTGAATGCGGGAAGTTTACCGGAATACCAGGAAGCTTCAGGAACAGAGGCGGTTTCTTCTGAAGGTGTTACTACAAACGAAACTATGAAAGATGGATTCTCTGAAGCACTATCAAGTGGAAGTAGTCTGGGTGAAATGGAGAATCCAGGAGAACCTAATTTCCCGGATGGAAAAACCACAGCCCGGAGTGATCCTATGTCTTTTGGAGAGCAACCATTTGAAGGAGCATCTGCATTTAACAGTGATAATGGCATTATGGCAGAACTGGGTGAATATCCGGCTTCGGAGACAGGCATGGGGCCTTCGGATTATGCAATGGAAACGGATTTTGGAGGTGGCATTGGTAACAAAAGCCAGGAGGCGGACAGAAATATATCTTCAGAAGAAAAAGGTGAACTATCTTATTCTGCCAGTGGTTTTGAATCGGATTTATCTGGTAGCTTAAATGGCAGGTATTCAGGTTCAGATGAAAATGTTGCAGGTGAAAACGGAGATTCTTTTGATTCCAGTGCGGATTTGGGAATCCTGGACTCTGTGTCTGGAAATGAGAGTGTTCATGCAAATCCAGAAATGGATGTAAATGGCGCGAATAGTTTTTCGGAAGAGGCAGGAAATGTTTCTGGTAACGTGTCGGATGTTCCCCAAATGGAAACGCCTATATATTCGAATTCTGGTATTTCTGGGAATATGGAAAGTGAGAAGCAGCTTACCAACATGGGAGAGCCTTTTGCACAGGAAGCAGAAGCCGGTGGCTTCGCGAATTACTCTACAACTGGAAATTCTGAGATAGACAGTTTTACTGGAGTAAATGATTCTGAAGATAGTTTTGTTCAGGAACCGGACGAATATCTGGAACAGGATAATCTGGATCCAATCGAAGAGGCAAATGACAGCTTTACACTTTCAGAGGAAATAAATGGTATGGAAGAAATCCAGATGGAGGATGCACAAATGCCTATGAATATGGAACTGCTACGCAATCCTCATAGAATTCGGGAAATTCCGAAATCAAGAAGTGAGTTAAGAGAACAGAAACAGGGTGCCAGAGATACTGGCAAGTGGGAGATTTAAGCCTATGGATGAGGAGAGACAAGAGAATTCCCTGCTTGATGGGGAGTGTGAAATGATTGCTCATTCGGCACAGGCTGCTTATGCGGTATCGGCTGCTGTAAAAGCTGGGGGAACTGCTGCTGGTGCGGCAGCCGGGACTGCCATGGCAGGACCGCTTGGAACATTAGTAGGAACCTTGGCTGGCAGCAAAACAGTTTGGAAGGTGTTTGGTGCTATATTTCTATTTCTTTTTTTGTGGATGTTTATTATTGCAAACATGATCGGAATTATATTTCATTATCTGGGTTTTGCCAACGCGGATTCCTATGCAAATGAGGCACAGTCCAACCAGCTTGCAAATATCAGAAGCAGAGCGGAGCAAATTCTGCAAAACGCAGACTATCAGAATGAGATATTGCAGATCATAGGACAGCAGAGGGATTTACATTTGCAGGAAATCCAGGCAGACCAGATGAAAAAATATGCGCATGCTACTTTGGTTGTGGTGGATGAGTTTGAGACAAAACTAAAAAGAAGCTTATCCTATTATCTGTCTGTTATGCTCATGGATAAATGCGACAACAGCACCATATCTTCTTTCCTTGGATATTCAAATGTCCTGGGAATTGATATGGACACTAATCTTTCCAGCCCTTATGATGCCTATTTTCAGGAAGCTGCCAGGATCTATAATGTACCTGTGGCGCTGCTTCTTGCAATCTGTAAAACGGAGTCTGATTTCAGTCCGAATGTGGTATCAGGTGCTGGGGCAATAGGCTTAATGCAGCTTATGCCGGAAACGGCGGCTTCCCTTGGAGTATCCAATCCTTATGATCCGTACCAGAATATTATGGGCGGCGCCAAATTCATCAGCCAGCTGGTAGAGCAATTTAAAGGCTATTCCAATGGCTTAGAGCTTGCAGTCGCAGGATATAATGCAGGACCTTATGCAGTTATCAAATATGGTTATCAAGTACCACCATATTCCGAAACCCAGGCCTATGTCAAGAAAGTGTTAGGGCTTGTCGAGATTCACGATAGTACATCCGGTACTTCCACAGAAACAAAAACAGATCAGGAGTCCCTGAAGAAGTCATATCAGGTGTTAAAGGAGGCTGTCGCACAAAATGTGGACAGCTTTTTTTCGTGGACTGTAACAGATGAACGGGACGGCCAAATGGAACAGAAAGTCTACTGTCTGGAAGTGAATGGAAGCCGGGCAGAGACAGATGAACAGACTTATCGGCAGGTCCTGGAGCAGGAAGGCAATGCCTGGGAAGAAAAGCGGACGGTAACGACAAAGGTTGTAGAGTACACTCTGGCATTAATCTTGAACACACAGCTGACAGGCAGCAGCGGCTATCAATATAAATATGTGACAAATGAAAGCACATTCAATTTTGTATTAAAGCTGTTGGAATACCTGCAAGGCGGTGTAAATGCTGTCAAAAATGCCCTTTACAATGTCTTTCACTGGACGGACTTTCTGACTGGCGGAACCAGTGGGGGTGATACCTATATCGGTAATATTGATGCGACTGGGGATATTATCACCTATGATACGGTGGGAAAAGGTGTCAAAAAGGTTGTTTATTATAACCAGGGAGAAGATCCCTGGGCTACCATGTCTTATGGAGCCAGTACGATCAAAGCCTCTGGATGCGGTCCAACATCCCTTGCTATTGTAATTTCAACCTTAACCGGGCAGACGGTGACTCCGGAGATGACCTGCGCGTTTTCCATTGCAAACGGGGAATATATCTATGGGCTTGGAACATGCCATTCCTTTCCGATGAATGCAGCCCATCACTGGGGACTTAACTGTGAAAGAGTGGGAAAAGACCGAATGGGAGATGTTGTAAATGCCTTGAAAGACGGAAAAATGGTGGTGGAAATTTGTGAGGCCTACACCATCACGGGCAGTGGAAGCGGGCATTTTATTGTTCTGACAGGTGTTACCAAAGATGGCTATATCACCATTGCCGATTGTGCCAGCAGGGAACGTACTGGGAAAGTGTACAGTGTGGAAACGATTGCTTCTTACGGCCGTGACCTGGCAGATGGAGCCTTTTGGATCATTTGGAAATGAGAGGGTTGAGTATGGACGGACACTTGAAATATGGATTGCTTATGGGACTATATTCTTCTGCATTACTGGCAATGCCAATTACTGTATTTGCAAACACGGACACGCAGAATGCTACAGATCTTCCACAGATTGTATCCTGGGATGACGGACATGGATATCTGGAAAGTGGAGAAATGCTTCGGAATGGCTGGGGCTATGATACCGTCAATCCAGCTGGAAAATATGTGCTCTTTGATGAAGAGGGCGCTATCCTTAGACGCTCGGAATCCATGGAAGCAGGGTTGGAGGATAATTATACAGGCACCGAACAGGTTACGGCAGTCATTGCATTTCGGGCACAGGTTTTTGACGGATTTGCAGGTACGATAGAGGTTGCTTTAGAAGAACAAAATGGGGTAACCCAAACTTTATTCCTAAATGCGGACAACTTCTATGAGTGGAATCTGTCCACTGGAAGTGGAACTTATCGGATTCAGTCTGTAAGTGCAACAGAAGGAGATCTGTCTTTTGTAACAGAGTTTTCGAATATGTATCAGAATCTTCCAGAAGAAGGTCTCCTGGTGCAAAAGATTACAGTAACAGAAGTCGTTATAGAGAATATCCATGCAGCAGGGGAAGAATCTCAGGTTGCAGAGAAAAATGAAAATCCTATTGATGAAATGATTGTGATTCCGGAGAAAGGACAGGAAGAGGAGACAGAGGGAATTTTAGAAAATCAAGCACAGGAGGTGAATATCGTGGATGCAGTAAAACAGAAGAATCCATTTATACTGCTCGGTATAGGGGTGGTTCTAATTGCCGCAATCGGTGGCCTGATATGGTCTAAAAAGAGATAACAGGAAAGGAGCTTCACAAAAATGGCACAAAATGACCATTCAGACATATATATCATTCCACCTAATTTTGTAAGAGATGGAACTTTGTTCTCTGGAAGGGCAGAATCCCGAAACGTAGTAGAAGCGGCATTTTTGGCACTCGTTGGAATCCGTTTTTTAGTATTCTTAAATCTTGGAATAAAAGGGAAGATTTATGTCGGGATCATCCTGATTCTACCGCTTGTGATATTGGCGGTGATCGGTGTCCAGGGCGAAAGTCTTTCCTCTTTTCTTATCCAGCTGTTTTCATATCTTGTAAAACGGCGTGTGTTGACAGAGCCAAGCAGTCAGTACCGTTTAAAGAGAAACCGCCGTATTCGGAAGCAGCAGAAAAAACGCTGCAGACGGGAACGTAAAAAGAGAAAAAAGGAGGGTGGCAGAGATCGGAAGCGAAATCGAAGAGCTGAAGAGGAAACTGAAGGAGGCAAAAGAAGCCGAGAAACTAGAAAAAAAGGATAAACGGAAGCAGGAACGTGAGAAAAAGAAATCTGCCAGTCTTCAGAAGCGTCAGGATGTGCAGGAAGAAAAGCTTCGGAAAAAAGAAGACAGACTACAGGCACAAAAAGAAAGAAGGGAAGCTGCTGTCCGGTTCCATGAACAGGAAGCAGAAGAACGCAGTCTTCGGAAAAATCTGGCGGTGCAGGCTGACGAAAAAGTTGGAAAAGAAATACAGCCTATTCCAGTTAATGATACAGAACCAGTAGAAGCAAAAGGCAGGGAAGAGAACTGCAGTGACCTGGATATCCTTCCGGTAACCTGGGCGTCTTCCTATTTGCCAGTCAGCCAGATCAGAAATGGTGTGATCAAAACAAAAGATGAGAGGTACATTAAGATCATAGAGATTTTACCCATCAATTTCCTATTACGTTCTGCATCTGAAAAAAGAAACATTATATATTCTTTTGCGTCCTATTTGAAAATTGCACCGCCTAATTTACAGTTCAAGATTTTATCCAAAAAGGCGGATATCAAGGATTACATAGAGAAGATACGAAAAGAAGCAGAACAGGAAACAGATGAACGGTGTCGGACTTTACAGGAAGATTATGCAAAGCTTCTGACACAACTGGGAACCAGGGAAGCCATTACACGGCGTTTCTTTCTCATTTTTGAATATCCATTAAGCGGAACCAAATCCGTAAATGAAAGAGATATGTTTTTATACTTGCAATCGGCGGTACAGACAGCGAAAAAATACCTTGCTATGTGCGGAAACGTAGTTCTGGAGCATAAAAATGAAACCCGGTTTTGTGTGGAAGTGTTTTACCAGCTCTTAAACCGGGATACCAGCTTGAAGGCAACGCTTGATGAGCGCATTGAAAAAGTCCGAAAACATTATATCTTAGAAAATGGGAAAGAAAGTGTGGCAGAAATTCCAGTAACAGAGCTGATCGCACCAGATTCTTTAAATTTTAAAAGTTATAAATATGTGATTGTGGATGGCGTGTATCATGCCTACCTCTACATCCCATCTGGCAGATACCGTTCCAGGGTGCCTGCTGGATGGCTTTCTCTTCTTATCAATGCTGGTGAAGGGATTGATATAGATGTATTTTTCTTTCGCCAGGATAAAAATAAAAGCATGGAGCGGATCGGGCGGCGGATCCGTTTGACTTTTTCAATGGTACCGTCAAACCCTTTGCCAAGTTCATTCATTGACTTGCCGAT
>ERZ772818.1421-NODE-1421-length-20786-cov-46.266895_pt1 | contig 20786 bp, 14 predicted proteins | sample MGYA00580837_ERZ772818 | MGnify/ENA primary metagenome ERZ772818 (study PRJEB29015, sample SAMEA2737671) | human gut metagenome | biome: human gut; feature: human-associated habitat; material: faeces | place: China | collected 2012 ...
CCCGGCGGAACAAGCGGCGAACGTTTTCTGGACTATCTGAAAAACGTGCTCATTCCGACGCTTCACAAAGGCGACATCGTCGTCATGGACAATATGCGTTCACACCATGTCAAGGGCGTGGAAGAAGTGTTGCGCGCAGCGGGCATGATTCCACTCTATCTGCCGCCATACAGCCCAGATTTGAATCCGATTGAAATGCTGTGGTCGAAGATGAAGGCTATTTTGCGGAAGCTGGGCTGCAACATTCCTGCTCTTTTGCCCCAGATGGTCGCCCATGCACTTGCTCTCGTTTCATCGGAGGATTGTTTCGGCTGGTTTACTGCTGAGGGTTATTGACTGGATTTTTGAGAATTGCTATAAATCCTGATGGGAATAGCGATGCCCGGCTTCGAGTTTTTTAGAGGTCGCCTCATACCATTGCACGATTACTCACCTCCATTCTGCATTTCGGCAATTCATATCAATATAGCCATAATACATTATATCGCTTCTGATTCACACAATCAATACACATCGGCAATTTCTAATGAATAGCCGATACTCACTGATAAGTTCTCCTCAACTGCTCAACTGCCCATTAGAAAAATGACTTTGTTGTGCCAGAATTCTCCTGATAATGGGTGGAAAAGAAAAAATAGTTATTCACGATTTGCCAAATCGCACTTGACTAATTTGCGTCAGAGTGATATATTAGAGACAGCCTTAATTGGAGGTGCTGTCCATGTTTATCGGCAGAGAGCGGGAACTTGCTTCCCTGAACAGATTATACAATTCCGGCAAGTTTGAGTTTGTGGTTCTTTACGGCCGCCGCCGTGTGGGAAAAACCGCACTGATCAACCATTTTATCGACGGCAAGCCCGCGATTTATTTCATGGGCGTCGAGAGCAACGCCAAGCAGAACCTGGAGAATTTCAGCAAAAGCATCATGGAGTATGCCAGCGGATATGAGGGGGATATGTCTTTCCTCTCTTTTCAGGCTGCCCTGGAAATGGTATTCAGGCTATCCGAGAAGGAGCGCCTGATCCTGGCCATCGACGAATACCCCTATGTGGCCCGCACTTCCAAGAGCCTCGCTTCCACTTTGCAGCTGCTGATCGACAAATATAAGGATCATTCCAAATTGATGCTGATCCTGTGCGGCTCGTCCATGTCCTATATGGAAGATCATGTACTGGCTTACAAAGCACCTTTGTACGGCAGGAGAACGGCGCAGATCAAGCTGCTGCCCTTTAATTTTGCGGAGACCTGCGGTTACTTTAAGAACTTCTCCGCTGAGGACAAAGCCCTGGCTTACGGGATCATGGGTGGCACTCCGCAATACCTTCTACAGATGAGCGACAAGCTCAGCATCGAGGAGAATATCAAAAACACCTTCCTGGACGCCACTTCCTCGATCTATGAGGAGCCCATAAATCTGCTGAAACAGGAGGTCCGGGAGCCGGCCATCTATACAGCCATCATTACCGCCATTGCCACCGGATCATCCCGCATGTCGGAGATCTCAGGCAAAGTTGGCGAAGACACCAACGTCTGCTCCACCTACCTGAAAAACCTGATCACGCTGGGCATCGTGCAAAAGGAGCTGCCTTACGGAGAGAAAGCGTCAAAAAAGGCGATCTATTTCATCGACGACAACATGTTCCGCTTCTGGTACCGGTTTGTGCCGGAGAATGCTTCCCTGATCTCCCGCGGCGCAGCAGACCTGGTATATCAACGCATCGAACCGTACCTTTCCGACTACATGGGCAAGGTGTTTGAGGAAATCTGCAAGCAATACCTTTGGAAGCTGCTGCTGAGCGGAAAGTCCCCGGTGGAATTCACTTCCCTGGGCCGCTGGTGGGGCAACGATCCTGTCCATAAACGACAGGCAGAAATTGACATTATGGGCGAGCAGGATAAAAATACCGCCCTCTTTGCCGAATGCAAATGGACCAACGAAAAAGTTGATCTCGGCGTGCTGGAAACGCTGATAGAGCGCAGCAACCTTTTCGCTTATCAGAAAAAGCATTTCTTTCTCTTCTCGAAGTCTGGATTTACAAAGGGATGTATCGAAAAAGCAAAGCAGTTAGGGAATGCGACATTGAAAACATACGCCGATATGATACATGATAAAGGCGATTGAAAGAAACCGCCTGTAATGAATGGGGAAATTTAAAACTACAATAATCAGATGTATTGTGAACACTGTGGTAATTCGTTGGATATTGAAGCAGATAGTATTAAGGAGTAACGCACATGGCATCATTAACACATGTCTGTATGTGGTCCGATCATGGCTGGAAACGGATTACAGCAGAGCAGGCAGCCAGGGTACATCCAGGCGGAACTATATCTGCTCGCAGCGGGCTTTTTATGTGTGAACTCTGCGGACAATACGTTACGCTTACTGATGGCGACATTAATGTACGCTATTTCAAACATAGTGCGTATGAAAAAAGTAAAGATTGTCCTGAACGTACATTTGGGTCCGGATACACTCCCTCTTATAGCTCGCAAGAGCACGATTTGCCAATCCGCATAACAAGTATATCATCATCTTCTTACAGGTTTGAGCTTGGTTTGATTCGTGCCCCAATAAGTTCTCTTAGCAAAGACTTTCGCATTGAAATCAAACCAAAGGGGGCCTCTGACGTATCCTTTGTTTTCGCCAAAGAACGGCTGAATTCTGATAGTATAACCTATCTTCCGATCGGTGATAGACCGTTTGAAAAGTATGCGCTCAATTTCAAAAACGGCAATGATCAAATTCGTGAATTCTGGCCGGCGGAAATCAATGGTATAGATCCGGAAGGAGCATTATTTGAAAAAAGCTCTGGGCAAAAGCTTTCATATGATGCTGATGTTGAGATCGGGAAAGAATACTATCTATTAAAACGCGGCCACCTGTATGTGAAAGCATATAACGGCATAACCATACGAGAAATCCTGCAGAAGCGAACCGGGTGGGAAACATGGAGCCTATATGAGATTTATGCGGCAGAATTTAACGAAGCCGCTGCTCGGTTCTATCTTGACTTTCATTGCCGCTTGACTGAGCATCCTGTTTCACTGCACCCGGTATGGCCGCTATTCATCGAAGGAAATTATGTAATTAAACACAATCAAAACAATATGTACATGCTGGTCGAAGGCAACGTGTCAGCGGTCAAAACCTTCCCTTCTGTAGCTTTGCGTCAGTTGAGTCATAATTCATCGCAAACCAGACTGTACGAGGTATCGTGTGCCGGAAGGCAGCAGTTAATTTCTGCCGGTCGAACACGGGCATTACAATACACATACCTTTGGAGAGAGCCGCTTGATCAGATGGGCATGGTGCCAGAAGTATCGGTTACTGACCTTACGGGCGGTGCAGTTGCTTCTGGTGAAGCGAATATCTTACCTCACAATAAAACGCTGCGTATCAAATCATCATTTGACGGAGAACTTATTATTTCCAACAAAAGCCATGTTGTAGATAAGCGAAAGATAACAGCTGATAAATACATGGAACTGGACGGGTTAGCCTTTGGTATCAGCATTCAAATTATGATCGGCTTTGATGTCATTTGGCAGATTAACTTTAAAAAGCAACGGTTAATCAGGATCAACGAAGATGTCGAAATGCTAAAGCATATTACCAACGTATCCGGGGTAGCAATCCCAGCCCCGCATTCTTTACGCAATATATTAGCAGGCATGCGCTCCTATCCAACAATATGCCGATGGATACGAATGTGTATAAAGAATAATGCCATAGATGAGCAGGCATACCGCAGATTGCAAGAGACCTATCGCCGCATGAATATGAATGGATAAGGAGAACCGCTATGAATTACATTGAACTCCTCACTCAGGAAGAAAAGGTAAACCTCTGCGGAATCATGGGGGGAAGAGATTTCAAGGAATTGTTCAAACACAACGAACGAGAATTTCAGAAAATACGAAAAGGATTCAGGGCTAAATCCTTAACTGAAGAACTTGCGTTATCAATTGCAATCGCTAATGTGGACAAGCCCTTTATTGCATCATGGGTCAACACAAGGGTACAGATTTGGCTTGATGAAATACATGAAAATATAACAAAACTTGAAGGTGAAGGTTCTGCGCATGATATTGCCCTGGCAACAACGATGCTGGATTCCTTCTTTTCACATGACGTTGATTTGTACCTCAAGCTCGCTGGAATTACAATGGATGAAGTCTCCCGAACTGAGCTTCGTACAACAATGGAACGTATTGAATCTGACCGTGCTAAAGAAGAAAAGGACGCCGATCGAATTAAAACATTAGAGGAAGAGAAACAACGGTTGCTCTGTCAAATAGAAGATTGCCATCAAAGCGCCAGTCTGCTAAAGACTGAATACGAGCAAAGGATTCAAGAGATAGAACAAGAGAAGAAGGATTTAGAGTCTTCTTTGGCTGCGGCGCAAGAGAAGATTTCAGAATTGCAAACATCTCTAACCGTTGCCAAAAGTGATGAGAGCAGCCACCTTTCGCAATACGACGATACCGATATTTCTTCTCTGCCCCCGGTTGGCAGCGAAGAAACCATTTCTTTGTGCAATGTGATTTCTGACTACAGCGGACAGAAATGGCTTATACGTTTTGCTGATTTGAGCCACAATGGACACTATCACATGTTCCATAGAAATGAAGAACTCCCACCATACTTTGCAAATAGGGATAAAATCTTCTATAAGGACGGCCCTTCCACTGACGGCTTTTATGGAATCTGGTCGTGGTCTGCAATTCCAAACGAAAAGGATCCTTCCAAGGATTATATTATATCAAAATACAATGTTAATCTTGATGCCATTGAAATAGCTACTATTCCAGAAGCCTCCTCTCTTGAAGAATTGATTCACCTGTTAAAAGACGGGTTTGTATACCAGCCACATAGTAGAAGAATCATGTTTTCTTTATACGCATCCAAAGGGCAATACATGGGCATTCTGTGCAGCATAAAGGAACTCAATGTTACCAATGGAAAGGTCTCCTTTGCTGAAGATTGCATCGAAGTACCAGTTTACGAATTCAACAGTAACAATATATTGCGTTTAGAAAACGGTCTATCTTTTTATAGAAATGCGTTTGCCGGTCTTCCGAATAAACTTTATCAGTTAAAAAGCCCACTCGATATTGTAAAGAATATTGTTTTCTCATCCATTTCTTGGGCAACCTATAAAACAAGAGGATATACTCGTGCTGAGTATAGAAGTTTCAAGGATTTTCTCGGTGCGATTCCGGTAGAAGATATAATACAGAGAATAGAAGCTGAATGCCGCTGTTCTGATTCCGCGGCAAAAGAACTCTTGGATGAATTCCTGTGCATAGCCTGGAAATATGTTGACGGTGACAGTCTGGAAGACGATGTGATCCTCTCGGCTATTTCCGCAAGCTCTGAACTGCAGGAAAGAACGAAAGCTCTTATTCGTGCGGATTGGGAAGCAGAGAACAAAGGCTTACTGGCAGACGCTCAAAAGGAACTCGATGTGCTTAATGCCAAGCTGGAATCTGTCAATACCAGTTTGACTGAGGCTCAGGAAGCCTTTAATAAAACCAAGCTGGAAGAAGAAAGACTTTCAAGCGTAATAGCTGAAAAGGAAAAGCTGGCTGAGGATGTTGAAGCAGCAGTTGCTGATAGAATCGAAATGGCACGTAAAAATGCAGCAGGCTTCATTGCCAACATGGCTTTCGTTGACAGACATCCGAATGAGGCTGCAGCAAAACAAACGCCTAAAGCAGTTGAAACTTTGGCCCAGCCCGTGGCTTCTCAATATCATGCCTATTCGGCAGCGAAGGAACTCGATGATCTCGAAGTCCATCACTCTTGGAATGAAGTCATTAACACAGCTTCGTTTGAGTTAGGCGAAGCAGGCGTTGCAGATAGATACAGAAATGGTCTTGCGGCTTTCTTATGCGCTGCCTACATTGAAAGACAACCTATTCTTCTTGTCGGACCGAATTCAATCGATATTTCGAAAGCGCTCTGCGCAGCAATAGCGGGACATAAGCATGGAATGCTCTCTTGTGAGGGTAGTTATAGCAGCCATGTGCTCCAAGAATTGGGGCATGATGGCGAGGATATCGTAATTATCAACAATCTCTTTGCAAGCGGGTGGATGAATCGACTCCCAGAGATCCTTTCGAAAAAGGATATTTTCTATGTTGCTACCCATCCCTACGCAGAGGATATTCAAGTTGAGCCTAAAAGCCTGTATGGTTTTATGCTGCCACTGTTCACAGAGTTTTTTGTGGACAATAAAGCATCTGGTAAGTACTATGGCGGATACTTTGCAGATGACTTTAAACCATACGCGGCTCAACCAGCATCAAGCAAAGAATTGAGAATCCTGTCAAGACTTTCGTTGAGCACATTGGTGAAAAATCGGATTAATAGCGTTATTTCTACCATGCATGGCATCCACTCTTCCACAACAGCGGATGAGGAGTTTATATTCGCTATTCTTCCAATTGCATATGCAACACTTGAACTAAATGACCTCACGGAGATGATTGCAGACCCGCAAAAAGGTATTGAACTATCCGCAAGCCTTAAGCGTGATCTGCGGTTTATCTTAGGAGAACTCTGATGAACAAGTATAATGGATTGCTTTCAGCAGTGGCTCAAAAGTATAACATCCGCAGAGGCCTGCAAGAAGCTGAAAACGATTGGAAGACACGATTGATTTATAGTGTCTGCGGAATGATGGCTTATGCATCACTTTGGGATGAGACGGAGGATGAACCCGTTTCCATTGTGCACTTAAAAAGAAAAGTCCGTAGCATGCTGTCAAGTTATAAATTGATGTATCCAGAGCTCTCCAACAGCTTACCGTATATTTCTGCAGAGCTTGAAGATGAAATTGCCGGCCTATTCTTAAGCACTGGAATGGTTTATCACCGTCCCAACCGAATAGCCCCATCCATGAAACACGAAGAATCACATTGCAATATTGTTTTTCAAAGAGGTATTGGCCTGGATAGTATCTCTTGCGTGTCCGGCATTGGATTCTATTCAAAGCTGGAATGTATATCAAACCCAGACGGGATTAAAACAATGTTTGGCTTGGAACAACAGACTTTGTGGGACTTGTGGAATTCAACATTGACCACTGCTTCCTGGAAAGCAGCCCCGTCACTTGAACAAAATACTGAGTATCTTCGTCTAAAGCCTCCTTTTTCTCGGGGTTACTGGGAAAATAAACCGGATACTACGGGCTTGGTTTCGATACTTCGAACCGGAATAAAAGGTTCACAGTTGTACTATATTTATCGATATTCTGACAATGCAATGGAGATTAGTCCTCTCCCGCAGTGGCAGGTCGAAAACCATCATTATAGGTCTCTTGCATGTGCCTGCCTCCATAGTTATGGGGCGTTACCGCCGATAGAATATGTCAAAGATGGCGCATTAGTTCATATATGGATGAATTATCTGCTACCACCACATGAACTCGAATTTGTGAAGCTTTATAGCTGGCCTGAGGTATGTACATCGCTTCCGTGCGATTTCAAGCGAAAGCTCTCAACAGAAGTATTTTCCGCTATGAAAACGGTTTTGTCTGATCAGGGATATGAGTTTAAAGGAGAGATGATCTGATGCAAAACGGAGCAAATTCAGTTCATAAACTGTTACGAACAGAACTGGAAGATTACATTAAGTCTCAGTATTTTGGTAAATCCCCTCTTCTTCTTTCAGCCCTAAGCAATCACATTGACGATGAAGGTTTACTATATCAAAAACCGTTTATTGAGGCATCTCCTGCATATGTCACTGTACCCAACGGCATTAATACAGCTTCTATAGAGCCCTGGATGAAAGAATACTTCTTACAGCTGGCGCAGGCTGGTATCGGGGTCTTTCCATCTCCATTTGCTCATCAGATTTCTGCGCTCGAAGCGGCAACAAAAGGCGAAAACCTATTTGTATCAACAGGTACTGGTTCCGGTAAAACCGAGTGTTTTATGTGGCCTCTTCTCGCAAAAATGGCCACCGAAGCTAGGAACTCAAAGGAATCATGGGCAAAACGAGGCATTCGCACAATCATAATGTATCCTATGAATGCCCTGGTTTCCGATCAGGTCAGCAGACTCAGAAGGATGATTGGAGACCCCGATAAGAAGTTTATCAAAATTTTCCGAAGCACCTGTGGCGATAGTGTTCGACGGCCCCAGTTTGGTATGTATACCGGCAGAACGCCATATCCTGGAGCTCAGCCTTCTACAGAACAAGACAGAAAACTTGAAAAAACTTTAGCGAGAATGTCATTTCCCCAAAGTGATTCTGAAAAAGAGTTTTTCAATCAGCTTCTCAAAGAGGGAAAGATTCCGGCGAAAGCAGATATGAATCAATTCCTTCAGGGACTTCACGAGAGCAGGCACATTCCAAACGATGAGGATGCAGAATTAATAACCCGCTTTGAAATGCAGCAGTTTTGTCCGGATATTCTCATCACAAACTATTCCATGCTCGAATACATGCTACTGCGACCCAGAGAGCGGAAAATCTGGGATGATACCCGTGAGTGGCTTGCATCGTGTAAAGAGAATAAACTGTTGTTTGTAATCGATGAAGCACACATGTATCGTGGCTCATCGGGCGGTGAGGTTGCTTTATTGATTCGCAGGCTCTTTCATAAACTCGGCATTAGCCGTGATCGTGTACAGTTCATACTCACCACCGCAAGCATGCCCAATAAGAATCAGCAAGATTATGATTCAGTAATGAAGTTTGCGAATGAGCTCACAGCTTCCGACACAGAAACGCAGTTCCGCTATCTTACAGGTGAAAGAGAAGTTATTGATGGACAGCTTAAGTATGACATACCATCCGAGCTTCTCTTGAATGCAGATCCAGGTGAATTTGAGGACAAGGATGAATTGAAACTGTCTGCTCTTTTATCGTTCTGGCGTCAGTTAGATGGTTTTGATCGTACCCTTAACTCCTTGGAAGCTGTTTGTAATTGGATGTATGGCAATCTGGTTTATTACCGTCCATTCCATGAACTCATCAAGTATTGCCGAGGGAATGCTGTGTCCCTAGGTGAGCTGGCCACTGGTATTTTCCCAGATCTCGATCAAGAAAACGCACTTAAAGCGGTTAGCGTTCTTTTGGCAATTGCTCCACTTGCAAAGAATGCCAAAGGATCTGTTCTTTTTCCAGCGCGCATGCATATGCTTTTTAAAGGAATTTCCGGCGTTTATGCCTGTGCTAATGCAGATTGTAATTGCTCTCATACAGAAGGAGGCCTCACTCTCGGAGAAATATATTTGTCGGATGGTAATTTGATTTGCCCACACTGCGGCAGTGTTGTATACGAACTATACAATGACAGACGCTGTGGCGCTCTGTTTTTCAAGGGCTATGTACTTGAAGATGATGCAGAATTACATGGCAATGTTTACCTATGGCGTTATCCTGGCCAACTGATGGATCACCGAATGAAAGAGGTGCATCTATTTATTCCGACTGAAGATTTTGAGCTGCCCGTAAAGCAAGGGAAAAACGCCATCAAACCGTGTTATCTTGACGTTAAAAGTGGGTTTATTAACTTTACAGACGACTCCTCAGCCGGAAAACCATGGGTTAGAAAACTGTACTACTGCAATTACTCTGCGAAAGGAAGGCCGCAGATTATAACATTCCCGACTTGTCCGCATTGCAGACATCAGCTTTCCACATCACAACTAACTTCATTTAGCACACGCGGTAATCAATCTTTCTTCAATTTGATAAAATCACAGTTTCAGCTGCAGCCTGCTGTGCCAGGGAAAAACGAAGATCCTGACCGTTTCCCTAACGAGGGACGGAAAGTGCTGCTGTTCTCTGATAGTCGCCAGCGCGCAGCGAAATTAGCCAGGGACATGTCTGATGCTTCAGATATTTCTGCAGCAAGACAGTTGTTTGCTATTGCAATCAAAACAATGGAAGAGCAAACAGTTGAGCAACCCATGAATTCCCTATATGATTTCTTTTGCCTTGCTGCCGGTCAGCACCATGTACAAATGTTCCATTCTGATGAACGCATAAAATTCGCTGAAGACTGTACTTCTGCGTTGAATAATTACAGTCGATGTGTAAAACGAGGGAGAGAATATACTCCACGATTCACTATTGCGAATGCACCTGTACAGATGCAAGAATACCTCCTTAGATTGTTTGCAGGCGGCTATAATACTTTATATGACTCTGCCACAAGCTGGATCGAGCCTACTGATCAAGCGCTGTTCGATGCGGTCGATGCTCTTGATGAAAATCACATAAAGGTAACCGAGAAAGAGTTTATCGATGTTTTTAATGCTTGGATGCTGTCTATTTGTGATATGTATACTGCCCTGGGGCATACCATCAGCGACACGGTTCGATTGAAGGTTCGCCCAAATTATGGTGGTTACGGCCTTGAAAAAAACTGGGAGTTTTCCAAGGTGATCCGTGAAATCATGGGTTGGAGTGACGGAAATGAAGCTGAGATGGCGTGGAAACGTGTGCTGAAAGAAGCCTTCCTCGATGCCGCACAACCCGACAATGGGAAACTATACGTTGATCTTTCCAGAATTAAGACGCGTTTCGATACTATGCATGCATGGTATAAATGTGAACAGTGTTCAGAACTAACACCTTTCGTTCTGAAACACAAATGCCCGAGCTGCGGTTCAACTCGCATCCATAAGATGGAACCTGAAGAATACGAAGCGCTCAGTTTCTGGAGAAAACCGGTTGAGGACGCAATTCAGGGTGAGCCAATCCATGTGATTGATACAGAAGAGCATACTGCTCAGCTATCGCATAAAGATCAACGGGATGATCTTTGGAGCAAAACCGAACAATATGAACTGCGCTTCCAAGACTTGATTCAGGAAGGTGAAACCCCTGTTGATATCCTCAGCAGCACAACTACCATGGAAGTCGGTATTGATATTGGCTCCTTGGTTGCGGTTGGATTGCGGAATATTCCGCCAATGCGTGAAAACTATCAACAGCGAGCAGGTCGTGCTGGCCGGCGTGGATCCAGCTTGTCTACAATTGTCACTTTCTGCGAGGACGGGCCACATGATACATTGTACTTCAATGATCCTGTTCCTATGTTCCGAGGCGATCCCCGCAAACCGTGGATTGATATTCGAAGCGAAAAGCTTATCCAACGCCATTTAGCTATGGTTATCCTCCAGGGGTTCCTGGCTAAGCAAAATATGAGCCTTGATACGATTCCTGCCGCTGCTTTCCTCCAAGATTATCTTGATGATTTCAAGAACTACCTATCTTCTTATAATCCTGATAGTGATAAGCTTCTGGTGCCTATTGGGGCTGCTTTCCATTATTCAACATTTGAAAAAGAACTCAAAGAAGCTTTTGAAACTCTGAAAGAAAAATGTCAGGCTCATCCTGAGCTATTTGGGGTGGATGAAGGCGCCAAGGAAGGCGAGGCAAAGGTCCTCCTGGATGCTCTTTATGAAGAAGGCATCATCCCGACATATTCGTTCCCAAAGAATGTTGTAGGTACTTACATACCAGATATGTATGGGAAAATCCTCTATGAGGTTGACCGTGGGCTTGATGTTGCTATTGGAGAATATGCGCCTGGCAGGGCAATCGTTGTGGATAAACAAACATATCAGATTGGCGGATTCTATTACCCCGGAAGTGAACGCCGTCACGGGCAAGCCTTAACGCCAGCTCGTGTCTATACCGAAGACCCGAATTATGTGAAGCAGGTCATTTCTTGCGCAGAGTGTGGATGGTTTGGATTGATGGAAGAAAAAACAAAGCATTGTCCATTCTGTGGAAACAAGGATCTAAGAATCTCGAGAGAAATGATGCGCCCTTGGGGTTTTGCTCCCAGAAATGCCGAAGCAATACCAGATGTTCAGTTGTCAGAAGAGTATACCGCCGTGCAGCAGCCTCTGTATTCAACGCTTCCGGATGCCGAAGAGATGAAACTTGCTCCGGGCTGTAAGAACATTCGTATTGCTTCTCGTACCAATCAACGCATTATTATGCTTAACAAAGGTTCAGATGATAAAGGCTTCATGGTATGCAAGGACTGCGGAGCTTCTATGCCTGGTGATAACATTTCGGTTCTGAACGATATTAACAGGCCATATAAGTCCAAGTTCGCACGAAACAGATGCCGCCATGGTAATTCACTTAACGTGAATCTTGGCTATGACTTCATTACGGATATGCTGGTACTTGAATTCACGATTGACGACAAAATCATTGATGCGCGGCGGTATGACAATCCATGGCTTAGCCGTGCAGCCCAATCTTTAGCCGAAGCACTGCGATTGGTAGCGAGCAAAAAGCTCGATGTTGAGTTCACCGAACTTGTCACTGGCTATCGACTCAGAAAGGGAGCTGAAGCATCTTATGTTGATATCTATCTTTATGATAGTCTGTCAAGCGGAGCTGGTTATGCTGTCAGTGTAGCTGATGTAATTGATGAACTGCTATCCGACATGAAGGAACTGTTGAGCTCCTGTGATTGTGGATCTGCATGCTCAAAATGCCTGAAGCACTACAGGAATCAGTATGTACACGGTATGCTTGACCGCTTTGCAGCGCTTCAGCTTCTTGAATGGGGGATTGAAGGAATAAAAGCATCTCCTATCAGTCCCGAAAAGCAGATCAGCATGATCAGGCCATTGGCAAATATTCTTAAACAGTCAGGCTGTGAAATTTCCACTGATGGTGAGATCACCGCAATTGGCCACAGAAGCAAAAAGAAGATCGTTATCTATCCAGCGATGTGGGTTGAACCTCATGCATCCAACACTGTTTTCGTAAGTGATGCATATATAAAGTACGCCAAGCCATATGCTGTCCAAAGAATACTCGATAATACTTGAAGTAGAATGATGCTTCTACGCAGTTGCCTATGGGAAAAATATGGATCTCACCAGCATCTGATACTCAGCAGGATCCTAATAATATGATAGCTATGAGCTTTCCATATTACAGGATTATCCAATGCAATTACCCCATCACCTGCTGCACCCGTCTCAGATACTTCGCTGGGATGGGTTTTTCCAGTTTCCAGACGATATTCATGGGCTTGCTGCCGGTATGGCTGACATAGGTGGCTTTGCCCAGGAAGGTATAGGGCGAGGTGCCCAGGGCGTCCTGCTTGAACTCGCGGACGAACAGCAGGATCCTTCCGCCTTGCGCGGCGTGATGGATGTACCGGCGGCCGGTAGGCGAATCGGCCGCGGTGGTGGACTGGCTCTGCCAATGGAACAGGGAGGGACTGATGGCGTAGTCCTCATACATGGTGGTGGGCGAATAATCCTTGTCGCTCTTGTTGAGGGTGATCAGGAACACGTCGATTTTCTTCTCCGGCAGATACAGCACACCCTGACGCATGGCGCTGAAATTCTTATAATCCAGCGCGGCCAACAACTGCCGTTGGGTATAGGTGCAATGCACATCCAGTGGACATTCAAAGCCCAGGTCGGTGGTGGAATCAATAAAGTCGATGTTGTTGTACTGATACCGTAGCAGCTCCTGCAGTTCGCCCAGCATCACTGAGCTGTTCGCCAGGCTGTACAGCTTTTCCAGCACCTCGTCATTGTTCCAATCCTCGGCATAGCTGTCCCACACCGTCATATAGAACATTTGCAGCATCCGCTGCCCCAGCGGCGGCAGCTTCGCGAAATCCACATCGTCCAGCCGGGGCAGAATGTTCAGCAGGAACTGAATCCACCGGCGGGAATCAAAGGCCGAAAGCGATAGAGCACCTTGCTGAGAGTCGCTTCGATCTCTTCCGTGAAGTCCTTCCGCACACCGGCTTCCACGCACAGGCGGGCAAAGGTGACGCCTTTGCTGTAGATATCTCCTGGCGTCAGATGATACCAGTCCAGGAAGCGTGAGAAGGTCAGTTCCTTTCCGCTGTCTTCCGCGAAGGAGCGGATGCGACTGACCAGTTCGCCGTGGCCCCGGAAGCTGCGGCTGATGTTCTCCAGGACCGCGTGGGCAGCCTTCTTTTCCAACTGAATGTAGCAGCCCTTGGGTGCGCCGGTAAAGCCGCGCTCGATTTCTTCCTTGACGCTGTGGTGGTCATCGCCCAGCAGCGCGGCAAACTTCTCCTCGAAATTGTAACGCCGGTTGGCAGCGCCGATGAAGTCCAGCACCGTCAGGCAATCCTTGCCTTCGCTGAGGCGCAGGCCGCGGCCCAGCTGCTGCAGGAAAATGGTCAGTGATTCCGTGGGCCGCAGAAACAGTACTGTGTTGACCTCCGGAATGTCCACGCCTTCGTTATACAGATCCACCGCGAAGATCACCCGCACATCGCCGCTGATCAGCTTATCCCGGGCAGTGCGGCGCTCCTCATCGCTGGAATGACTATCCAGCGCCATGGCGGGGATGCCGGCAGCATTGAAATGATCCGCCATGAAATGGGCATGCTGCACCGATACGCAAAACCCCAGGGCCTTCACCTCGTCCATGTCGGCGGCATAGCGCACCAGACTTTGGATCACGTGATCCGCGCGGCGCTGGGCTGCTGCGCCGGACAGAGTATAAACGTTGCTGAGTTCCGTCCGGTCATATCCACCCCGCACCCATTTTAGCTCGTTCAGGTCGATGGTGTCGGACACGCCGAAATACTGGAAGGGGCAAAGCAGCTTCCGGTCGATGGCTTCCGGCAGGCGGATTTCCGCCGCAATGCGGTAATCGAAGAAGCGCAGGATGGACTTGCCGTCCATGCGCTCCGGGGTAGCGGTCAGGCCCAGCAGCACCTGGGGCTTGAAGGCTTCCAGCGCTTCCGCATAAGAATCCGCTGCAGCGTGGTGGGTTTCGTCGATAACGATATAATCATAATAATCCGCAGGTAGCCGCTTCCACAGCGCCTGAGAGTTCAGCGTTTGCACGGAGATAAAGAGATAATCCAGGTTTTCCGCCTGATGGCTGCCTACCCACAGTTCGCCAAAGTTGGCGTCCTTCAATACGCCCTGATAGGTGGCCAGGCTTTGCTTTAAGATTTCTTCCCGGTGGGCGATGAACAGCAGCCGATTGCGCGCCTGGGGATGGGCTTTACGCCAGCCGCGATAGTCCAACGCCGCGATCACCGTTTTGCCCGTACCGGTGGCCGCTACCACCAGATTGCGGTAATACCCGCGCACTTCCCGCTCCGCCCGCAGCTGATCCAGGATGGCCTGCTGATAGGGATAGGGGCGGATGTCAAACAGAAACGCCTGCTTCTCACCCTTCCATTTTTCGCCTTTCAGCGCTTCTGCCAGCCGGGGATGGGCGTCGGTAGTGTAGATTTCAAATTCATCCGAGTTCCAATAGCTGTCGAAGGTGGCGTTGATCTTCCGCAGGGTATCCGGCTGGTCCATGGCCGTCAGCTTCAGGTTCCATTCCAGGCCATTGCTCATGGCGGCGTTGGACAGGTTGGAGGAGCCCACATAGGCGGTGGTAAAGCCGGTATCCCGATAAAACACATAGGTCTTGGCGTGAAGCCGGGTGCGGGCGGTATCGTAGCTGACTTTGATTTCCGTATTGGGCAGCGCAGCCAGCTCGTCGATGGCCTTCACTTCCGTTGCGCCCATATAAGAAGTGGTGATGACCCGCAGCAGCCCGCCCCGGGCAGTAAACGCCTGGAGGGCATCGATGATCAGCCGCAGGCCGCTCCATTTCACGAAGGACACCAGCATGTCGATCCGGTCGGCGCTGGCAATCTCCTTTTGCAGCTCGGTGAACATTTTCGGTTCATGGGCCGCCCCGGTGAATAAGCTGCTAACCGCCATGGGCGTTTCAGGCCGGGGCATCTTGGCAGCGGTCATGCCGGTGATGCGGCTCGGATCGTTCTCCTGCAGAATTTGCAGCAGCTTTTCTGCCCGATCATCCACGGACTTTTCGCTCAGATCCTCCCGCTGTTGAGACAGCACATCCAGCACCTTGTTCACCAGCGCGATCCGCTGGACCGATTGCTCCTCCGTCCCGGCGGGCATCGCTTCCAATGCTGCCCGCACTGCTTCTGCCACATACCCGGCCAATGCCTGCGGCGCTTCCGCTGCGTCCAGCTTCTCCACATGCTTGCAGGCATCCGAAACAGACGCCAGCTCCCGGGATAAGGATTGGCTGATGATCTGTTCATAGAGGCCAGGTTTAAGCATACAGCATCCCTTCTTTTATTACAGTATTCGTTTTCGATACAGGGTGTTACTAAGCGGCAGAGTTATCTGTTCCCGTTGTTCATTTCTGTTACGACAGCCGTGATGCAGGCATCAAAAGCCATTTGCTGGTATTCTGGAGCGATTTTGCGGGCAGAGTCGAAATAATCGTGGATCGCTTTCACTGCATTCATGATCTCCTGGCGTTGCTCAGTGTCGTGCTGCTGCCAATGAAGATGCTGAAGATAATCCTGATTAGCATATTGGGGATTGAACAACTGATTGTATAGTGGATTCATATCATGCACACCTTCTAATAACTCTCGTTTATCAATTCTAACATGGCCTACATACTCAACATTTCAGTTATAAGTTCTTTTGTTAGAGTAGCAGAACGACTTTGAAAATGCGTCTGCCAAACACATTCTTTTACATACAACTCATGAGTCATAGTTATTTGATTGAATCCCTGCCTCCTTGCCTGTATAACATAGGCTAAGAAATCATCCACATATGAATGCAGATTTTCAATTAGCAACTTCATATAGGGCATAGACTCGCCATTGTGAACAATCATATTCCTGTTTCTATATATTCTCATCACTTGCCATATCACTCTTTTAGAATGCTTTTCAACAAACTGATATATGGATAATGGTGTTTTCAAGGCTTTATTATAGTATTCAATTCTTTCCTTAAGCAGAGGAAAGGCTGTACAACAATCTAAAAATTCTTGTCGTTGCTGAGAATACTCGTCGAGCAGGCAGAACTCACATATTTTTTGAACTCTCTTTCCTTCATCTTGTTCAGTTCCTATGATTTCTGTGTACTTAGTTTCTGAATAGTTTTTTATATCACTTTCTAATTGCAGGAACAGGCTATATAAATACTTGCGTTTTAGTATAGGAACTAAGCGCACACATATTTGTTGAATCCTATCGTTGGTATGTTTATTGCTTATGTCTAGTATAACCTCAAAAATTGACCATAAATCTAATAATTGATTTTTGTCATTTTTGCTGTCAAGGGAAAGATCATGTGCCCTAATAGCATTGAATAAAGCATTAAAGTCAGAAATAGACTGACTCTTTACAATGCTTTCAAAAGCTTGAGCAACTTCTTCTGTTTTCTTTTCTATCGTTTGCCTATTTGGCGTTTTTGCCCGCTGAACAGGGCTTACTTCTTCGTTTATAATAAAGAATTTCTGCGACTCATCGTATACACCAAATTGTATTTTCTCTAAATCAAACTTGTAATTATGATCGAACATTCTGTATATTGAAACATCATCAATGATCAAATCTTTTATCGAATCAACCGCTGAAAATGGATCTTTCGATTTTTTGTGAAAAACAATATACTTCTTTGGTTTTTTTGCCTTAAAGAAAATGGCCTCATTATGCGTATGACCTTTCATTGCATATTCGTCTAACATCGTTATATTATTGAGTGTCTTAAAAAACTGCAGTGATCCTTTGTCTGCAACTAGAATGATTTCATATGTATTTTTCTGATGCGAAAATATAGAAAGAAAATCCGAAATGACGTCAGGTGAAATAATTGACACCCTGCTTCGATAGAAAAACTGATTTGCTTGATAAGTAATGTATCTGGAACTGTAACCTTGATTAACCAATTCAGTAAGAAAAGATTTTGTTTGGCGAAACAAGTCTAATTGATCTTGCGGATCATTACTTTTTACTAACGCACATATATCCTCAACTAACATATCTGAATACCATGAAGAACGGAAGTATTTATTCTGTATTGCATAAACTGCATTTTTTGCATCTTGAAGGTTTAATTCTTCTGCCTTTGATATTCTTCGATAGCTTCCATTCGGTTGCATTTTCATAAAATAGTCAAGCGGGTTTTCTCCATGCTTGATAAATGTAATATCCTTCTCCAAAGTAGTATAAAGCTCCTCTATAATAGGCTTTAGAGAGCCTTCATTCACTCCAGATCTTTCAATCCCATTTATCACATTAATAGCATCTAAGCAGAGAAAGTGACTGTTTAAAGTAGATATTCTATTTGATGGAATTGAATAGTCAAACAGCAACTCATTAACAAGCTGTGCGAAAAAGAGAAGATTTTTGCAAGCCTCTATATTATTCCACTGTGAAGGATCGCCCTGTTTCATTGTGCTACTCCTTTCTTTTTTGCAGTTGGTCTATCCATCAACATTAGCTGAAGTATATTGCAGAGTTAGGCCATTTATTGTGTTTGCTCATTTCTGCCTACCTCTCCCACAGGAACAAGCTGCCCGGCCTCTGCCTGGCGCAGAATCCGTTGTTTCGCGTCATAATCATTAAAATCGCCCTGAAGCGCCCGTTCTACAACCATTGTTTTAGTCTGGCCGGCTTCTTCGCTGACTTCCATCAGTTTGCGGTAAAGCGCTGCATCAATCTTGATATTCAGACATGCATGGCCTTTTTTTGCGCGCGGCATGGTATTCCCTCCGCTCTTATAAAATCTCAGTTTCATTATAATTGATTTTGCTACACGAATCAATAGCTTCTTTCGTATAATTTACGTGTTTTGTCCAATCATGCGCCTTGGCAATATAGCCAGGGTTTTCTTTTTGCGAAATAAGACAGATTTCAAGCCTTAACAACATGCTGAAGAAGAAAATTTTCAAAAGTCATCTGTAAGTGTTTCCAAAATCGCTGATTTTCGCCATGTAGATTTGAGGGGAGAAAACAGTAAGGATGTTCCCCGCTGATGACGCCTTCGAAAGGCTATGTTACGCGGCAGAAATCAGCCTGTTAGAAACTTACTGGAGATGGTGTCACTTGCTCCGATTTTCACATAGAAGGGAAGCGGGCAATATGGAGCCGCTAACAGGAGATGATGCTGGCATGATTCGCATGGGTGATCGATGACTGTTGATACTCGTGCGAAGCAATTTGAAAAAATTTTTCGAAAGAGGTTTCCAAAAGGCCCGATTTTGGACATGAGATGATGAATCACGTGCTGAAAAAATTTCCCGGAGGCGGTGTCAATTTGCCCAATTTTTCCCATGTAGGGGTGAGGGGTGTCTGGCTAAATGTGCAGCGTGAGTTTCGCCCCGGCAAAAAAATTTGCTCAGGTGTTTCCAAAATCGCTGATTTTCGCCATTTATAGGCGATGAGTTTCCCCTCATCATTCGCTGGCATCGCCAGCGAAGCGCACCTTGACAACCAGGACCACGTTTCCAGATCTGTCCAAACCGCGAAGATCTTCCTCTTCGGAAGGGAGCGCCGAAAGGACCGGCAGTGAGCCAAACAAGGTTTCTTGCCAGAGGCAGCAGTGATAATTAAGCCCGAACCAAACAACAATGAAATGAATCTTGGCCAAAAGCCACCATGACAAACGAATTTCAAGGATTGGAGGAAGAACAGTGACAGAAAAACAAAACCGCACAATTCACTACAGCTTCAAAGCAACGCCGGAAGAGGACGCCATCATTCAGAGAAAGATGAAAACCTTCGGAATCAAAAACCAATCGGCATTTATCCGCGCCATGGCCTTGAACGGATATGTGCTGAAGCTGGATCTGCCGGAGCTGCATGATGCGGTTCGCCTCATGGGCAGCCTGAGCAACAATGTCAATCAAATCGCCAGACGGTTAAACGAACACGGTTCCATCTTTGAAACGGAAATCGATGACATAACAGATCGGCAGAAAGAACTACGGACAATACTGAGCAGCATTCTTCACAGGCTGGATCAAATTCAACATTGAAAGGAGCACTAATGGCAGCCACTTGCATCATGTCTATTCACATCAACAAAGGGAAAACTGCCCGGCAGAGCATTGCTGCCCGTTTGGATTACATCATGAATCCGAAAAAGACGGACGGCGGAATTCTGGTTTTGACTTACGCTTGCTCGCCCGAGACGGCGGCGGATGAGTTCATGCTTTTCCGCCAGGAATACCAAGCAAACACAGGACGCACGCAGGAAAACGAAGTGATCGGCTATCATGTCCGGCAGGCTTTCAAACCCGAAGAGATCACGCCGGAGGAAGCAAACGAGATCGGAAAAGAGCTGGCCTCCCGGATGACCGACGATCAGTTCGCCTACGTCGTTGCGATACACATCGACAAACACCACATCCACAATCACATCATCATTTGCTCCACCGATTTGGAGGGGCAGCACAAATACCGGGACGTGAAGCAATCGGCAAAGGATCTGGCGGAGATCAGCGATTCACTCTGCCGGGAACACGGCCTGTCGGTGATTCAGAATCCACAGGATAAGACCGTTACCTACGATAAATGGCAGGGCAATCAGCGAAAGTTTACCCACCGGGATGAGCTGTGAATGATCATCGATGCCGTGCTGCGGATGCAGCCTGACGGCTTTGATGCGCTGATGCAGCTGCTGGAAGAGGCTGGGTGTCGCATCAAGCGCGGAGCGCAGATCAGCATCAAGCCGCCGGAGGGAGAACGATATATCCGCCTCGATACCCTCGGCCAGGAATACGATGAAGCATCTTTGCGCCGGACGCTGGCTCGTGATCATGTGCACATTCCGAAGATCCCGCGGGGAGATTATTCTGGAATACCCCTTATAATTGCGCCCAAACCATCCACGTCATCCCCGCTGACCCGAATTTCGAGAAAAAGCGTAATTCAAGTGCACTATTTGTACGCGAAATAAACCTCGTTACGCAACCTTCATTCGATTGCGAGCAAGGTATAAAT
>ERZ772818.1425-NODE-1425-length-20727-cov-5.187307_pt1 | contig 20727 bp, 16 predicted proteins | sample MGYA00580837_ERZ772818 | MGnify/ENA primary metagenome ERZ772818 (study PRJEB29015, sample SAMEA2737671) | human gut metagenome | biome: human gut; feature: human-associated habitat; material: faeces | place: China | collected 2012 ...
CACAGCGGCCATCTGCGGCGCCGAAGCCGCGGAACTCTACGGACTCGAAATCCTCGAACGCGGCATCGAGACCAACAAGCACAACTTCACCCGTTTTCTGGTACTGGCCGACCGCAGCCGCGCGGCGGAGTTCACCGATCCGGCCCGCACCGACAAAGCGTCTTTGGTATTCACGCTGCCCCACGCGCAGGGGAGCCTCTCGAAAGTGCTGACGCTGTTATCCTTCTACGGAATCAACCTCACGAAAATACAGTCGCTGCCGATCATCGGACGCGAATGGGAATACCGGTTTTACGTGGACGTCACCTTCGACGACCCGGTGCGGTACCGGCAGGCGGTCGATGCGGCCCGGCCGCTGACCAGCGACTTCCGGATTCTGGGCGAATACGCCGAATATCCCAATCCCGAAATCTGAACAGAAGGACATAGGACCCGATTTTCGCGGCGGGCGGGGACAGAGACGCAAACGCGGCGGCAGGCTGCGAATGACGCGAAAAGACAGAGACAAGACAAACGACAATAATTCAAACAGAACTGATATGAAAGATTTGCAACCCATCAATTTTCCGGGACTCGATCCCCGGCGCCCGCTGGTCATCGCGGGACCGTGCAGCGCCGAAACCGAAGAGCAGGTGATCGAAACCGCCCGCGAACTGGCCGCCGAAGGCGTGCGGATTTTCCGCGCCGGACTTTGGAAGCCCCGCACCAAACCCGGAGGGTTCGAGGGCGTGGGCGCCGAAGGCGTGGCATGGCTCCAGCGCGTAAAACGCGAAACAGGGATGTACACCGCCACCGAGGTCGCCACGCGCAAGCATGTCATGGCGGCGCTGGAAGGGGGCATCGACATGATCTGGATCGGCGCCCGCACCACGGCCAACCCCTTTGCCATGCAGGAGATCGCCGACGCGCTGCGCGGCCACGACATTCCGGTGCTGGTCAAGAATCCCGTGAGTCCGGACCTCGAACTGTGGATCGGCGGCGTGGAGCGCATCTACAACGCCGGCATCCGCCGTCTGGGGGTCATTCACCGCGGCTTCACGTCGATCGACAAGAGTCTCTACCGCAACCATCCGATGTGGTCGATCCCCATCGAACTGCACCGCCGCCTGCCGGGCCTGCAGATCTTCTGCGACCCCAGCCACATCGGAGGCCGCCGCGAACTGATCGCGCCGCTTTCGCAGCAGGCCATGGACCTCGGATTCGACGGGCTGATCGTCGAAGCGCACTGTTCGCCCGACTGCGCGTGGAGCGACAAGGCCCAGCAGGTGACGCCGCAGGGTCTGGCCTACATCTGCCGCAGTCTGGTGATCCGCGAAGCCAACACCACGACGGAGAGCCTTTCGGAACTGCGTTCGCAGATCGACAAGATAGACGACGAACTGCTCGAACTGCTCGTGCGCCGCATGCGGGTATCGCGCGACATCGGGCAGTACAAGAAAGAGCACAACATGCCGATCCTGCAGGCCAAACGTTACGAAGACCTGCTGGCGCGACGCGCGGAGCAGGCCGTACAGCTGGGCATGGACCGCGAATTCATGCGCTCGGTGCTGCAGGCCATCCACGAGGAGTCGATCCGCCAGCAGATGCAGGTGCTGGGCGAATGACGGGCTGTTACATTTCGGTTAAATATTCGGCGGGGACCACGCAATAAAGGGATTGTTACGTACTTTTGATGCGGATACCAATCCGTAACAGTTATGACAAAGCACAAAATCCTTGTGGTGGACGACGAGGAATCCCTCTGCGAGATTCTTCAGTTCAATCTCGAAGTCGAGGGTTACGAAGTCGATACGGCGTACAGCGCCGAACAGGCCCTCGGCATGCACCCCGAACGTTATTCGCTGATTCTGCTCGACGTCATGATGGGCGAGATGAGCGGATTCAAGATGGCCCGGCAGCTCCGGGCGCAGCCCGAAACGGCCGCCGTGCCGATCATCTTCTGCACGGCCAAAGACACCGAGGACGACACGGTCGCGGGGCTCAACATCGGAGCCGACGACTATATCGCCAAGCCTTTCTCCGTGCGCGAAGTGCTGGCCCGCGTGCGCTCCGTGCTGCGCCGCACCGCACCGCAGGAGGGCCAGAGCAGGGCGATCGCGTTCGAAGGGCTGCACATGGACCTCGTCCGCAAAATCTGCACCGTGGACGGAACGCCGCTGGCCCTGACAAAAAAAGAGTTCGAGATACTCGCCCTGCTGCTTTCGAACCGCGGCAGAATCTTTTCGCGCGAGGAGATACTGCATCAGGTCTGGAGCGACGAGGTAATCGTGCTGGACCGCACCATCGACGTCAATATCACGCGGCTGCGACGCAAAATCGGCGTCTACGGAGATCACATCGTAACACGTCTGGGCTATGGGTACGGGTTTGAGGAGTAGCCTCTCCTACCACCGGCGGCTCTTCCTGCTGCTGCTCGCGTTTTCGTGGGCGCTGGTCGCCTGCTTCATCGTCTTTCAGTACGGCCGCGAAAAGCAGTTCAAGGCCGAACGGCTCGACACCCGCCTGCAGCTCTTCAACCTGCGGATGCTCGACGCCCTCGCCGACGGCGCGACGCCTGAGGAGTTCATCGCCGCACGCGACGAACCGTTCGGCGACCTGCGCGTGACGGTGATCGACGCCGCCGGGCGCGTCACCTTCGACAATTCGGCCGGCAGCCTTCCGGAAACCAACCACCTCGACCGCCCCGAAGTCGCCGAAGCCCTCGCCCGCGGCACGGGATTCACGATCCGCCGCCATTCGGAGAGCACCGACCTCTACTATTTCTATTCGGCCATGTCCGACGGCGGGGTCGTCGTCCGCTCGGCCGTGCCCTATTCGATAACGCTCCGCGAAGTGCTGGCCGCAGACCGCGAATTTCTGTGGTTCATGCTGGGCGTCACGCTGCTGATGAGCGTGGCGGCCTACTTCGCGACCCGCCGGCTGGGACACAACATCACGCGGCTGAGAGATTTCGCCCAGCGTGCCGAACGGGGCGAGCGGATCGATGAGCAGGCGGTCTTTCCGCACGACGAGCTGGGCGACATATCGAGCCATATCATCCGGCTGTACGCCCGCCTGCAGCGCACCACGGCCGACCGCGACCGCGAACATGCGCTGGCGCTGCACGAACAGCAGGAGAAAATCCGCATCAAGAAACAACTCACGAACAACATCAACCACGAACTGAAAACGCCCGTGGCAGCGATTCAGGGGTATCTGGAAACTCTGCTGGACAATCCGGGGCTCGGAGCGGAGAAGCGCACGGCGTTCCTCGAAAAGAGCTGCGCGCAGGTGGCGCGGCTGCGCAGCCTGCTCGCCGACATCTCGACCGTCACGCGCATGGACGAGGCGAGCCAGCTGATCCGCAAGGAGCGTGTCGTGCTGAACGACATCGTGGACGAAATCCGCGCCGACATGCAGCTCCGGCCCGAAGGGCAGCGGCTGCGCGTGAACTGCGACTTCCCCTATCCGCTCGAAATGGAGGGCAGCCCCTCGCTGCTGGGTTCGGTGTTCCGCAACCTCGCGGACAACGCCGCGGCCTATTCGGGCGGACGCGACATTTTCATCCGCCTGCTGGACAACTCGCCGGAGCAGTACACGCTGCAGTTCGCAGACAACGGCATCGGCGTGGAGGAAGAACACCTGCCCCACATTTTCGAACGCTTCTACCGCATCGACAAGGGGCGTTCGCGCAAGCTGGGCGGCACGGGGCTGGGGCTTGCGATCGTCAAAAACGCCGTGATGATGCACGGCGGCACGATCTCGGTCCGCAACTCGGAGCGCGGCGGACTGGAATTCACCTTCACCCTGCACAAACATTCATAGAGCCGCAACCCGTCCGTAACACGTTTGTAACATCCGTTTCGTTCCTTTGCACCGGAAAGACCGGCCCGCACCGCAGGGCGGCGATCCCCGCCCAAGACGGCGGGCGAAAGCCTCCTCCGGAAAATGGATGCAGGGCCGGACGAAAACATACGGCGGAGCGCCAAAACGGAGCCGCCGAAAAACAAACGACAAACGACCATATGAGTCCTCTATTCACAAGCATCGTCATCGTCATGGGCCTGCTGGCCGTGATGGGCATCGTCGTGGGCGTGGCCAACGACGCGGTCAACTTTCTCAACTCGGCCCTCGGATCGAAAGCCGCACCGCGCCGCGTCATCCTCTGGATCGCCGCCGCCGGCATCCTCGTCGGCACGCTCACGTCGAGCGGCATGATGGAGGTGGCGCGCAGCGGCGTCTTCTATCCCGGACAATTCTCCTTCCCGGAGATCATGATGCTCTTTCTGGGCATGATGCTGGGCAACATCCTGCTGCTGGACATTTACAACACCCTCGGACTGCCCACCTCGACCACCGTGTCGATGGTATTCGGACTGCTGGGCGCGGGAGTCGCCGCGGCACTCTACCACATCTGGGGCGATCCGGCCGCTTCGGTTTCGGACCTCTCGCAGTACATCAACACCGGAAAGGCGATGGCCATCATCGCGGCCATCCTGCTCTCGGTGGCGCTGGCGTTCGCCGCAGGGTCGCTCTTCATGTACGTTTCGCGGCTCATCTTCTCGTTCCGCTACGCGAAGGTGTTCCGCCGCTGGGGCGCCGTATGGTGCGGCATTTCGCTGGCGGGCATCCTCTACTTCGCGCTGTTCAAGGGGCTGAAAAGTTCGGGGCTGATTCCGACTTCGGTCGGAGAATACGTCGGCGAGCACGTGCTCGTAACGCTGCTCGTCTTCTGGGCCGGGGCGTCGGTGGTGCTCTGGATTTTCCAGCGCATGCGGCTCAACATCATGCGCATCACCATCCTCACAGGCACCTTCGCGCTGGCGCTGGCCTTCGCAGGCAACGATCTGGTGAACTTCATCGGCGTGCCGCTGGCCAGCTACGACGCATGGCAGATCGCCCGCGAAACGGGCAGCGAGTCGATCATGATGGGCGAACTGGCCAATCCGGCGCGCGCCAACTTCCTGCTGCTGTTGCTGTCGGGCGCGGTGATGGTCCTGACGCTCTTCTTCTCGAAGAAATCGCGCCACGTCACCGAAACCGAGCTTTCGCTCGCCTCGCAGCACGAGGGCGACGAGCGGTTCGGCTCGACCTTCGTATCGCGCAGTCTGGTACGCGCCTCGCTCGCGCTCAACACCATGTGGACAGGGCTGATTCCCGACCGCATGCAGAAAGTCATCGACCGACGCTTCGAACCGCTGCCTGCCGAGGAGCGTTCGTCGGCGCCCTACGACATGATCCGCGCCGTCGTAAACCTCACGGCCGCCTCGATCCTGATCGCCATAGGCACCTCCTACAAACTGCCGCTCTCGACCACCTACGTGGTCTTCATGGTGGCTATGGGTTCATCGCTCGCAGACCGGACGTGGGGCCGCGAAAGCGCCGTATACCGCATCACGGGCGTCATGGCCGTCATTTCGGGGTGGTTCATCACCGCGCTCGGCGGATTCCTGATCGCCCTCTGCGTGACGCTGCTGCTGCTCTGGGGCGGCTGGATCGCCGTCACGACGCTCGTCGCTCTCTGCGCATGGCTGCTCATCCGCAGCCACCGCACCAAGCCGGAGGAGAAAGCTGCCGCGGAGGAACTGCCGGTAATCAAGGCCGAGACTCCGGACGAAGTGCTCTGCGTCTGCATCGGCGAAGTATGCACGACGATGGAGCAGGTGACGCGCATTTACAACCGGACGCTGGTCGCCGTTTTCAAGGAGAACCGCAAGGTGCTCAAGGAGATGGTGCAGTCGTCGAACAGGCTCTTCGAAGAGGCCCGCGACCGCAAATACGGCATCATGCCGACGCTGCGCCGCCTGCAGCAGTGCGACATCGACACCGGGCACTTCTACGTGCAGGTGACGGATTACCTCTCGGAGGTGACCAAGGCGCTGATCCACATCACCCGTCCTGCGTTCGGACACATCGACAACAACCACGAAGGGCTGTCGAAGGAGCAGATCGTGGATCTGATGCGCGTAAACGATCAGGTGGAGGCGATTTTCGACAAAATCAACGACATGCTCCGCACGAAGGACTTTTCGGATCTGGACATGGTGCTCGAAATGCGCGACAAGCTCTTCGACACCATCGTCGAGGCGATCAAGAACCAGCTGCGCCGCATCAACGGCGACCCGGCGGCCAGCACGCGGGCCAGCGTACTCTATCTGACGATCCTCAACGAAACCAAGACGATGATCCTGCAGGCCCGCAACCTGCTCAAGTCGCAGCACTACTTTCTCGAAAGCAGAAAATAGGCGGGGCAGAAGACAGGCCTGCGGAGAATTCCGGACCGGACGAACGGAAGACAGCGGCCGGAAAACACCGGATAGGAAACACAGAACGGGAAACACCGCACAGAAAACACCGCACAGAAAACACCGCACAGAAAACAGCGGTCGGGAAACACCGCACGGCCGCCAAAACAAAGACCGCCGCCCCACGAAAGGGCGGCGGTCTTCTTCCTATATCCGCGTGCTATTTGACATCCTTCACGCAGCGGACGGGGCAGGCCCACGCCTTGGTCAGTTCGGCCTCGGTTTTGATGGCGGAGACGCTGTAAGTCAGCGCATAGCCGTTCCGGCCGGCCGACGATGCGCTCCAGCAGTAGCCCGAAGTACCCGCTTCCGCGCCGCCGCCCGAACCCGACGCCGACATGATATTGATATAGCCGGCCGCAGGATAGTAGCCGTTGCCTTCAGCAAAAACGCATCCGGTACGCTCCGCATCCCACACGCCGTTCAGATCGGCCCACGCGGAAGCCGCTCCCGCACCCGAAACGGGCACGCGCCACCCCTCAGGGCACGGGTCGAAGACGCCTTTCGTACCGTCGGCGTTGCTCCAGCGGTAGGCTTCGCCGCCGACATCCGGCGACAGCCAGTCCTGCGTTCCGGAAATACCCACAATATAGCGGTAAGGCTGCTGGACCGAAGCCACGAGATTCTCGGAGGGAACCTTCGTCGAAGCAAGCCCTTTGAGCGTCATGAACTTGCCGATACCGTCGTTCGACCAGCCGGCGTTGGCATTGAGGAACATCATCCACGTATAGGGACCTTGGAACGGATCCTTGCGGCCCCACTGGTAGAAACATCCGGCGCTCTGCGGCCCCTTCACGAGCGAAGTGGCGCCCAGATTGCGGTCCATGAAGACGTTGCCGCCGACGGTCTGCTGCCCTGCGGGCTGCGAGGGATCGTACTCGGTGACCCAGATATGCCAGCTCCAGTAGCAGTTGCCGTCGCCGTCGTACACGCCCACGACAAGGCTGCCTTCGACATCGGGATTCAGGACGACTTCGATTGCGGCGTTGATGCCCGATCCGGTCATCGTGACCTTGTCGTTGGTCGAGAACAGGATGGTTTCGTCTTCATCGAAACGCTCCTGCCATACGATGCGGGCGGTCAGGTCGTTGGGAATGCTGAACGAGCCTTCCTGAAGCATCGGGATATTGTGCCATGCGGCATAGGCCTTGGCAACGGGAATCGTCACCGTCGAACCCGGACGGGCGATATAGGAGTTGGGAAGCGCGAGGAATTCGGCATCGTCGGTCTCGACTTCGGGATTGGAATCGCCGCCGTTCCAGTCGGCAATGTCGCCCGTGACGACCGAAATGCCATCCACGTCGACCGTAATTTCGATCTCGTGGATCTTGCCGCCCACGAAAAGATAGTCGTCGGGCATCGTCCATGTGTAGGTGCGTCCCAGCAGGGGAGCCTCCACCGTGAAGACGCGGCCCTGCTGCGCGGCGCCGGTGGTCGGCAGAACGATCGCCTCGTAGCTGACGCCCTCGGTGACGGCGCGCGCCGTCACGGCACCGGGAACGCCCGTATTGCCGATCCTGCCGCTGTTCAGGGCGAAGAAGCCTTCGTTGTAGACGCCGTCGATGGTGACGACAACCCCGGCAAGGTCGTCGGCCGAGATGCCTCCGCCCTGCTTGACGGCGATTTCGACCTTCGACAGCACGTGTTCGAAGGTGAACTTCACGTCGGGCGCGGCGGCCGTGACCCCGGCCGCATTGTCGCTCCACAGCAGGTCGATCGCCGCGGGATCGGTCTGGTCGCTCAGGACGACGGGATAGAGGTAGCCGTCGATCTTGCCCGCATCGCCGCTCAGGCTGCTCTGCTTGTAAGGGTGATAGGCGACGAAATCGAAAGTGCCGCTGCCGGGAATGACGATTTTCGCATCCGCGGCCGACAGCCGTCCGTTGGGTTCGCAGGTATAGCGCACGTTGTCCGCCGTGCCCGCATCGCCGCCGAGCATATAGATGCCGACGGCATCGCCGTTGGTCCAAGTGTCGCCGGCGGCACGGGTGTAAGGGGTGATTTCGGCCGAGAAGTTCGCCTCGACGCCGGTCGCTCCCCCGCCCTTTTCGTTATCGTCGTCGCTGCAGCCGGCGGCCGTAAGCGCGGCAGCGGCCAGAAGCGCATAAAACGTCGTATGGATGGAACCTGTATATTTCATGGTGATTATCTTTTTAAAGCGTGAAACATCGAATTACTGCACTTTGACGCAGCGCACCGACAAAACGGTATGACGGTACTGGAGGTAGCTGGTCAACGAAGTCTGATTATCGAAATTGTATCCGTAAGCGCATCCCTCCTGTTTAACGCCACCGGACAGATTTTCACCGGGAGTCGCCGACCAATAGTATCCGAACATGCCGAGATAGCTCTGGCCGCTGGATTCGAGCAGACCTGCCGCGGGCCAGTAGCCCAGATCCTCCCAGATCACTCCGTTGAGCCACGGGATGCCGGCAGTAACACAATTGTACCACGGCGACAAGGTTCCGAAACCGGACACGGGAACCCGCCATCCGCGGGGACACGGATCGAATTCGGTTTTCGAGCCGTCGGCGGCATTCCAGCGGTTCTCACCCTGATTTTTCACGGTGGAATACCAGTCGTAAGGAACGCCGACCGCCTTGATGAGCGCCAGCGGATCGTTGATCGAAGCCACGAGATTGTCGCGGATCACGGCAGAATTGGCCTTGGTCGAGAAACCGACCTTGACGCCCACGCCGTTCCACACGGGGCGCGTAGCGATGTCCTCCCATTTCGCAGGACACGGAACCGGGTCCTTGCGGCCCCACTGATACTGGAGTCCCAGCGCATCGATATTGCCGTATTCGGCGTTCATCGCACCGAGGTTGCGGTCCATGAAGGTCCGGCCGTTCTTCGATTTCTGCGCTTCGGGAGCGTTGGGATCGTAATCGGTGATCCAGAGGTGCCAGCTCCAGCGGATCTCACCGCCGATCTCCAGCGCGAGCACCGCATTGCCGCAGGTCCGGGGCGTGGTGCGCACCTGAATAACGGCTTTCGAGCCGCTGCCCAGCACGGTGATCTGATCGTCGTTGAGCAGATAGCGCACGTCCTCCCAGACTACGCGGGCGCCCATGGCTCCCAGCATGCCGGTGCCGGCGCCCGCCAGCACTTCGTTCTTCTCCCAGACGCCGAAAGCTTTGCAAACGGGAATGTAGAGCGTCTCGCCCGGCGATACGACGTAACAGTTGGGGAGCAGTTCGGGATTTGCGAAAGCGGGCGTAACCAGCAGTTTGCGGACCTGACCGGCGGCCAGCGAGGTTTTGCCCGGATGCGTGTAGTCGAAAGCCGCGAAGCCGTTGCCCCCGACCTTCAGCAGGGCCTTGTCTTCGGCGATCTCCTGCGCCGGCAGGTAGGCGCGGAAAGCGTTGCCGCAGCGCGTCATCGCCACCGAAGCCGTCTTGGCGTCCACGGACTGCATTTCGGCATCTTGGGCCGCGGCCGCCAGCGAGAACACCGCTTTCGTGCGCACGTTCTGCACCGTCACGGCGTAATCGGTCAGTTTGTCGGCGTCCGCGACGAAGGCTTCGGCCAGCGCCAGTTTATGACGGAATACGAGTCTGATCTCGCCGTCGCGCTCGCTGAATCCCGCCGTGCGGGCCGTCATGAAGTCGGCTTCGGCAACCGAAGCGTCGTAGACGAGCGCCGTAGGATCGGCATTTTCGGCATAGGGATAATAGGCATAGAGGTCCATGACCTGCCCCTGCTCCATGTAATAGGATTTGGAGCCTTCCTCACGCCACGAACCGTCGGCCTGACGGACGAATTTGGCATTCTGGATGTAGTTGCCCGAAGCGGCCGGATAGGCCTGCGTTTCGGCATCGGAGCGGATCACGGCGAAGAGGCCGATGGCGTCCCCCTCCACGAAGCGGGAGGCATAGGCGACGTCCGTTTCGCTCTTGGTCCGGACGAACTCCGCCGGCTCGGCGGTCAGACGGATCGCGGCGCACGAAGGCGCGGCGCCGGCGGTCTCCTCCTTCTGGCAGGAGACGACCGAAGCGGCGCAGAAGAACAAAGCCGCAGTCAACAAGGATCGACTGCTGAATAGTAACGTTTTTTTCATATGAACAGCGTTTAAAAGAATACTTACGGATTCGGGGACGGCACCGCCTGCGTCAAACAGACATCCGCCGGACAAAATCACCAAAAGGATACGCACCGCCCGCATCGGGCAAAGCGCCTCATCAACCTATTGGCAAATATAGAAGAAGCCGGACGATTTATGAAACGCAGCTTTTCGGAATTCGTAAAAATTGACAAATTCCGAAAAAAACAAACCCCGAAAAACGGGGTTGCGCTCAGAGCTGGTGCTCGCGGTGGAGTTTGAGCAGTTTCTCGCGGTACTTAGACGACGGCATGCCGATCGCACTCTGGAACGAAGTATAGAAAGTTTGCAGGTGGTTGTAGCCGAGCATCTGGGCAAGCGCCTTCAGCGGCGTATCGTCATCGACGTCGGAAAGACGCCGCACGGCCTCGTCGATGCGGTAGCTGTTGACGTAACTGCTGAAAGCCTTCCCGGCCTGCTGGTTGATCGCACGGGAGATATAGGTGCGGTTGGTGTCGAGCCGCTCGGCGAGCCGTTCGATGGTCAGGTCGTTCTGACGGTAGACGCCTTCCGTCTGCATCAGGTATTCGATCCGGGCGAAGAGTTCGGCGTCGCGCACGGCGTGTTCGTCACGGTCGGGCGACGGCTTTTCAGTCTGCGGGGAAATAGGGTCGGGGGGGCATGGCCGGCTGCGCGGCCTTTTTCTCCTTTTTCAGAAATTCGTACTGCTGCCGGACGATCTGCTTGTACATCTTGTCCTTGCGCCGGTAGAGGATATAGACCACGGTCGAAATGCCGACGGCGAAGAGCAGCAGCAACAGCAGCAGCTGGAATCGGCGCTGCTGGCGGATCAGGTCGATTTCGCTCTTGCGCAGCATGTTTTCCTGCCGCTCGGCGTCGTACTTGACCCGCAGTTCGTTGATCGAACGCTCCCGCTCGACGTTGAAGATGCTGTCCGCCTGACTATGGTAGCTCTTGAAATAGTCCAGCGCCTCGCGGTAGCGGCCCAGCGCGGTTTCGGCCTCGGAAATGCGCTGGTAGAGCTTATAGCGGTGCACGGCGTTGTTGCTCCGCTCCGAGAGTTCGATGCCCTGCCGGAGCACCGGAATCGCGCGGGCGTACTCGCCCCGGTCGTTCAGGTAGGTTCCGTAACTGAGGTAGGTCATCACGGTAGCGGTCACGACCTTCTCGTCGATGTGGTCGAGCGCCATCAGGTAATAGCGTTCGGCGCCCGCATCGGCGCCCTGCGCAATATTGGCGTAGAGACTGTAAAGCTCGGTGTGGTAGCCGAATTTATCGGTGTCGGAAAGCGTCCGGAGGATGTATTCCAAAGCCCGGTCCTGATCGCCGAGCATGTAGTGCATGTAGGCGCTGATGACCGCGCCGCCGAAAGCGAGGTAGTCGTAACCCCACTCGGCGCCCAGCCGGCAGACCTCCTCGGCGTATTTCAGGCCCGCAGGGTCGTTGCGCATGTAATACGTATTGGCCAGATTGCACTGCGCCACCAGATAGAAGCGATTCAGCGAGGCGCTGCGGGCGTACTCCATCGCTTCGAGGAAATATTCGATGCCTCCGAAATAGTTCGTTTCGATGCTGACGGCATAGATTCCCAGCGCATTGTAAATCCGGCACAGCGCCACCGGGTCTTCGCACTGCCGCCCGCGGATCAAAGCCCGGTCGAGGTATATGCGGGTCGAGTCGCTGCCCTCGGCGAGCAGGTAGGACTGCCCGGAGAAGAGGTCGGCGTACATCAGCGCACGCTCGTCGTCGTGTGCGGCCCCGGCCCTGCGGAGACGCGAAACGTAGGGATGAATCGCGGCGAATTCGCTCCGCATGGTGTATTGGGAGCAGATTTCGACCAGCAGGTCTATGTCCTCAGGGTCCCGTTCCAGCCGTTCCAGCAACACCGGCAGCGTATCGGCCTGAATCACCGCGGCATGCGAAGCCGCACCCTCCTGCGCGCGGACGGCAGGAAGTCCGAGAGACACGACGGCGGCCAATATGAACAAACGTCTGAGCATCGCTGAAGATCGGGAAACGGGCCGGACCGGAGTGCCGGCGCACACCGTTTTCACTCCGCTAAATTAATAAAAAAACCCGAAACCGACGGAAATGCGCCTTTTTAATCCGAAAAGGCACTTCCGGAAAGCGGGCGAAAAACGGAGACGGAAATTCCGGACCCTTTCATGCGCAGGAACCGCACATCTCCGCATGCCTGTCCGGCCGCACCGCACTGTCCGCGTCCGGCCACGCGCCTGCGGTTCCCGGTATGCCGGGGTTTTGCGGCGGAATGTCCTCCGGCCCGTGAAACGGAAATGTAACGGGGCCGTCATTTCAAAGTAACGACGGCCCCGTATATTTGCAGTGTGAAAACCGGATGAGGTTTTCCAAGTTGGTTTTAGGTTACATAAGTAGGTTAGTGGGAGATGCAGCGACGCGAGGTCGCGGCATCTTCGTTATTACGGCTATTTCTCCATGTCGTGCAGGTGGATTTCGAGGGCGCGGACCGAAATCTGGATTTCCCAGATCGACACGCCCAGCGAACCGATCAGCAGCAGCAACGCCGCGCCGAAGACATAGGCCGAAAGGACGAAAAATCCGACATACAGCAGGAACATCGTCACCACGCAGAGAAAAAGGCTCGAAACGCCCAGAATCTGCATCGTGCGCGTGAGGTGCAGGCGGCGGCGCAGGTTGTCGATCTGCGCGCGGGTGACTTTCGAGGGGTGCTGGAGGTGCTGCTCCTTGAGCGTGCGCACCAGCTGGGCGTACGACAGAAAACGGTTGGTGTAGGCCAGCAGAATCAGCGAGACGGCTGAAAAGAGCAGTGCGGGGGTCGTAAGAGTCAGTTCTTCCATGACGAATCGGTTTTGCGGAATTACGGTCGCCGTTTCCTGCCGCTTCGGGTCCGCGGCCGCAGAGCGTTCAGGCAGGGCCGAAGCGGCATCATGCCGGGCACGCATCTCTGTGGGCACTCAGCGGGGTGCATCTTAGCGGGTGCGGCGCCAGAAACACGGGACGGCTTCCGGGACAAAGGTACGAAATATTCCGGTCAATGCGCCCGGTCCGACAAAACAGTGAGCGTTCGCCCCGGCAAAACGGCGTGCATCCACCCCGCAAAACAGCGAAGGTCCGGTCGGGCAAAACAGCGTGCATCCGTCCCGGCAAACCAGCAAAGGTCCGCAACATACACCCGCCCCGGTAAAACAGCATACACCCGTCCCGGCAAAACTGCGGCGGTACATTGTTGATAACCAGGACTATAGCAACTACAATGATGATCATTTTTATATAGTCCCATACTTCATGCCAGATTTTCATATTATTTATTCTCCTCTACGTGTTCCTCTTTCAGGATTTTTTGAAACAGATAAGGCAAAGGAGCCGTGAACTCTTTGCCAGACAGATAGGAAAGACGCCCTTCAATTTCCGGGATTTCCAACCTGTATGCGTGAAGCAGTTGCGATTTCAGACCATACTTTCTGCAGTATTCATCGTTTAAGGTACGCCTGCCGTACTTGTAATCTCCAATAAGGGGATGACCAGTTCCTGCAAGGTGTGCCCTGATCTGATGTGTGCGTCCGGTGATCAGCTCCACCTCAAGAAGGGTAACGGTTCCGTTATCTTCAAGGGGACGGTATCTGGTCTCAATGGGAAGTGCTCCGGATGTTTCCGTTTCCTGTACTGTTACTTTATTACATTTTTCGTCTTTATGCAAATATCCTTTGATATATTTTTCATTTTTTATAACACCATTTACCAGGCAACGGTAAAATTTGTGAAGGCTTCGATCATGAAACAATGAAGAAAGCTCCTGAAGTCCTGCCAGGGACTTCCCTGCAGCCACAAGTCCGCTGGTATTACGGTCCAGACGATTGCAGACAGATGGGCGGAAGGTATGTAAAGACGCTTCCGTAACCGCTCCGCTTTCAAGAAGATACCCCGTCAGATATTCTACCAGTGATGGTTCCTTATCATCTGCAGGCTGGGAAAGCATTCCCACAGGTTTGTTGATCAGAAGGATATTGTCGTCTTCGTACACAATGTCAAGCTTCTGATGAGCTCTTGCTACCGTTTCCTGTACTCCTGCAAATTTCCCGAAAGTCTCATCCGAAAGGAAAAGCTTTACGTGGTCACCAGTGGAAAGCTTCTCATTTCCAGTGGCTCTGCCGCCGTTTAAGGTAATATTTTTCTTGCGGAGCATTTTGTAAAAAAAGCTTTTGGGGGCTTCACGGAGAAGCTTTCCTAAATATTTGTCAAAGCGCTGTCCCGCTTCATTTTCATTAATAATAAATTCTTTCATGTTGGATATCCTCTTAGATACACAAATTCAGGATCACATGCTTCACCATTTCATCTCTGGTAAAATCAGGATATCTTGGATCTGGTGTAAAGCGAAGCCCTTCTTCTAAGGATTCCTTGTGTTCGTTCATAGAATCAAGACGTTCCAGGAAAGGACGAAGCTCTCCAAGAATTTTTACATCTACTTTATAGCCGTTTTTGCGAACCAGTTTCTGGGCTTCTGCAGCCATAAAATTTGTATCTGCTTTCGGATCACTGGTATAACCGACTACGGTATTTCCGCACACGGCAATGGCATCTATGGTGCATTTTTTTTCATAGAAAGTCATATACATCTCGTACGCCATTACAAGATCACCCTGATGCGCATGGATCTTCTTGTACAGGACCGGATCTACAGGCTTTGCCAGATAGACCATGATTACATCTACCACAGCCTTACAGCCTGGAAGAGATCCTACCAGAGCAATGATCGTCCAGATAGAATTTCTGGTACCTAGGTAGATCCACATACTGATAAAAATAAAAACGGGGACACCAAGCATAATGGCAGCAATTATGATCCTGCGCTTTCGTTCACGCTTCAGATATCCGAATTCTCCTTTGTTTGTCTGCATTAGTTTCATGAAAACACTCCTATTTCTGCTTTTTTCTTGTGTGATGATTGCGGATGGTTTTCTTTGGTGCCGGACCATGCTTTGATTCTCTGTTACGCCCGGCATTCTCTGTATATTTGTTGTCGCCATGCTCTTTTCTGACAGGCCGGATCAGACATTTTTCCCCATACCCAACCAGATCCATACGCCCTGCAATTTTCAATCCTTCGAGAACCAGTTCTCTGTTGACCGGATTCTTATATTGCATAAGCGCACGTTGAATGGCTTTTTCATGGGTGTTCTTCGGCACATAAACCTTTTCGCCTGTAAGAGGATGGATTCCCGTGTAATACATACAGGTAGACAGTGTAGAAGGTGTTGGGTAAAAGTCCTGCACCTGCTCCGGAGTAAAGCCAAGATCACGGACATATTCTGCCAGCTTCACAGCCTCTTTCATGGTACATCCCGGATGGGAGGACATAAAATATGGCACGGCAAACTGCTGTAAGCCAGCCTTCTTATTTGCCTTGTCAAATTCCTTCAAAAATTTCTCATACACTTCGTGGGACGGCTTGCCCATATATTTCAGCACCTGATTGGAAACATGCTCAGGAGCTACACGAAGCTGTCCGCTTACATGATATTTGGCAAGTTCATTAAGAAAAGTTTTGTCCGGGTCTGCCAACACATAATCGAAACGCACACCGGAACGGACAAATACTTTTTTTACTTTTGGAAGATCCCGGAGCTTACGAAGAAGAGAAACGTAATCTTTGTGATCCGCGGTCAGATTCTTACATGGCTCAGGAAACAGACAATGACGGTTCTTGCAAACGCCTCTGGTCAGCTGTTTCTGGCAGGAAGGCTGGCGAAAGTCTGCTGTAGGTCCGCCTACATCGTGGATATATCCCTTGAAATCTTTCTCCTCGGTCATGTGGACCGCTTCTTTCAGAATTGATTCATGACTTCTGGTCTGCAGGATTCTTCCCTGATGAAAAGTTAATGCACAGAAGCTGCAGCTTCCGAAACAACCCCTGTTGCTGGTAAGGCTGAATTTAATTTCCTCTAATGCAGGAATTCCGCCGTCTTTCTCATACATGGGATGATAATTTCCCACATAAGGAAGATCATATACATCGTCCATCTCCTCCTGTGTAAGAGGTAATGCAGGTGGATTCTGGATTACATAGCCCTTTGTTCCGTAGGATTCGGCCATGGTTCCTGCTGTAAAAGGATCTGTATTCTGATACTGGATGGCAAAGCTTCTGGCATAAGCCAGCTTATCCGCCTGTACTTCATCAAAAGAAGGAAGTATGATCGGCTCGTAAGTGCGGGACAGATCCCTGCATTTATAGACAGTTCCTGCCACGTAGGTAATTTCGCTGACAGGGATTCCGCTGTCAAGAGCCTCTGCAATCTCAATAATAGAATGCTCTCCCATTCCGTAGGAAATCAGGTCTGCGCCGGAATCTATGAGGATACTGTGCTTCACCTTATTTTCCCAGTAATCGTAATGTGCCATACGTCTGAGGCTTGCCTCGATTCCACCAAGGATTACAGGAGTTTTCTTAAAAGTCTGACGAATCAGATTACTGTATACAATAACAGCACGGTCCGGCCGCAAACCCATTTTACCGCCAGGAGAATAAGAATCCTTCTGGCGGTGCTTTTTTGCAACGGTATAGTGATTAACCATGGAATCCATATTGCCGGCACTTACAAGGAAGCCAAGGCGAGGCTCTCCAAATATGGCAATACTCTCCTTCCTGCGCCAGTCGGGCTGAGGGATAATTCCCACTTTATAGCCCCGGCTCTCCAGAAGGCGGCTGATAATAGCAGTTCCAAAAGAGGAATGATCTACGTAAGCATCTCCTGTCACGTAGACAAAATCTACCTGATCCCAGCCTCTGTCCTCCATGTCTTTTTTTGTAACTGGTAAAAATTGTGACATCTATATTTTTCTCCTATGCACTGCTCATTCTGTAAGGCGTGTTCCAAGAATGATGTGAACAAAATGAACAGTAACGTATTTTCGGACAGATTTATGAAATACAGCTCTTGCCTGGCTGATGTCCGATATTATGGTAAACAGCCTGGGCGCGGTAACCTTCCGCGATAATATCAAGCTGTCTGTGAAAACGCTCCAGCTGTTTCAAATCTTTGGTATGGAAAACACGAAGAAATTCTGTTTGAATTTTGGTAATCTCCCGTTCGCTGGATACGCGGTAAAGATTTTCTATATTATTGAGAATATCTTTTACAAGATTGGACTGCATCTGGGAAGAATTCTGGGCATCCATGATTTCATCGCGCACAGAAGACATTTCCTGATCCAGCAAAATAATAGCATCCGCGGCATTCGTCAGACGCTCTGCCACATGCGGCGGCATGTCCCCTTTATATTTGTACTGAAGGGAATGTTCGATCGTTGCCCAGAAGTCCATAGCCATGGTGCGGATCTGAATTTCCGCCTGCAGCTTCCGGGGACCATTTAATGTTTCTACTGTATAATAAATGATCAGATGGAGACTTCTGTAACCACTCTGTTTCACATGCTTCAGATAATTCTTCTCACTCTTAATGGTCATATCTGACCGGTTTTGGATCAGGGATGCTACTGTCTCAATATCTTCCTCAAACTGACAGATAATACGGATTCCGGCAATGTCTTCTACTTCTTCCTCCATGCGTTCCATAGGAATATGCTTGCGCTGCATTTTCTCCAGAATGCTGGATACACTTTTCACTCGTCCGCTTACCTGCTCAATAGGGGAATACAGATCATTTTCTCGATGTTCGCTGATAATGTGTTCAAATTTGACAATCAGTTCCCTGACTGCCAGTTCGTAGGGGCATAAAATGCTTCTCCATAACTGTATTTCCATATAAATCGCTCCTTACAGAATATGGGCATTGTATTATGAAAAATATTCTGCAGTTAAATTTAAGTGTGTCTGCCCATATGTTTAATCATTATAGCATATATTTCAAAAAATTTGTTATCAATAAGTGTATTTTTTTACTTTTTTCTCCATTGCCTGTAAGACATAGTAAGGGTTTACACTCAGTTCCTCTTTTCCCTGTGGATTTATGTAGATTCCCAGATGAAGATGAACCGGAAATTTTCCGGACATTCCTTCTTCTCCGTATCCGGTATCTCCCATGAATCCAAGGATCTGCCCCGCTTCCACTGCTTCACCTGTCTGAAAATATTTTTCATAGGATGCAAGATGGGCATAATAAAAATACCCTCCATGAGGAGAACGGATTCCGATCCGGTATCCGCCAAGAGGAAGCCATCCGATTTTTTCTATTTTGCCATCAGTCATGGAAATCACAGGATAAAATCCGGATTGAGAAACCCTGCCAAAGAGATCGCAGCCTTCGTGCATCCGGCTTCCACCATAGCTTCGGGCAGCGCCAAAGGTGTTTTCATAAAAAATCTCTTGCCATATTTCTCTATCGTTTCTGATCGGAATGGGAAAATTTTCCAGGTCTTTCCAGACAGCCAGATAACAGTTTCTCAGGTCATAATAGGCTTTGGGTTTGAAGCGCAGATATGCTTCCCTGTTTCCGGAAAGATATTTTGGAAAAAATTTTCCATTCAGCATAGTTGTTGTAAGAAGATCGGCAAATTCTCCATCTGAAAGCACTTGTTCTTCTAACTCTGCATATAGCACAGACGACAAAGCCTGTTCCCGGAAGCTTTCTGTAAAACAGGTGTCCGGTTTTAGCAGGGAAGCCTGGCTTCTTTGCTGAATAAAATTCTGAAGCAAGATAAGCAGCGGCAAAAGAAAAAGAAGAAGGAGTAAGTGTTTCCCGGTCTTTCTTTTCATGGCATTTCCTCTCTTTAATATATGGGAAAAGGTGGATGATTTTTTTGTTACCAGTAAATAGTAACGATTTTTTCACCCTCAGATAATATATGGAAAATCAGAAAAATTAGAACAAAAAATCAGCTGTATGGAAAATATTTTTTCCAAATACAGCTGATTCGAATGATCAAAGGCTATGGCAGCCACAGTTACTATTTAATGGGGGTATGCCAAAAGCTTTATGAAAAACAGGCTTTTAAATATACATGTAATTATCAGTCTTTCAAATTTTTCAATACTTCTGTCAGATATTCCCAAACCCGTTTCACAGAAGCCATATCAAGGCGTTCTTTGCTGGTGTGGATGTCCAGAATATCCGGTCCAAGAGAGGTGCAGTCAAGGTTTTCCATTCGCTCATAAAAAATACCACATTCCAGACCGGCATGAATGGCAACTACCTCCAGGTCTTTACCGTACATGTTTTTATAAATTTCTACCATCTTGTCACGAAGAGGAGAAGCTTTACGATACTCCCATGCAGGATAAGCCCCCTCAGTCTCATATTCGCCTCCCAGAAATTCTGTCAGATATTGGATTTTATGGGAAAGAGCCTCTTTGGCAGTTCCTACAGAGCTTCGGATACTGGTCTGTACAAACAACTCGTCCCCATACAGCTTCAGAATTCCGGGATTGCAGGAGGTTTCCACCAGATTTTCTATGGTACCACTCATTTTCTTAACACCAAATGGCATGTTCATCAGATAAAAAAGCACTTTTTCCTGGCTGGTGGGATGAAGAACCTGTGCATCCATATCCCCTTCTTCTGTTATCTGAATTGTAATAGTATCATCTGTACCAGTGTATTCTGCCCGGAAATCCTTCTGCATTTTCTTTGCAAGGGAAGTGATCTGAGAAATTTCTTCCGGAAGCACAAGAAGAACCGCTTCGCATTCTTTTGTAATAACGTTGTCCTGCTGACCACCTTCTAATTCTTTTAATGCATAGCCACAGACATGGGAAAGTTCATAAAGAAACTGTCCCATAAGAATATTGGCACTTGCGCGGTTTTTGTGTATTTCAGCTCCGGAATGGCCGCCCACAAGTCCACAGACTTTTACGTTAACTTTTCTGCCGGAAGCGTCCACACGCCGGACTGGCAGATAAGAATTTCCAGCAACACCACCAGCGCAGCTTACCCACAGACAGCCCTCTTTTTCAGAATCCAGATTGATCATTCTTCTTCCCTTCAAAAGGCTGCAGTCGAATCCGTCAGCGCCCAGAAGCCCCGTCTCTTCATCGACGGTGAAAACAACCTCCAAAGCCGGATGCGGCAAATCTGTACTGTCTAAAAGCGCAAGGCCATAAGCCACTGCAATTCCGTCATCGCCGCCAAGAGTAGTGCCCTCGGCTGATAAAAAGCCATCTCTCACAACCAGCTTTAGTCCATCCTTTGTAAAATCATGTTCGATTTCCGGGCATTTCGCACAAACCATATCCATATGTCCCTGAAGGATGACTGTGGGCGCGTTTTCGTAGCCAGGTGTTGCAGGTTTATAAATCACAACATTATTCATGTCATCCTGAACATATTTCAAATCATGTTCCTTTGCAAAATTCACCAGATAATCACTGATCCACCTCGCTTTCCGTGCCGGTGTAAACCGGTCAGTTGATCAGCTGGAACAGTC
>ERZ772818.1427-NODE-1427-length-20717-cov-19.900348_pt1 | contig 20717 bp, 19 predicted proteins | sample MGYA00580837_ERZ772818 | MGnify/ENA primary metagenome ERZ772818 (study PRJEB29015, sample SAMEA2737671) | human gut metagenome | biome: human gut; feature: human-associated habitat; material: faeces | place: China | collected 2012 ...
ACGGCAGTCTGCGCACCCGCGCCGATGCTGCCGCAGATCAGCGTGTCAACGCCGCCGCGCATCAGAAAGGCCGTCACGGCGCTGTGGCCGCTGCCCGCGGTCTCGACGACCTCGGTGTGTAAAATCATGCCGCTCTCGATGGTGTAGAATTTAAACTGCGGTGCATGGCCGAAGTGCGGGAAGACCTGGCCGTTTTGATAGGGAATTGCAATTTTCATGGTAGTGCTCCTTTATCTGTCATTACCCATGATTATAGGGGATTGGCGGGAAAAAGGCAACAGTCTTGGATATTTTGCAAAATACGGATAGAGCTTTGCAGCAGAATGCGGTATAATGATAAAAAGGCTGCGGGCCGCTACGGCCTGTTTTTCAGCCGGTGAGGTGCATATACGATGACATATATTCAGCATTATGATGCCCCGTTGGGCCGTATCCTGCTGGCGGCGGACGAGGTCGGGCTGACCGGGCTGTGGTTCGACGGCGCGAAATATTTTGCCGACGGACTGCCCGCCGAGCATACCGAACGAGAAACGCCGGTCCTTTCCGAGGCCCGGCGCTGGCTTGACCTTTACTTTGCGGGGCGGGAGCCGGGCTTTCTGCCGCCGCTGCACCCGGCTGGCTCGGTGTTTCAGCAGGCGGTGTGGGCGCTGCTGCTGCAAATTCCCTACGGGCAGACCGTGACCTACGGTGAACTCGCGCGGCAGCTTGCGGAAAAGCAGGGAAGGCCCCGGATGTCCGCGCAGGCCGTGGGCGGCGCTGTCGGGCATAACAAAATTTCTATTATCATTCCGTGCCATCGCGTGGTCGGCACCGGCGGCAGCCTGACCGGATATGCCGGAGGCATTGACAGAAAGGTAAAGCTGCTGGCGCTGGAGCAGACCGACATGACCCGCTTATTTGTGCCCAAAACGGGCACGGCACTGCTATAATTTGTACAGTTGATTACAAAATGTCATACCGTGATAAAGGAAGGCTCAAATTATGAAGCACCGCATTGTGACCGCTGCGCAGATGAAGGAGATCGAGCGTGCAGGCAACGCCCACGGCCTGCCCTATCTGCAAATGATGGAAAACGCCGGGCTGGCCGCCTACACCCAGCTGCGGGCGCACCTTCCGCTGGGCGGGGCGTTGCTCATCGTCTGCGGCAAGGGCAACAACGGCGGAGACGGCCTTGTGATGGCCCGCGCCGCCGCCCAAGATGGCTGGCGCGTGGTCGTCCTGCTGGCCGAGGGCGACCCCAAAACGCCCGATGCCATGACGAACTATGCACGCCTGGCAGACCTGCCGGTCACCAAATGCCGCGATGCGGCAGCGCTGGCAGCACAGCCCTTTGACGCCGTCGTGGATGCTTTGTATGGCACCGGGTTTCACGGCAGCCTTCGCTCGGCCGGGCTGGCTGCCTGTGCGCTGATGAATCGTCAGCGGGAAAGCGGCGCATTCGTGCTGGCCGTCGATCTGCCCAGCGGCATCAACACCGATACGGGTGAGGCCGCCGAGGGAGCCGTCCGCGCAGACCTGACCGTGACGTTTGACAGCTGCAAGCCCCTGCACACAGCTCCAAGTTCCGCACCCTTCTGCGGTGAGATCGTCTGTGCCGACATCGGCATCCGGGACGAATGGCACCCGGCAGGTCTTGCACAGCTTTGAGCGCGAAATTTTGCCCTTACAAAAAAGCACTTTCCCTTATATTTGCATTGCAAATAAGGGAAAGTGCTTTTGTCTTGCTCACTAGGGGGGGACTATAGCAACCGCTGCGATTCCAAAATCGATAGGGTAAAAGCCCTCCATACACAACTTCGCTAAATCAAAGTTTAGCGAAGGACAGGAGGAAGGCTCCACACTTTTCCCGAGTTTTTATTATACCTCTTTCGGCTAAATCCCTTTACACCTTCAGCATCCTGTATCCAATGCCGATATGCGTCTGGATATACTGCGGCGAATCCGGCTCGGATTCCAGCTTTTTGCGCAGCGTAGCCATAAAAACACGCAGCGAGGCCACGTCATTGTCCCAGGAACTGCCCCAGACTTCGTGGGTGATATAAGTATGGGTCAGCACTTTGCCGCAATTCTTGGCCATGACGCAGAGCAGTCTGTACTCGATGGGCGTCAGGTGCAGTTCCTGCCCTTTCAAGGTGGCACAGCCAGCCGCAAAATCAATTTGCAGATCACCGTTGGTAAAAACCGAACAACCGGCGGCGTTTTGCAGCATCGAGATGCGGCGGAACGTTACCCGCAGCCGCGCCAGCAGCTCCTCTACCGAGAACGGTTTCGTCAGGTAGTCGTCGGCGCCGCTGTCCAAGGCTTCGATTTTATCGCTGTCCTCGCTGCGGGCACTGATAACGATGATGGGCATCGCAGACCAACTGCGAATCCGGCGAATCACCTCGATACCGTCCAGATCAGGCAGACCAAGATCCAATAGCATCACATCCGGTGCATGGATCGTTGCCTGTTGGAGCGCTTCGGACGCAGTAGCCGCCGCAATGTACTTGTAATCCTGCGTTTTCAGTGTCGTGGTAATCAGGTTGCGGATAGGCGCATCGTCCTCCACAACCAGAATCAAGGGTTTATTCATGCAAAGAAACCTCCCCAAGGGGCAGTGTAAAAGTAAAGATACAGCCGTGCGGCGTATTGTCGGACAGTGTAATGGTGCCGCCGTGGGCTGCGATGATCGTGCGGCATAAGGCCAGTCCCAGCCCAAGGCTGCGGCGGCTGTCCGAAATGCGTTTTTCCCCGGTGGAGAACATTTCAAAGACCTTTTCTTTTGCTTCGTCGGGAATACCGGGGCCGTCATCGCTTACCCGAATTACGGCGCTTTCCCCCTGCGCCGCAGCGGAAAGGACAATGTGCGACCCGGCAGGCGTGTATTTGATGGCATTATCCACCAGATTGATCAGGACCTGCACAACCAGCTTGGCATCCATGTGCGCCAGCAGCAGATCATCGTCCATCTGTACAGTAATCGTGTGCTGCCCGCTGTGCCGGTTGGTATGGCGCAGGGCTTCTTCAAACACTTCACTTACTAACTCTGTAGAGATGGACAGATTCATCCGCCCATCCTCAATGCGGGAGATGGAAAGAATGTTCTCCACCAGATTGATGAGCCACATAGAGTCGTCGTAGATGTCCAGAAACGTTTGCTTGCGGGTGGGGTCGTCCATCTTCTCATAGTTGCTGATGAGGTTGGAGGCATTGCCGGAAATGGATGTCAGCGGGGTACGCAGGTCGTGGGAAATCGTGCGCAGCAAATCGGCGCGCAGCTGTTCATTCTTGGCGCGGACGGCAGCGCGCTCTTTCTCCTCGGCATTGCGGATATTCTGAATCGCCAATGTGACCGTAATGATGGAAACGATCAGCATAATGGCAAAGGTGACAGGGTAGCCGCGCTCGTATGCGTGCAGCGTCAGGCGGGGCTCTGTAAAGCAAAAATTGAAAAGAAGCACGCTGGAAAACGAGCTTAAAAAGCCGTAGAAATAGCTTTTGGTAAAAAGCGAGGTCAGCAATGTCCCCAGAATATACACCGATATGATATTTTTGGTAAAAGAGAAATACCAGAAAATATTGCCGATGCCGGTTGCAGCGGTCAGAATCAGCACTGTGATCAAAAGATCCTTTGCCTGTCGGACGGCCTGCTCTTTCATTGTATCGGGAGATGGCTTTTTAATATTCACAGCAAATCCTCCCTTCTGAAGGGTATCATACCATATTTCGGGCGGCATTACCAGCGCCGGAAGCCTTCACGCCGCTCAAATTGTGCGCGGCGAACGCTGCGCCAGAACGCATCACATTGGACACCGATAAAAACAAGAAAAAGTCCTGCGGCCAGAAACAGCAAAATCAGCAGTGCCGTTCTCAAATGAACCACTTCCCTTGCAAACGATCAGATATGAAAGCACCGGCTCAGGGCCTTGCCCTCGCCCAGCACCAGCAATGTGCCGTCACCGGGCAGAACCGTGTCCGAGTCAATGTTGACGTCGGCAATCCCGTTACGCTTGATGCCCAGAATGTTGATGCTGTATTTCTTGCGGATATTGATGTCGCCAACGGTCTTTCCGATCCACGCGGACGGCACAGATACTTCCAGAATGGCGTGGTCGTGGTCCAACTCGATATAATCCAGCACATGGTCGGACCCGTAGCGGATGGCCGCCCACTTGGCCAGCTGCTTTTCCGGGTAAAGCACCTCATCCGCACCGTTGCGCAGCAGGAATTTAGCCTGCACATCCCGTTCCGCACGGGAGACGACCATTTTTGCGCCCAGCTCCTTCAGCAGGGAAGTGGTTTCGAGTGAGCTTTGAAAGTTTCCACTGATCGCCACAATACAGACATCAAAATTGCGGACGCCCAACGCCTCCAAGAATTCCGCGTTGGTGCTGTCGCCGATTTGGGCGTTGGTCACAATGCTCAGAACGGCGTTGACGCGGTCCTCGTTTTCGTCCACCGCCATGACCTCATGGCCGAGCTTGTTCAGCTCCTCTGCGATGTGGCGGCCAAATCGACCCAACCCGATCAGTAAAATAGATTTCATGGTATGTACCTTTCTTTATCCTACGGTGATGCGTTCCTGCGGCAGCCGTGCCGCGCTGCTTTTGCTGCCGGAGAGCGCTGCATAAATCATAGTCAGTCCGCCGACGCGCCCAATGAACATCAAGAAAATTAAAATTCCCTGTGAGACGATTCCAAGATGCGGTGTCAACCCCAGAGACAGCCCTACGGTAGCAATGGCCGAGGTCGTTTCAAACAGACATTCGGACAGCGGCAGCGTCTCCACCGTGCTGATGACAAACGCTCCCGTCAGCGAAAGGACGAGATACAGTGTAAAAATAGCTGCGGCATCATGGACCGCTTTTTCTTCCATCCGCCGCCCGAACATTTCGGGGCTTTTCTGCCTGCGGAATACAGCAAACGCATTGGCGACAAGCACTGCCGCCGTTGTTGTCTTGATGCCGCCCGCCGTAGAACCCGGTGAACCGCCGATGAACATCAGCAGAATGGTAAGGCCGCGCCCGCTGCTGGACAGTGACGTATAGTCTGCCGTATTGAATCCCGCTGTTCGGGGCGTTACGGACTGGAACAGCGAGAGCAGCAGCCGCTCCCGCAGGGTGCTGCCTTTGAATTCAAAGCAGAAAAAGTATAGCGTTGGCAGCAAAATTAAGAGCGCTGTCGACGTCAGAATAACTTTGCTCTGCAGCCGATAGCGATGAAAGCAAAGCCGATTGCACCGCACGTCATCCCATGTCAGAAAGCCGATGCCGCCCACAACGATCAGGGCGGAAATCGTCAGGTTGATAACCGTGTCTGCGCGATATGAGGTCAGCGAGACAAAAGGCATGTCGGGGGTACCCATTAAATCAAAGCCCGCATTGCAGAAAGCGGAGACGGAATGAAAAACGGCTTTCCATATCCCGGAAACGCCGAAATCCCGGCAGAAAACCGGGAGCATACAAAGCGCGCCGATTCCTTCTATTATCAAAGAGGTACGGATCACAAAGCCTGTCAGCCGCACAATGCCGCCGACTTTTGGAGCAGACATGGCCTCCTGCATCCGCCCGCGCTGGGACAGGGAAATGCGCCGACCTGATAAAAGCGAGAAAGACGCGCCGACTGTGATCACACCCAAGCCGCCGATTTGGATCAGCACCATCAACACGGCCTGACCAAACGCTGACCAGTGAGAAGCCGTATCCCGCACAACCAGCCCTGTGACACAGACGGCGGAGGTTGCTGTGAATAATGCCTCATGGAAAGGGGTGACGGTGCGCTCCTGCGCAGAAATCGGCAGCATCAGAAGGGCCGCCCCGATAAGGATAACCGCTGCAAACATCAGAATTATGGACTGAAAGTAATTGAGCTTACAGGCTAAACGCCGATGAAATGGCAAGAGAAATCACACTCCAGCAAAATTTTCGTACAATACAGTATAGCGCCGCCCGTTTAAAGATGGTGTTAAGCTTTTCTGCCGGAATATTAAGATTGCGTTAAGATTGCATTGCACCCGATGCTTCGGAGATGACCGTGCATTGGCTGTTTCGTCTTTGCACGAAAAATTCGCCGTTTCCTTGTGGAAACGGCGAACGATAGACGAATACTGTTTTTTCTGTCTGCTTGACGGTGTGAACCTCAAAGCATTTTATGGCTTTACTTCGGTCTTTTTGGGGTCTTTTTGGGAGGAATGTGCAGCAGCCTCTCAAAACCCACTTATTTTCCAAGCACAATGGATAGCTTGATTTCTTTTTCCGTTTCGCTCAGGTCGAAATCGCCGCCGTCGGCGACGGTTACGCGCAGCTCATAGAGTACGCCGTCCGTCAGCTCCGTCACAGCCGCGCCGCTCTCATCCGTGATTGACCACAGCTCGGGGGAAACCTTTACCAGCTTGCCGTCTGCACCATAGGCGTAGAGTGTCAAATCGGAGGTGCTGCCGGACAGGTTGTTCATGCGGAAGGCCACTGTGGTGTTGGGGTGCACATTGCGGATGGCCGCGGTGTTGCGCCAGCTTGCAACCGTACCTTCGCCGCCGTCCTGTGCAAACTGTTCCTGCGCAAGCACATTTCTTGCCGCCTGATCGAGATCGACTTCGCGGTACGGAAGCTCGGGCAGGTAGACAAAGCGGTCCTGCAGGCGGAGCAGCTCCAGATAGCCGGTCGGGCAGTAGAGTGCATTTCCGCTGTTGCCGGTGTACATGCCAATGGCCATATTATTGTAGCCGTACTTGTTGGAAACATCCATCGTAAAGACAGTCTCGCCGGTTGCAAAGTCGAGAATGATGTACTGCCACATACCCGTGGTCAGATCCTGCACATAGCCGTAGATATAGCCCGTTGCGGTGGAGAGCTTCATGATCGCGGTGTCGCTCAGATCATTTCGGGTCCAGATGCTCTTCATCTCGTAGCCGCTGTCGGTTTTCACGGTGTCCACGCGCTCGACGCCGGGGGCGATCATGGCATTGCCCTTCATCAGCCAGTTCTGGTCATAAATGTTGGCGTAGCTCTGGATCGAAGAATCGTTGTTGGGGTCGGCAAGGCCTGCGTTGCCCGCGCCGAACCAGTTGCAGACAATCGTGCTGACCGTGCCCGCGCCGTCATCGTAGACGATTGCAGAGTTCTCGATTGCCACCTGATAGCCATCGGGCAGATCATCGAGCACCGGCGTTTTTGCCACGACCTCACCGGTTTTCATGTCGAGCGCAAGAAGATTCACGGGGTCTGCATTGTCGGTGAACATCACAAGGTTCGGCGTCAGCGTCGGCGAGCAGCCGCCGCCCCACGCAAGACCGCCGCCGGTGGTCTTGTCGCCTTCACCGCTGACCTTCGCGCCGACGCTCTCATACGGCGTACACCAGACAGCCTCGACACCGTTGTTGGCGCGCAGCAGATAGCAATTCTTATTGGTCAGAATGACCGCGCCGTCCTTGGAGGCGGCAATGCCGTTCTCCGCGCCCTCGCCGGGCGTCAGCTCGTAGACGAAAACCGCCTTCGACAGGTCGGTCTGCTCACCGTTGAGGATCGCTTCGATTGCCGAGTGGGCGATATAGCCGAGAACACCCTGCTGCTGGCGCTCGGGATAGATGCGGAAGCCGCCGGTGGCGAACCAGAGGTTCCCGTCGTAGTCAAATACCACGGAAAGAAGATTCTGCGTCAGCTCCTTGCCGAGCGCGGCCTCTGCCGCCGCCTTGATGTCGATGTCAAGCACCTTTTCAAACTCGGGAAGGACATTGCCCTCCTCGTCCGTTGCGCGGAGCATCAGTACATGGTTGTTGCTGGTCGGGCAGACGATGCGGTTTTCAGCGTCCAGGAAGGTGTAGGAGCTTTGGATCAGGTAGCTGCCGCCGTCATGCTGCTTCGGGGAAAAATAACCGAGCGTCTTTGTCTCCTCCGCATTTAGATCGCGGATGGCGATGCCGCCGAGCAGCGGAACGACTGCATGGCCGTAGCTGTCAAAGTAAATGGCGGGCGATGCATTCGGGTTTGTCGTTTCATAGGAAACATGGATTTCCGGATAGATGCCGAGCGGCAGGATCTCGTCGGTTGAATCGGTGTTATAGCCGTCGTGATGGATGTTCGCATCACTCTTTGCCATGTAGGGGTTTTCCTCGACCTGCTTGGGCTGCAAGGCCTTCACGGGGAGTGCGTCGGATTCCGGCGCGGAAGGGGTCGTTTCCTCGGCAGGCGCGGCTGTGGCAGCCGGTGTTGCTGTGGCGGAAGGCGTCTGCGTGGCCTCCGCCGGTGCCTGTGCTCCGCTGCAGGCTGCCATCGACAGGGTCAATGCTCCTGCCAGCAGGAAACTGCCTGCAGTATAAATCGGGTTTCTCTTTTTCATCGGTGATCCTCCTTGCTGTGTTGGTTGTGATCCGCTCGGGGCGAAGCAGACGGTTGTTTTTCCTCTACCCATGCATAAAGCCCATGCCGGAATGATTCTTCCGTTATCGGCTCCAGCAGAAAGTAGTCTACGCGCAGCCGGAACGCATGCAGGGAAAAATCCAGCTCGCTGCACCATATAATGCGCGTTTCCGGGAAAAGCGCCCGCAGGTGCTCCACTGCATTCAGCCCATCCACGCCCGGAAGGGAAATTACAGCGTTGGTCGGCGCATTTTTGCGCGCGACCTCAAAGAATACCTCCTGCCCGCGGTAGCAGTCCACCCTGGGAAACAGACCGCGCTCTGCGCAGAACCGTGAAAGCTGTTCTCTGTAAAAGGTCTCCTGCGTTTCGCTCTTTGTCAGCACGGCAATGTGGTACATAGCGCTCCGCCCCCTTTCTGCCGTCGTTGACTGTTTCTGCTTTCAGTATACGGAACGGTGCAGGCTTTTCAAGCCTTTTGGCACGAAAGCCCCAATTCCGGCACGAAATCGGGTTTTTCCGCCGTGCCGGAGTCGGAAAGTTGTGCTATAATGTGCTATAATCTAAATAGAAACTTTCCGGAAGGAGCCAGTCCGGCATGAGAATAGCAATTGTGGATGATCTTGAGACCGAGCGCGCGCAGCTGAAAACGCGCCTTGCGCGGCAGCTGCGCCTGTGCGGCGCCGAGGCGGAGCTATTGGAATTTGAAAGCGGCGAGAGCTTTCTCGCCGCAGAAAAAGAGCAGCGCTTTACCGCCGCGTTTCTGGATATTTACATGCACGGGATGAGCGGCATGGACGCTGCAAAGGAGCTGCGCAAAACGGACGCAGACTGCCTTCTGGTTTTTACCACGACCTCAACCGACCACGCGCTGGAGGGCTTTCAGGTCCGTGCGCTCCACTATCTCGTGAAGCCCTTTTCCGAGGAGGAGCTTTCCGCCCTGCTTGCCGAGATGCTTGCAAGACTCCCCCGCCCCGAGCCGGTCCTGACGGTGAAGGTCAGCGGCAGTGATGTCCGTCTTTGCTACCGGGACATTATCTCGGCAGAGCATTTTGCACATCTGATCAACATCCGCACGACTGCCCTGAAAACGCTGGTCACCCGCCAGAGCTTTAAGGTGTTCACCGAGCCTCTGAAAAAAGATCCCCGCTTTTTCGTCTGCGGCAGAGGCATGATCGTCAATTTAGAGCACGCCGCGGATTTTCGGGACGGTGCCTTCTGCATGACAGACGGCAGCAGCGTCTATGTCAGTCAGGAGCTTTTAAAGCCTGCCCGGCAGGCGTTTATGGAATTTCTGCTGCAAAGGGAGCGTATGAAATGAAGGATATTCTGCGTCCGGTTTTGGAGCTTCTCGTCGTACTCCCCGGCCTTTTGCTTGGATATTTCCCTGTAAAAACCTATCTGAAGCAGTCCCCCGGAAGGCTGGCCGCCTGGCTTTTTCCCTTGATGGCGTGCCTGTGCATCGGCAGCGGGCTCGCCTGCTATCGGCTTGGGGCTTCTACGTTCTTTGCCCTTGTGGGGGTCGCACTGGCTGCGATCTGCCTGTATACCAGAACGCTTACCATCTCCCTCTGGAAATCCGGCACGATTGCGCTGTCCGTCTGCGCGGTGTTCGCGTGCGTGAACAGCCTGTCCCGTGCCGTCAGCGCCGCGATCATCCGGGATCTGCAGCTGCCGCCGGACGGACCGTGGCTCTGCCTGGGCGCCTGTGTGTTCTATAACGCCGTTTGCTGGGTCATCGTGCTGGCCGCGTATTATCCTGCGACACATACGGTGCGTGTGATGGTCGAGGACGACAATTTTGCGCAGACCTGGTATGTGTTCTGGGTCCTGCCGCTGGCGTTCATCCTTTTGAACCTTTTCATGATCCCGCGCTATCAGTCAACGCTCCAGACCGGCCGCGTGCTGCAGGGCTATATTGTGCTGAGCAGTGCGCTTCTGGTCTTTATGTTCTGCTTCAATGCGGTTTTCCTGCTGATGGCAACCAGTCTCAACCGCAATGCGAAGCTGCAGCAGGAAAACCAGTTTCTTTCGATGCAGCAGCAGCGCTATGAAAACCTCAGGACCGCCATCGAGGAAGCGCGGCAGGCACGGCACGATATGCGCCACCAATTAAATCAAATTTCTGCGCTGGCCGAGGCAGGTGACCTGGAGAACCTGAAAAGCTACCTTGCAAAGACCGTCTCCCGCATCCCGAATCTTGATATGTGCTTTTGTGAAAACCGTGCGGCTGACAGTGTTGTCGGCTATTACTGCGCCATGGCAAAGCGCGATGAGATCCCCTTCCGCGCCAGACTCGACCTGCCGGGAACACTGCCGGTTGACGAGATCGATATGTGTCTCGTGCTTTCCAACCTGCTGGAAAATGCGCTGGAGGCAAGCCTTCGCACCGCACCGGGCAGGCGGCAGATCGAAATAACCGCTTGTGTTCACGCCGACCGGATTCTGCTGATCGAGGTTGAAAATGCGTTTGACGGCGAGGTCAACGAAAAGAACGGCGTTTTCCGCTCCTCCAAGCGGAGGGAAAACGGGATCGGTATCCAGTCCGTCACCCGTATTGCGGAGAAAACCGGCGGCACCAGTACCTTTACCCATCAGAACGGCACCTTCACCGCCAAGGTCATGCTCTGCGGATAAGAGAGTATTCAGAGCATATCCTGACAGCGCCCGGTGCGACAAACCGCAGTGGGCCGGGCGGCTGTCCCCTGCTTTTACGAAAGGAAAGGAGCAACACAATGGAGCAGCTCTTGCGCCAACGCGCAGAATCGATTTGGACAGCGGCCATCCGGTCCGTTTTGCCGGATGAGGCGGTGCGCCGCGCTTTGGAGCATTTTCACCCGCAGGGGCGTGTGTTTCTCGTGGCGGCGGGCAAGGCTGCGTGGCAGATGGCTCACGCGGCGCTGGCCGTGCTGGGCTGTGTAGACGGCGGGATCGTCATCACAAAATACGGCCATGTCAGGGGGCCGCTGCCCGGCGTGACCTGCTGCGAGGCAGGGCATCCGGTGCCGGACGACAACAGCTTTGCGGCCACCCAGCGGGCGCTGGCGCTTGTCAGCGGTCTGCGGGCGGACGACACCGTGCTGTTTCTGCTCTCCGGCGGCGGCAGCGCGCTGTTTGAAAAACCGTTGCCGCCCGCTGAGGAGCTGCAGGCCATCACACAGGCGCTTTTGGCCTGCGGTGCGGATATTGTTGAGATCAACACGATCCGCAAGCGGCTGTCTGCCGTCAAGGGCGGGCGGTTCGCGCTGGCCTGTGCGCCCGCCGCGGTGTACAGCGTGGTGCTCAGCGACATTCTCGGCGACCCGCTCGATATGATCGCCAGCGGCCCGGCCTGTCCGGACAGCTCGACCTGCGCGCAGGCTGCTGCCATTGCGGAAAAATACCGGCTGGCGCTCTCCCCTGCTGCCGCGGCCCTGCTGCGGCAGGAAACGCCCAAAACGCTGCCCAACGTGACCACAAAAATCACCGGCAGCGTGCGGGAGCTGTGCCGTGCCGCTGCGGACGCCTGCCGCACCGAAGGGTACGAGCCGGTTTTGCTGACAGACTGCCTTTGCTGTGAGGCCCGGGAGGCCGGCAGCCTTCTGGGAAGCATCGCCCGCACCCACGCAGGGCAGGGCCGCAGGCGGGCATTTATCGCGGGCGGCGAGACCGTTGTGCATCTGACCGGCCATGGGCTGGGCGGGCGCAATCAGGAGCTTGCCTTAGCCGCAGCCCCGGCGCTGGCCGGGCTGCGCGGATGCTGTGTTTTCTCGGTGGGCAGCGACGGCACCGACGGTCCCACCGATGCCGCGGGCGGCTACGCGGACGGCGAAGCCTTAGCCGCCCTCACTGCGGCGGGCCTGGACGTGTCCCGTGCGCTGGCCGACAACGACGCCTACCACGCCTTACAGGCCGTTGGCGGTCTGATCATGACCGGCCCCACCGGCACAAACGTCAACGACGTGGCAGTTGTGCTGACGGAATGACAAAAAGCAGACCGCTTAAAAACGCCATCCATAATTTCTTTTGGACGGGAAAGCCCCGCCGCTCTCATGGCGAGGGAGCGACGGGGCCTTTTCTATATCCGTATGTATCAGTATTCAACGCCCTCGCGCGCGGCGATGCCCCGGGTGTAGGGGTGCTTGACGGCGCGCAGCTCGGTGGAGTAGTCGGCGGCGTCCTGCATCCAGGCGGCGGGCTCACGCCCGGTCAGGACGACCTCTGCCCCCTGTTCGGCGCGGGCGGCGGCCTCCCGCAGCAGAGCTTCCTCCACAAGGTCATTTTTGCAGGCGGCACAGGCTTCGTCCAGCACCAGCAGGTCAAAGCTGCCCTGTAAAATCGTCTGTAACGTCCGGGTGTTCGTCCGGCGTGCCTCGGCGCGCTCTGCGTCGGTCATAAGCCAGGTGAATTTCGCGTTGGGGCAGGCGTAGACGACTGCCCCGCAGCGGCGCAGCATTTCAATTTCACCGCTGGAGCCGTCTTTTAAAAATTGCAGGATGACCACCCTGCGGCCATGGCCCAGCGCCCGCAGCGCCAGCCCCATGGCGGCAGTAGTCTTGCCCTTGCCGTCGCCCCAGTACAGATGCAGCATGGCTGTTCTCCCCTTGCAGTAAATTTCCGTCTTATTATAGCACACCCCCCGCGCCGCTTGCAAATACCGGCAGTTGACAAAGGCACGTCGGTTATGCTAAACTAATCTCTGCTGTGAACACCATGTACAGGCATGGTGCTTTTTATTCTGTATGAGTTAGAATAAACTAACACAAGTCAGGAGGAATCCCCATGAACCAGAAGTCCAACAAGCTGACCGTGCCCGATCTGATCTCTGTCGGCGTCTTTACCGCGCTGTACTTTGTGCTTGTCACCGTGGCGACCTTCGCCTGTGCACTGCTGCCGGGCGTGGGCAACATTCTGCTGCCCGCCGTGGCCGCGCTGATCTCCGGCAGCGTCTATATGCTGCTGGCCGCCAAGCTGCAAAAATTCGGCGGCATCACGATCATGGGCCTTGTGATGGGCCTGTTCTTCTTCGTCTCCGGCCATTTTGTGCTGTCGTTCGCGGCCAACATCATCTGCGGCGTCGCGGCAGACCTGGTGGCCGCTGCGGGCAAATACCGCAGCAAAAAGCTGCTGCTGGCCAGCTACGTCGTGTTTTCCTATGGCCTGACCGGCCCGATTTTGCCGCTGTGGTTCATGAAATCCGCCTACATAGCCAACCTGACGGCCCGCGGCAAGGACGCCGCCTACATCGACACGCTGTTTGCACCCATCAACAGCGGCAGCTTTGTGGTCAGCATACTGGCAATTTTGATTTGCGCCCTTGTGGGCGGCTTCTTCGGCCAGAAGATGCTGAAGAAGCACTTTGAAAAGGCGGGGATCGTTGCATGACCTTCCGCATGGACCCGCGCGCCAAGCTCTATCTGCTGCTGCTTGCCAACCTGATGCTTCTCTTTCACGTCGGCACCGGGGCGGAGGCCGCTGCCACGGCGCTGTGCCTGCTGCTGTTCTTCCTGTCGGGCAAGGCCCGCGCGGGGGTACGGCTGTCGGTGCTGTACTTTGGTCTGCTGGCCGTGGACCTCTTTGTCGTGCCCCGCGCCGGGGAGAGCGTGCTGTTGAACCTGCTCTCCCTCGTCTCGGTCGGCGTGCGGATGATGCTGCCCTGCATCATCACCGGCGCCTATGCGTTTTCAACGACGACAGTCGGGGAGCTGACCGCCGCGCTGCGCCGGATGCACCTGCCGGAGAGCATCATCATCCCCTGTGCCGTCGTCGTGCGGTTCTTTCCCACCGTGGGCGAGGATTACCGCCACATCCGCGCGGCCATGGCCCTGCGGGGCATTGCCGCGGGCCGCGGCGCGCTGCTGCGCCATCCCGTGCAGTCGCTGGAATACATCCTGATGCCGCTTTTGATGAACAGCAACAATGTGGCGCAGGATCTTTCCGCCGCCGCGCTGACCAAGGGCATCGGCCTGCCGGGGCGGCATACCTGCATGAGCGAGCTGCGGCTGACCGCGTGGGATTTCCTCTATCCCGCGCTCTGCACGCTGCCCCTGCTCTGGAAGGTGGTGACGCTGCTGTGATCGAAGCCGAAAACGCAAGCTTTACCTATCAAAGTGCCCCCTCCCCCGCCCTGCAGGACGTCACGCTGACGGTGCAGCCCGGGGAATGCGTCGTCCTCTGTGGCCGGAGCGGCTGCGGCAAGACGACGTTCACCCATCTGCTGAACGGCCTTTCCCCGGAATTTTATCCCGGCACCCTGACAGGCCGCTGCACGGCGGCGGGGCTGGCCGCGGGCGAGGCCGCCATCGAAGCCTATGTGCCGCAGGTCGGCAGCGTGTTCCAGAACCCCAAGACCCAGTATTTCAACGTGGACACGACGGCGGAGCTGGCCTTCCCCTGTGAGAACGCCGGCATGGAGCCGCAGGCCATCCGCCGCCGCGTGGACGAGGTCGTCGAACAGTTCCAGCTCGGCCCGCTGATGGACCGCAGCGTTTTCAAGCTGTCGGGCGGGGAAAAGCAGCGCGTCGCGTTCGCGGCGGCCTGTATGCTCGGCCCGCGGCTGTTGGTGCTGGACGAGCCGACGAGCAACCTGGACGCCGCCGCCATCGCGCAGCTGCACGATATGATCGCCGTGATGAAGCAGCAGGGCGTGACCGTTGTGCTGGCGGAGCACCGCCTTGCCTGGATCACCGATCTGGCGGACAGGTATTTCTTCTTTGCGGCGGGCCGCCTGGCCGCGCAGTGGTCCGCTGCGGAGTTTGCCGCGCTGCCTGCGGACACATTGACCGGGTACGGTCTGCGCACCCGCACGCTGGACGACTGCCGCGCCGGAATCCGCGCAAAGCAGAGTGCCCGATGCCCCGGTACGCCGGTGCTCACGCTGGAGGGCGTCACGCTGGGCTGCGACAAAAAGCACCCGCTGCGCACCCTGCCCGATATGAGCTTTGCCGCCGGTGAGATCGTCGGCCTGATGGGGCGCAACGGCATCGGCAAATCGACGATGGCCCGCACGCTCTGCGGCCTGCTGGAGCCGGTCAGCGGCAAAATCTGCCGGAACGGCAGACCCGCCAACGCAAGGGAGCGGCTCAGGAGCAGCTTCCTTGTCATGCAGGATGTGAACTATCAGCTGTTCAGCGACAGCGTGCGGGAGGAGGTGCTGCTCGGCGCAGCCCACCCGGAGCGGTGCGACGCCGTTTTGCAGGCGCTGGGGCTGGACGGTCTGGCGGACCGCCACCCGATGAGCCTTTCCGGCGGGCAGAAGCAGCGGGTCGTCGTAGCGGCGGCCATGCTGTCCGACAAGCCTTTGATCTTACTGGACGAGCCGACGAGCGGCCTTGACCTGGGCAGTATGCAGCAGGTCGGGCAGCTTTTGCAGGAATGGAAGGCGCAGGGCAAGACCCTGCTTGTCATCACCCACGATGAGGAGCTGGCCGCCAACTGGTGTGACCGCGTCATACGCTGGGACGATACGGAAGGAGTGTGACCCCCATGGAATTTCACCCGAACGACTGGCTGGGCCGCTGGCAGAATTTTGAGAGCTATATCACCAGCACTGACCCGTATTTGCAGCTTGCCTGGCAGGAGGCCGAGGCCGCCGCTGCTGCGCTGCCGATGTTTAAAAGTGGCGCGAAGCAGTTCTGGCAGATGGCCTGCGTGACGACGAGCATCGGCAACCCGCACACGCTGGGCGGCTGGACTATCACCCCCGCCGACGGCGGCAAGCTCTGCATCGCGTGGACGGACGCCGACGGGAACACCCTCGGCCGGGCGGTCTATCATCTGGACCACGTTTTGGAGCGCGGGCTTGAGGGCAAGGAGAACGCCCTTTTCGTCGCCGAGGACGTCCCCGCCGACTGGCCGTTCCGCTGCCTGCTGGCAATGGAGCCGATGCCGCCCCGCGCGGCCCGGCTGCAGGGCGGGCTTTTAAGCCACCTGCATTTCCAGTACGCCAGCGGTCCCGAGCACCTGTTTGACACCGACACCCACGCCCTGCGCAGCCCGCTGTGGTACGCTACGATGTGCGACGGTGACGGCACGCTGCTGGAGCAGTGCAACATCGTCCGCGCTCTGCACCGTCTGCCCGTGTGGGAGGAACTGCCGGAGCTGTGAGATAAAAAGAAAGAAACGGGATGCCCGCAAAAGTGACATCCCGTTTCTTTCTTTTATTGCTCAGTAGGGGCCGGGCATGCCCGGCCCGGCTGTGTAAGGAAAACAAGCGCCTTTCGGTAAGCTGCGGGCCGCACGTGTGCGGCCCCTACCGCTCTGCTTCCCGTTTATTCCTCGTCCTCGGTCTTGATCGTAATGTTCCGGTCCGTCTTGGCCTCGATGCTGTTGGCGCGGACAATGTCGCGCATGTCGATGCCGGTGGCCTCCTTCATGGCCTCCATCGTCTGGGCCATCAGCACCGGCACATTGCCGGAGACACCCGACACGCCGGACGCATCGCCGCCGATGATGGACACCTTGTCGATGCTGGACAGGGGCTGCGCGACGCTTCTGGCAATTTCAGGCAGGACCTTGATCATCATTTCGGCCACAGCGGCGTCGTTGTACTGCTTGTAGGCTTCGGCCTTCTGCTTCATCGCCTCGGCCTCTGCCAGGCCCTTCTGGCGGATGGCCTCCGCCTCGGCCTTGCCGACCAGCGCGATGCCCTCGGCCTCCTGCTGCTTGGCAAACTTCGCGGCCTCGGCGGCACGCTCGGCCTCATACTTCTGGGCCTCGGCCTCCTTCTGGCGGCGGTACAGCTCGGCGTCGGCCTGCTTGCGGACCTCGGCATCCAGCTTGCGCTGCTGGACCTCGGCCTCCTGGGCGGCCAGGTCGACCATCTTCTTCTGGCGGGCGATCTCGGCGTCGGCCTCGGACTCCTTGACCTCCTTGGCGCGCAGGTTCGTCTGGATCATACCGGCGGCGTTCGCGTCGGCGGCGGCCTTGTCAGCCTCGGCCTTCAGCTTGGACTTTGCCAGCTCCAGCTCGTTGTTGCGCTGGGCAATAGCGGTCTGGGCTTCGATCTCCTTCTCGTTCGCGGCCATGGCGGCGGCAGCCTTCGCGCAGGAGACGTCGCGCTCGGCCTCGGCCTTGGCGATGGAGGCACGCTTTTTCACAAGCTCCTCCTGCTCGACGCCGATGGCTTCAATAACGCCGTGGTTGTGGCCCATGGCGTCCACGGCGTCCTTGACGTCCTGCACGTTGAAGGTCACGACCTCCAAGCCCATCTTGGCCAGGTCGGGGCGTGCGTTCTCCACGACGCTGACGGCCATCTGCTTGCGGTTTGTCAGGATCTGGTCCACGGTCATCTCGGACACGATCTCACGCAGGTTGCCCTGCAGCACATCGTTGATCTTTTCATTGATGTGCGCCTCGTCCATGCCGAGGAAGTTCGAGATCGCGGCCTGCTGGCGGGAATTGATGTACTTGCGGATGTCGTCATATCCGGCGTTGCGGACCTCCTCGTCCGAGACGGTTGAGTTCTCGCTGTAGACCTGGACGGTGACGACGCTGTCGAGCCAGAGGGAGACGCCCTCCTTGGTTTTAACGCCCGTTTCCGGCGTTTTCACGTCGATTTTCAACAGGCGCATGTTCAGGCGGTCTGCGCGCTGCACAATGGGCAGCACAAAGACGCCGCGCCCGCAGACGACCTTCGGGCGGGAGAGGCCGAAGCCTGTCACGACGATGGCCTGGGTCGGCGGGGCCTTCTTGTAGCAGAGAAAGCAGAAGGCAATGACGGCCGCGGCAACAGCGGCAGCAATAATGAATCCCATACTCTTGTTCCTCCTTCAGAACACATTGGGCCGCAAAAAAAGCGGCAGCGATAAGGGTCGTCATCAGCGGGTTTTCTTGCTGATGATGCTACCATTATAGCTGCCGCCCGTGCTCCAAAACAGGACAGGTTTCGCAAAATACAGGGTGCTATTTTGCTGTTTACGGCGCGTCCTTCGCGCTTTTACATTTGCTTGGTAGGTTTTGCTTTTTCGGCCAGCAGGCACAGCACTACGGTCAGCACCATGTCGGGCAGCGTGTAGCCCACCGGCGTGTCAACGCCCATCAGCAGGCGGTAGGCGATAAAGCCCACGAGCCAGATAACAAGGTTGCGCGCGTCGGCAGCCACGGCAAAGCGGTCCCGGTGCAAAATAAAGTGGTCTGCGATCTGCACGGCGATCATCGGCGCGAACACCGAGCCGATCAGGTACAGAAAGCCCGTGATGTCGTCCATCGGGAAAAGGATGGCCGCCGCCGTGCCGATGACCGTCACGGCAATGGCGGTCTTTTTGCCGTTGAGTTTTGCGGACAGGCTCTCGGCAGAGATGCCCGCGCTCCACGCATCGAGGAAGGTCGTCGTGACCGTGGAGAAAACCAGAATGATCAGCGCGGCAATGCCGAGCCCGGCCTTGACCATGATGACGGCAATGTCATACTCGCCGGTAAAGATGGCCGCGCCCATGCCGATGACGTACATCCAGCAGGATACCGCGCCGTAGACCAGCACGCTGACCCAGGTCGCCTGGGTCGGCTTCTCGGCGTCGCGGGTGTAGTCGCTGATGAGCGGCAGCCAGGACAGCGGCATCGCCACGGCCAGCTCCACCGCCGCACCGAAGGTCAGGCTCTCGCCGTCAATGCCGACCATGGCGTTGCCGGAGAAGAAGATGACCTTGCACAGCACCAGCGTCAGAATAAACAAAGCAGCCATCGTAATTTTGTTGATCCAGCCCAAATCGGTCACGCCGACGGCGATCCACACGATAATCAGCGCACCGATGACAAGGCACCAGACCCAGCGGCCAATCGCAAAAATGCCGCCGACGGCCAGTGCACCGTCATAGATCATGATGGCCGTCCAGCCGACGAGCTGCAAAACGTTCAGGAACGCAAACAGCAGGCCGCCCTTCTGGCCGAAGCTCATTTTTACGGTCTCCATAGCGCTGCGGCCCGTGCGCCCGCCGATGAGGCCCGCCAGCAGCATCATGGCGCAGCCGATGATATGCCCGAGCAGAATTGCCGCAAAGCCCTTTGCCATACCCAGCGGCGCAAAGGCGGTGCCGGTCAGGATTTCTGCCAGCGAGACGCCCGCGCCGAACCAGATCAGGCCGTTCTGAAAGGTAGAGGTCTTTTTCATTCGACAAAATCCCCCTTCAGTGCGAACATGTGGTTCATCGGGCCGGAGCCGTGGCCGAGGTCAAGCATAGCGGCCAGCGCGCCGGAGATGTACGCCTTTGCGCGCTCCACCGACGTGTCAAGGTCATAGCCCTTCGCGAGATTCGACGCAATGGCGCTGGACAGCGTGCAGCCGGTGCCGTGGGTGTTGGGGTTGTCGATGCGGCGTCCCTTGAACCACTTACCCGCGCCGCCGCGCCAAAGCAGGTCGTCGGCGTCGTTGATCTGGTGCCCGCCCTTGCAGAGCACCGCACAGCCGTACTTTTCGCTGATGGTCTGTGCGGCCCGCTCCATATCGGCGGCGTTTTGAATGGTCATGCCGGAGAGGATCTCCGCCTCGGGGATGTTCGGCGTCAGGACCTCGGCCAGCGGCAGGAGCTTTTCGCACAGCGCGGTCACGGCGTCGTCACGCAACAGCTTTGCGCCGGATGTTGCGACCATGACGGGGTCCACGACGATGTGCTTTGCGCCGTATTCCTTCAATTTTGCCGCAATCGTTTCGATCAGTTCTGCCGAGGATACCATGCCGATCTTGACGGCATCGGGGAAGATGTCGGTAAACACTGCGTCGAGCTGCTCCGCCAGAAAATGCGGGGTCGAGTCAAAAATGTCGGTCACGCCGGTGGTGTTCTGGGCGGTCAGGGCCGTGACTGCGCACAGGGCAAAAACGCCGTTGGCGGTCATGGTCTTGATGTCTGCCTGGATACCGGCGCCTCCGCTGGAATCACTTCCGGCAATGGTCAATGCTGTTCTCATGGTGATAACTTCCTTTCCTTTTTGTATACAGCAAGGTTTTATAAAGCGGCACAAGGTGGTGCCCCCGGTGTACCGCTGTGGGAGGCTTTTTTCTACAGCAACACGGCTTCGTGCAAATCTCTCACATACAGATCCGCTGCCCTTTGCAGCCCGGCCTGGTCGGTCTCGCCGTCGGCATCGTAGACGCCGATTGTGTAAAAACCCGCGGCCTTCGCGGTTTTCAGGGCGTAGAGACTGTCCTCAAAGACGAGCGTTTCCGCCGGCGCGGCGTGCAGGGCCTCGGCGGCCAGCAGGTAAATTGTCGGCTCATGCTTGCTGACGCCGACCTCTGCCGTAGTGAAAAGCCGGGTGAAATACCCGAGCAGCCCCAGCCGTTCCAGCGCCCGCGTGACGTGCTCCCGCGGGCTGGACGTGGCCGCCGCCAGCTTCACGCCGCGGGCAGCGGCAGAGCGCAGCGCTTCGGTGATCTGCTGCACGTTATAGGCGCAGTCTGCCACCCGCAG
>ERZ772818.1435-NODE-1435-length-20649-cov-4.485675_pt1 | contig 20649 bp, 17 predicted proteins | sample MGYA00580837_ERZ772818 | MGnify/ENA primary metagenome ERZ772818 (study PRJEB29015, sample SAMEA2737671) | human gut metagenome | biome: human gut; feature: human-associated habitat; material: faeces | place: China | collected 2012 ...
CTTACCTACATTCGGTAATCCCACGATTCCTAATTTCATCTTTCTATATTCCTCCTATAAATCCTCTTTATCTTTCTTAATAACCTTAATACAATACCTTGTATTATACCATAGCATCTTATCTTTGTGAATAATCATTTTCATCTCATCCCCGACTCTTTCTCTTTATATTTCCACACTTTCCGAAATGAATTTTTCAAATTTTTTTCGCTTTACAAGCTTTTTTGTACCCTCGTTGCAACATCAAAGGTGTTTATTGGCTTTCTATCTCTTCTTACATATAAAATGTGTAACCATAACATTAATAAGCACGAAAGAAAACATTACACCTACAGTAATAAGAATCGGCCAATGAAATGTAAAATATGACAATTTATTTTCCATATAAATTTTCACACCAACCAAGGCTGCCATCCCTACAGTAAACAACATTCCCACCACACACATAAAATAATAACTACCTTCTCCAAAAAGCATTAATTTCATTTGTTTATCAGTCATCCCAATACTTTTCATTACATCGAATTCTTTTCTCCGGGCGTACATCCCGGTAAATACAACATTACAATAATTAGTCAATCCCGCAATGAATAATATGATACTTATAGCACCTAAGAGAATTCGATTTCCTCTCATATATGTTTCTTTTTGCTGCATCAGGTCTGATTTACAGATAACAAAAACTCCTGCTTCGCCGGTTCCCTCATCCATTGATACTTCTGTCATTTCGGATCGTTTCTTATTTTCCTCGGATATCAGCTCGCTGATCTGTGTTTTCACATAAGGTTCTTTTTCCGGATCAGCAGTTAATTCCATTGCTAATATCTTTTTCTCAGTTGGTATCTTTTGAAAGCCTTTCTCACTGATAAAATAATATAAGCTGCCTTCTCTACCATGCCAGGATTGATGTATTTCCGGGAAATTATCACTTTGCTTGTCTAAATAACCGCATAGAGTAAATGTTTCGGATTCCTTTTGAGGAAATTCGTCTTTCTGTTGTTCCTCTTCACTCTCGGAATTGCTTTGTTCTTTTCTACGAATCGCATCTTCCCTTGAAATCAAAGTTTTAAAATATACCGGTTCACCAATTGCTTCATCTGCAAGTTTTTGCTGTTCTGGAGTCAGCATATGATCATGTATGATCAGCACGCCATTTCCTTCTTCCAAAGATTTCACATCAATATTGAGTTGATTATCCTGAACGTATTTCTTAAGCGACAAGATTTGATTTTCATTTAAAACCTGTACCGTATCCCAACTGAATCCTTCCACCATATTGTCATTTGTAAGATCTGAAAGCCCCTCGTCATAAGGACGAATTCCTTTCTTAGACATAACCGTAGTTACATAAGCTCCTTCAATCAGATTTGAATTTTCCCAATCAATACCATCTATCTTGTGTAGTTTTTTCTCCAACTCTTGAGAGATTGGTGAAAATTCATCATAATCATTGTCATACAACAGTTCCACACCGTCTCCCTGTGTCAGTAAAGGATCAACATCGATTTCTCTGGTTTTATATTCTTCCCCACATCCCTGGCTTTTCCCGAATTCGCTAAACTCTCCTGCCAACAAAAAATCAGGACGTTTTTCAAGAAGATGCTTATAATCGCATCCATTTGTAAGTACATTCATTAAAATAAAAGACAGGACTCCTAAAAATATGGAAAGGCTTGTAATGATAAATCGTGCTTTATGTCGTGTTATATTTCCCCATGCAATATAAAACATTTCTCCTATTTCAGAACGTTTCAACACCATTCCCACAGGATGTTTTCTTTTTCTGTTAAACTTATTTCCATCATATACAACACTCTCGATACAAGACAGATTCGTTATTTTTCTAATAACACCTTCCGATGCTATCCACAAAATTCCATTTACAAATAGAACAGAAATCAAAAGAATCCACGGCCTGAAAAAGGAAAGTATCGTGTTTCCTCCCATTTCCTGATAAAAATGAAACCCTAATATTTTCGGTATCAATAAAATCAAAATCAGTGCAGAAATCAAACTTCCCAAAGCAGAGCCTTTTAACATGAGTAATCGCATTTGTTTCCGGTAAATTTTTGTAATCTGTCTTTCTGTAGCTCCAATCGTGTGGAGCAGTCCGAGATTTTGAATATCTTCACTCATGGATATCCAAAGGACATTGCACACAAGGAAATATATTCCGCACAAAATCCCCAGCATTCCCAATATCACCATCTCATATCCACCTGCGAATTTAGAAACGGCAGTATATTGTGCTGTATCAGAAACGTATATCTTCTGATCTGCACTCTTCATCGGCAATGTCTGATATAATTTTTCCTCTGTTTTACTCCTGTTTAAATAATCACTCTGACTGAAAAGTAAAGTATAAGGACCCTTTTCCAGTTTCAACTCTTTAATTTTTTCATGTGAAATATATCCGATTGCTAATTTATTTCCAGAGTCCGTATACCAGCCACACAGTTTGAATTTTTCCTTCGAATGTTCGAACACATATTTGTATACATCTAAGCTTATTTCCATCCCTTGTTCCGGTTCTGAGATACCAAGTTTTTTCAATGCTCGCTCAGATAATAGAATTTCATCCTTTTTCTGTGGGTAGCTTCCAATCACATTGGTATATGCCGGTCTCAAAAAATTGTTCCAGCTTTCTGAGTCAGCCCAGACTATATCACATATCGTTTTTGCATTGTTCTCCGAAACTTCTGTAGCTTCACCTACAAAAATACTTTTCCCAACTTGTTTTATATAATCCAGTTGTTTTAATTTTGCATATTGTTCTTCTGTTCCATCTTCTATTCTGCCCGAAGAAGCAGTTCCATTTTCTCTGATTAATCTTATTTCTTCTGCCTGTATTTTCCCAAAAGAGATTCCGAATACCATGGTAATCGCAACAATTCCGATTACTACCGAGCAAAATAAAATCGCATTTCTTACCTTTTTTGTGCCTGCAAAATTTTTAGCCAGAAATCGGATTATGTCTTTATTGTTATTTGGAATGTTCTTATGAAACATAATGATACCTCCTAACAATCGTTACAATCTCTTGTATAGATTTTCCCATCGGACATACGTATTACTCTGTCTGCCATCTGCGCTACTTCCTCTTGATGAGTCACGATCAATGTCGTCTGATGGAATCTTGCGGCACAGGATTTTAGTAATCCTACGACTTCCATACTTGTAACAGAATCGAGATTTCCGGTCGGTTCATCCGCCAGGACAATTGCTGGTTTCGTTAATAATGCCCGCGCTATAGAAACTCGCTGTTGCTGCCCGCCGGACAGTGTTGATGGAAAACGTTCTAATTTATCTTTTAATCCAAGTGTTTCTACAATTTCATTGAAAAAATCCACATCGATTTCCTTACCATCCAGTCGCATCGGAAGAACTATATTTTCGCGTATGCTAAGAGAAGGTATCAAATTATATTGCTGAAATACAAATCCGATATTTCTTCTTCTGAATATCGTTCTTTCTTCCTTGTTAAGATCTTTTAAACTTGTATTTCTGATCCAGACACCTCCAAAATCCGGAGTGTCAAGACCGCCCAAAATGTTCATAAGTGTTGTCTTTCCGCATCCGGACGTACCGACAACTGCTATAAATTCACCATCCTCCACAGTCAACGACACACCATCTAAAGCACGCACTTCATATGTATCGGATGTATAATATTTTTTAAGATTTATGGCTTTAATTATGTCCATTTTTTCTGTAAACTCCCTTCGCAAATACTACTTTTTTTCAGCCATACTCTATTTTACATGGTACATCTTACAAACTTCTTACAAGGTGCATATGAATTGTCTATATCGGAAGATTCACCTCTATAAGCATCCCTGGATTCATTTGTTTTGCTTTTATCATCCCTTTTTGTAATAGAACAATCTCTCTGGAAAGATATAAACCAATTCCGCATCCTTCCTGCCCTCTTGCCTGCTCACCACGATAAAATCTTTGAAAAATTTTATTTTCTTCTCCGTCTTTTATCCCGATTCCATAATCTCTTATCTGAATCTTATAAAATATTTCTGTCTGTTTCATTGTAATATCGATCCTGCTGTTGTTTTTACTATATTTGACTGCATTATCAAACACATTATAAAATGCCTCACACATCCAGTTTTTATCATGTTCGCAAATGATTTTCTCCGGCAATTCTACTTGAAAAAAGATACCTTTATCTTCTGCCTTTTTTTGTATTTGCCCTAATGCATTTAGAATTGTTTCGACAAGATTTTCTTTTTGCATGTGAACTTGTATGATTCCTTGCTCTAATCGAGCAGTTTTTATAAAGCTTTCCACTAAAAAACATAATTGTTCTTCACTCGTTCGCAAGTCTTTCATGTATTCTGTATTCAATACTTCTTGCGTTTCATCCAATGACTCTTGTAGCAATTCTGTATAATTTTTTATATTCGCCAGCGGTGTCCTTAGTTGATGCGCAATCTCAGAAATCAATTTCTGTATCTCATATTGACTTTTTTCGGCCTCTTTTCTTCTTCCTTCTAACATTTCCTGTAAACGGATTAACTGATTGGCTGTTTTAGAATAAAGCGTTTCCTTCCCTATATCAGAATCATCTAAGTCATTGCCATTTATTAAAGATTCGGTCAGTTTATATATTTTGTTCATTTCCTTTGTTCTAAAATGATTTTCAACTAAATATACAGTGCTTCCTCCGAGTATGAAACCTACTAAAAATACTGTAAAAATTGCTACAGCCATGCTAATCTCCCATTCTATATCCCATTCCAAATACATTACTGATAACATTCGATGAATCATTTAATTTCTTTTTCAATCTGCTGATCATAACGCTAATTGTGTTAGGATCAATAAATTCACTATCGATTCCCCATATATTTTCCATTATCATCTCTTTTGTAAGAACCTGATTCTGGTTCATAATAAAATATTCCAAAAGCTGATACTCTTTAAGTGTTAACGATATTTCTGTTTTTCCTACAAAAACCTGTTTTCTATCCGAATACAAGATAACCTGCCCGCACATAAAAACATTTTCATTTGATTTTCTCTTCAAAACAACTTCCATACGTTTTAACAATACCTTTATTGAAAATGGTTTGACCACATAATCATCTGCTCCTATATCAAACGCTTTTAACATATCTTTTTCATCATCTTTTGCAGTTAAAAAAATTGCCGGGATTCTTCCATTTTTTTGAAGTTCCTGATATAGATTTATTCCATTTCCATCCGGTAATCCAATATCTACAATCAACAAATCTACAGAACTATCTATATTTTTAATTGCTTCTTTTCTTGAAGCGGCAAGAATCGTTGTATAACCTTGATTTTTCATAGATGTATCTAATGCTTTTCTTAACAAATTGTCATCTTCTATAATTCCTATTACCATACACACCTCCTGATTTTTCTAACTTATATATTAAAAAATGTCCTTGCATTCTTACCGTTATGTAAAAAAGCAGGATATCTCCTTTTTTCGAGAACATATCCTGCCTGATATTTTATGACCCCAACATCATTTTGTCTGTTTACTTTTTATCCCGGGTTTCCATCAGAATTACAATCCCAGAACCAAAGGTAATCTTTACTTCCTCTTCTGCAAACTGGTTGCTGACACACAGACTGTCATAAGGCGTGAGCTTATGATCATGAAGCGGATATTTTGCACCTTTGATGCTCAAGCTGTAAATCTCCTGTCCTAATGGGAATATTGAAAAATACGGTCCATATGCATCCTCGCGACGGATCACTGTGTCGCCGCCAATCAGGCGAATCTTATTCTGGGAATCCAGAATGACCGTATCAACTCCCGCTTTAAATGGAATTGTGAGTGTCTGTACATTTGCCCACAGATGGTCGATTCTTCCACCGGTCGCTCCGAGGATATAGATTTCACTGGCTCCAAGTGTCATTGCCAGGCGAATTGCGATCTCTGTATCTGATGCATCTTTTACCGGATTAAATTCGCGGATCGGAACTTTCGTCTCATTGCGGTAATAGTCTCCGATTTTCTGGTCTACACTGTCGAAATCTCCAACAATATAACTTGGAAGTATCTTATGATGATAAAGAAATTCCATTCCCTTATCAACACCAATAATAAACTGACTGTCCAGTGTTTCAAGTTCTGATAATACAAATGATTCCTCTAACTCTCCACCACTTACAATCACAATTTTCTTACTCATAAGTCTTCAAAATCTCCATCATCGCTTTTGTATTTTCTGCCGGGTCTCCCTTAAATACTGCTGAACCGGCTACAATAATATTCGCTCCTGCATCCAGTACTTCTTTGACATTTGTCTGGTAGATTCCTCCATCGACCTGGATATCTACGGAAAGTCCCTGATCTGTGATCATTTTTCTCGCCTCACGAATCTTATCCAGAGATTCTGGAATAAACTTCTGTCCTCCAAATCCCGGATGTACACTCATGATCAGTAACATATCAATGTCTTTTAACAGATTCTCTACTTTTGAAACCGGTGTTTCCGGGCAGATAGAAAGTCCTACTTTCATTCCACACTCACGAATCTTCGCAATTGTAGCGTTCACATCTTCACAAGCTTCCAGATGAATCGTCACGATATCGGCTCCTGCTTCTTTAAAAGCCTCCACATAACGAATTGGTTCCTGCACCATAAGATGCGCATCCATAACCTGGTCTGTTGCATTGTGAATAGATTTTAATACCGGCATTCCAAAGGAAATGCTTGGCACGAACATTCCGTCCATAACATCAAAATGTAGATATTTTGCACCATTATCCTCTGTAAGTTTCATCTGCTCTCCAAGAACTTTAAAATCTGCCGACAATATTGACGGCGCTAAAATGTAATCCATAACTAGTACCTCCTCTTATTTTTCAATTCCTCATATAACTCTTTATAATCTTCATACCTGACAGCATGAATCTTTCCTTTTTCGACGGCTTCTTTCACAGCACAAGCTGGTTCATGAATATGATCACACCCATTAAATCTGCACTGACCTTCATATAGCTCAAACTCCGGAAAATAATATTTCAGCTCTTCTTTTTCAAAATCATTCACATATAATGAACTGAATCCAGGCGTATCCATAATATAAGAATCTTCACCAATCATAAATAGTTCTGAATGTCTTGTCGTATGCTTTCCTCGCTCAATCTTCCTACTGATACTGCCGGTTTCCATATTGGCCTTTGGATTTAAAAGATTGATAATTGACGACTTTCCGACCCCGGAAGGACCAGCAATTGCTGTAGTCTTACCTTCCAGCATCCTGCGCAAAGTTTCCATATTCTTTTCTTCTTTTGCACTGACAAATATAAGCTGGCACCCACATTTTTCATAGATGTCCGCCAGTTCCGATAATTTTTCTTCAGAAGCAATATCCTCTTTATTAAAGCACAAAATCACCGGTATCTCTTTCGTCTGCATCATAACAAGAAATCTGTCAAGCAGGTTAAAATGCGGACTTGGCTTTGCCGCTGCAAATACGACCAGTGCCTGGTCAATATTAGCAACTGCTGGTCGGATCAATTCATTCTTTCTCTCAAAAATGTTTATAATACTTCCAGTCTTTTCCACTTCACTTAAAACTTCGATTTCTACGTCATCGCCTACCAGTGGTTTTTTCTTATCCTTGCGAAAGATTCCTTTCGCTTTACATTCATAAACACCGGATTCTACTACATGAACGTAGTAGAATCCGGCAATTCCTTTTACTATCTTTCCCTGCATCTTTTTCTATATCCTATTGCTGACCGCTGTCACTTCCACTTCCACTGCCGCTGTTGCCATTGTCCGTATTTCCACCAGTATTCGTGTTATCAGACGGTTTCGGTCCACGGCTTAATACATAAGTGATCGTGCTGCCTTTCGATACACTTCCTGAAGCCGGGCTCATAGAAATGATTGTTCCCTCTTCATAGTTACTGCTGTATTCATCTTTCTGCTTACTTGCATTCAAACCGTTCTGAGATGCCCATGACAGAAGTTCTTCCTCATCTTTTCCTGCAAAGTTCTGGATACTTACCTTATCGCTGCCACTGCTAAGTACCAGATTGACGGCTGTTCCGGCTGATACTTTTTTACCAGGTGTCACGCTCTGAGAAATAACATTTCCCTTTGCTACACTGTCATCATGCTGGGTGCTGGTAGATCCTACAGTAAGTCCTGCTGCCTGAATCTCACTTCTGGCATCTGCTTCAGATTTTCCACGCACATCCGGTACTGTCTTCTTCTGAGCTCCCTTACTTACAATCATCTTAACCTGCGTGTCTTTTGCTGCCTTGGAATGTGCTGCAGGTGTTGTACTGATTACATTACCTTCAGCTACATTATCATCATACTGAAATCCCGAAGTAGGTTTAAATCCTTCATCTGTCAATTTTTTCTGAGCTTCATCCTCACTCATGCCAGATACATCCGGCACAATAATCTCTTTTCCAATTAATGCGGAACTTACAACTACATGAACGGTTGAATGTTTCTTTACCTTTGTTCCGGCTTTTGTCTTCTGCTCACTGACTGTTCCTTCCTCATACTTCTCAGAATCTTCTCTAGAGTCAACTTTAATTCCAAGGTTCTTATCTTTCAGTGCTTTTGTTGCTTTTTCTTCTGTCATTCCGACAATATCAGGTACTTTTACTGTATCTTTGTCTGATGAATCTTCTGTTGTTGTTCCGGATCCAATAGATTTAAAAATTCCTGCTGCTTTTCCGACTGCAAAAATCAAAATAAATGCAATGATCAGTGCCACTACGATCATTAGAATCTTCATGACCTTGTTCATACGTGGATTAACTTCTTCTGCGCCTTTTCTGCCATCATAATCGTCATCATCGTACTCTTCGTCGTCATCATCATAACGGTCATCACCATAATCATCGTCATAGTCATCGGCGCCATAATCATCGTCATCTCCGTAATCATCATCATAGTCGTCATAAGAACTTCTGATATCATCCAGTTCATCATCTGTGATAATCACTGTATCTGCATTACGAAGTGGCGGAATTTCAACAAAATCCCCGTCCGGATCCATCATAGATCTCTTCAGATCTCTTGTCAGATCTGCTGTACTTGCATAACGTCTCTCACTGTTCTTCTGGGTACATTTTAAAATAATCTGCTCCAGACTGTACGGAATATCCGGTGCATACTCTGACGGAGGTGTGATTTCCTGCTGCAAATGCTTCATAGCAACTTCCACTGTTGACTCTCCGTCAAATGGTACTCTTCCGGTTACCATCTCATATAGTGTGATACCAATTGAATAAATGTCACTCTTCGCATCACTATAGCCGCCTCTTGCCTGTTCCGGAGATGTATAATGAACAGATCCCATTGCATTGGAACTGATCGTATTAGAAGTAACAGCCTTGGCAATCCCAAAATCAGTCACTTTGACCTTACCATCTCTGGATATCATAACATTCTGAGGTTTAATATCACGATGTACGATACCTGCCGCATGTGCTGCCCCGATACCATTGCACATCTGAATTGCAATGCTAATGACTTCTTTATGGGAAAGCTTTCCCTTCTTTTCAATATATTCTTTTAAAGTGATGCCCTCTACCAGTTCCATCACCATATAATAAAGTCCCCGGTCCTCTCCGACATCATACACATTTACGATATTCGGATTCAGAAGTCCTGCGGCTGCCTGCGCTTCTGAATGGAATTTACGGACAAAATTCTCGTCTTCGCGATATTCTTTTTTCAATACTTTGATCGCGACATAACGGTTCAGCATTGTGTCTTTTCCCTTATAGACATCTGCCATACCACCGGCACCAATTTTGCTCAGTACCTCGTATCTCTTTCCTAATACAATACCATCTTTTACCATGCACTCACCTCATCTGCAAGCGGCTCAGCTAAAACAACCCCTATGTTATCTCTCCCGCCATTGCTGTTTGCTTTTTCGATCAACATCTGTACTGCCTCGACGATGTCTCTCGCTCCCTTTACAATATCAAACATATCCTCATCTTCGACCATATTACTGAGACCATCGGTACACATCAGGATCATATCCCCCTTTTTCAGCCGATATTCGTAAATATCAGCCTCTACTTCTTCCTTGACCCCCATGGCTCTTGTAATAATATTCTTATCCGGATGATTCTTAGCTTCTTCTGCTTTTATACCTCCCAGACGAACCATCTCTTCAACAAGAGAATGATCCTTGGACAACTGTTTTATCTTATCACCAATCAGATAAAGACGACTATCTCCGACATTCGAAAAATATAAAGTATTCCCTATTACAGTAGCTATTACGAGTGTCGTTCCCATACCTTCTAACTTCACATCAGACTGTGCTGCCTGTATCAGCTTATGATTTGCTACAGACACAATACTCTTCAAGATTTCTTCCGGTTTATCAAGTTCTGTCTTTTCCAGTTCTTCATGGACAACCTTCACGGTATATTTTGACGCAAAATCACCCGCTTTATGTCCTCCCATTCCGTCTGCTACTACAAGCAGATTCGGAAAAGGACCTACCGGCTTATCTGTCACATAGACATAATCCTGATTCATCTCACGTTTTCGGCCCACATCAGTCTTCGCATATATCTTCATCTGGTCTCTCCTCTTTTACAGCACCATATCGTCTTCTGAGCTGTCCACAGGCTCCGTCAATATCAGAGCCTCTTTCCCTTCTAATAGTAACATTTATTCCGTTTTTTTCAAGTTTATTTTGAAATTCCATAGCTTTTTTGCTATCTGGCTTTTTGAAATCCCTCTCCTTAATTGGATTTACCGGAATCAAATTCAGATGACAGTTACGGTGTTTCAATATCCCGGTCAGTTCTTTTACATCGTCCGGTCCATCATTCACGCCTGCCACCAGACTATATTCAAAGGTCACTCTGCGCCCGGTCTGCCTGTAATAATCATCACAGGCTTCCAGTACTTCTGAAAGTTCGTATTTATTCGCGATCGGCATCAGTTTTTTACGCTTTTCCTGACTGGAACCATGCAGCGACAATGCAAGAGTAATCTGAAGTCCTTCCCCTGCCAGTCTGTGAATATTGGGTACAATTCCACAAGTGGAGGCGGTAATACTTCTCTGGCTGATATTCAACCCATGTTCATCACTAAGCATATGTATAAATTTTACAAAGTTATCGTAATTATCCAAAGGCTCTCCTGTTCCCATAACAACAACATTGGATACTCTTTCGCCTGTCATCTTCTGGATCTGATAAATCTGTCTTAACATCTCAGAAGTTGTCAGATTTCTCGCAAGCCCATCCAGTGTAGACGCACAGAATCTGCACCCCATCCTGCATCCGACCTGTGAGGAAATGCATACCGAATTGCCATAGTTATATTTCATAAGAACGCTTTCGATACGGTTCCCGTCCTCCAGCTCAAACAAAAATTTTTCTGTCGGATCCACCTTGGAGATCTGATGGGCGACCACTTTCACTTTACGGATTTCATACGCCTGATCAAGTTTTTCCCGAAGTGCTTTCGACAAGTTTGTCATCTCATCGAATTCTTCTGCCAGTTTTTCATGAAGCCATGCATAAATTTGTTTTGCACGGAACGGTTTTTCTCCGATGCTCTTTATCTCATCTTGTAATTCATCATAGTTATAAGATACGATGTCTTTTTTCTCCATGACCTTGCTCCAATCTATTGTTTTCTAAATTCAGCAATATAGAATCCATCCCCCATATCGCTTCCCGGCAGCATCTGTTTTTCCCGGATTTTTTCAAATTCCGGAAAGTTTTCCACAAACCATGCCGTGTTATCCTCATTTTCTTCCCGATTAATTGTACAAGTGCTGTACAGAAGTTTTCCTCCTGGTTTTACATAATTATGGACAACTGTCAGAATCTGTCTCTGTAAGTCTGCAAGTCCTTTCGCCATCTCTACTGTCATCTTACTCTTCAAGTCTGGTTTTTTACCAAGAATTCCAAGTCCTGAACACGGAAGATCTGCAATTAGAATATCTGCTTTTTCATAAGACGCCTCATCATTGATCGTCGCATCCTGGCATACAGCCTCTATGTTATCAAGTCCGCTTCTTTCAATATTCTCTTCAATCAACGCAACCTTGTATTCTGTCAGATCTCTTGCTTCCACATACCCGGTTCCAGACAACTTTTCCGCAAGGTGAATTGCTTTTCCTCCCGGTGCTGCACAGACATCGATCACATAATCTCCTTCTTTCGGTTCTGCCCATTCGGCCACCTGCATGGAACTGATATCCTGGATATAGAAATATCCTTTCTGAAATGCCAGAAGTCCTGCCAGATAATCATAATTGGTCAGTTCATATGCATAAGGAAGTACCGGGTGTCTGCGATAGACCACACCATCTTTTTCCAGTTCTTTTTCAAATTCTTCCTTTGAAACAACAGCTGTATTACGTCTGACTGTCACTGGGCGCTCTTCAAGAAATGCTTTTCCCATCTTCTCTACTGTCTCTTTTCCATATACCGAGATCCACTTTTCTACCATCCACATTGGCAGAGAATATCTCACGGAAAGACAGGCAATCTCATTGGAAGGATCCGGATATGAAAGCATGTCCAAATTTCTGCTGATATTACGAAGGACTCCATTTACAAACCCTTTTAGATTCACAAATCCTTTTTTGCCTGCAAGTTTTACCGCTTCATTACACACCGCACTGTCCGGTACGTGATCCATATATTTTAACTGGTAGACCGAACTTCTTAAAATTGTGCGGATCACTGGTTTCTGTTTGTTCACTTTTACTTTTGAAAATTGATTGATGATATAATCAATCTCTATCTGACGCTCAAGCGTGCCCTCCACCACTCTCGTGATGAATGCACGCTCTCGTTTTTCCAAATACTGATATTTATCAAGAACATTTTTCAGGGCTATATGACTGTACTCCCCGTCTCTTGTAATTAAGAGCAGCGTCTCCAGTATGATTTCCCTTACATTTACCTGCGTTGCCATGTGTCTATCCTCATTTCCTTTTTATCAAACTATATCTTCACTCAATCACACCATCTTCACGACTACTCTTCTTCATTTTAACTAATCTCTTCAATGTCTAGTCGTCTCTTCTGCCACCTGTCAGAATCAGGATTCGCAAAAGCTGAAGGATTGCAGAAGCTGCACCTGCAACATAAGTAAGTGCTGCTGCCGTCAGTACCTTTTTGGTTCCGGAAAGTTCATCCGGATATAATAGATTGCTCTCACCCAGAATCTTTATCGCTCTTCTGGAAGCATTGAATTCTACCGGAAGTGTTACGATCTGAAACAACACTGCCAGTGAAAATGCCAGAATACCAAGATTCAGTAACACTTGGGACATCTGGGAATTAAAGAACAATCCCAGAAGAATCAGCGGCCACGCAATGGTACTTCCAAAATTGGCAACCGGAACAAGTGCACCACGAATCTGTAGCGGTGCATATCCCACCTGATGCTGGATTGCGTGTCCGCACTCATGTGCTGCTACTCCGACCGCTGCCACCGATGTCTGTCCATAAGTCGCATCAGAAAGCCGGAGTACTTTTCCTCTCGGGTCATAATGGTCTGTCAGATTACCGGATATCCTCTCAACCCGGACATCATAGATACCAGCCCTCCTCAGGATTGTCTCCGCAGCCTCTCTTCCTGTCATACCAGAATGACTTCTCACTCTGGAATATTTATTAAATGTTGAATTCATCTTCGCAGATGCAATCATGCAGATGACTACACCGATCAGAACAAGTACATAGGTCGGATCAAAATACATTGGATAATACATAACTTTCTACCTCCTTTATCCTTTAGGGGTATTATATATGAAAAAGACGCAAAAACACGTCTTTTCATACTTTCTTAACATTTTTTTAGAATTTCTCCATATTCCAGGTGATTTCCTCTAAGAAATGCGCCTGCATCCATACGTTTTTTGCCTTGAAGCTGGAGTTCCTCAATCTTCAGAAGTCCTTCACCAGTCTGGACATAAAAACTGTCTTTTTCCACTTTTACAATCGTTCCGGCTTCCTGGTCTGTATTGTCTTCCACGACATCTGCCTGCCACAGCTTAATCACTTTATCATTCCAGTGTGTGTAAGCACTTGGCCATGGGTTTAAACCTCGGATCAGGCGCTCAATCTGAACAGCCGGATCATTCCAGTTAATATTACCAAGATTCTTATCCAGCATCTTTGCATATGCAGTCGTGCTCTCTCCCTGCGGCTCCCATGTAGCTGTCTTATCTTCCAGACATTTCAAAGTCTCTACACAAAGCTTTGCTCCTGCCTCTGCCAGTTTATCGTGCAGGCTTCCACCAGTCTCCTTTGGATCTAGCGGGATTTCTGTCTTTAAGATCATATCTCCTGTATCCAGGCCTTCGTTCATCTGCATCGTTGTCACACCGGAAACCTTCTCACCATCAATGACTGCCCACTGAATCGGTGCGGCTCCTCGATACTTTGGAAGTAAAGATGCATGGACATTAATGCAGCCATAAGGTGTCATCTGTAGAATTTCCTTTGGAAGAATCTGCCCAAACGCAATAACAACCATAATATCTGCGTTATATTTTTTCAATTCTTCAATACATTCCGGCTCCCGGATCTTTTTTGGCTGATAAACCGGAATGTCCCGGGCAAGAGCTGCTTCCTTGACCGGCGTATACTGCATCTTGCCGCCACGCCCTTTCGGTTTATCCGGCTGTGTCACTGCAAGAACAACCTCATGCCCGGCTTCTACAAGCGCCTCTAATGTGCCAACAGAGAAATCCGGTGTCCCCATAAATATGACTTTCATCTATTCCTCTCCCTCTTCTACATTGTGAATACCGCCTTCGACAAGATCTACATACATTTTTCCATCCAGATGATCGATCTCATGGCAGAACGCCCTCGCCAGAAGTCCTTCGCCTTCCATCTCAAACTCATTCATATCTTCATCCAAAGCTCTGACTTTTACATAGTTTGGTCTTGTCACCTGTCCACATTTTCCAGGTACACTTAAGCATCCTTCTTCTCCTGTCTGCTCTCCGGAAGTTTCCAAAATCTCCGGATTGATCAGTATGATCGGGCCTTCCCCTACATCAATCACTACAATTCTTTTTAACACTCCGACCTGTGGAGCTGCAAGTCCGACTCCCATAGCCTCATACATGGTATCTAACATATCCTCGATCAAAATCTTTGTACGGATACTCATCTTTGTTACTTCTTTACAGTGTTTGGTCAAAACATCGTCCCCAAGCACTCTGATTTCTCTGATTGCCATAATCTTTTTTCTCCTTTACCTGCTACATTCTATCTTATGACGCCTGTGGATTGTAACCTGCTTTGCATCGGCATCATGTCTTCACTCTGATAATCTTATTATTACGGATTCATATCAAACTGTATCTTCAATGACTGAAAGCCCCGATTAATCTCAATGTATTTTTCCATCCGCTCCTTCACCGCCATCAGGATTCTTTCATCTTCACTTTTCAAATAGATGACCTTACGGTAAATATCATTGATCTTTCCTATACCTGGACTTGCTGGTCCAATAACTGACATCGGTGCTTCTCCAGCTGCCCGCACTGCAAAATCTTTCAGATATCCTGAAGCTTTCGTAAGAAGTGCCTCGTCTGCCCCTGAGGCATAAATTGCCATCAGCCCGGCAGCCGGTGGATATCCCATAAGTCTCCGGTAACTGATTTCTTCTTCATAAAAACTTTCATAATCCTGCTTTGCGGCATTTACAATACTATAATGCTCTGGACTGTATGTCTGAATCACAACCTCTCCCGGAAGATTCCCTCTCCCGGCACGGCCTGCAGCCTGCACAAGAAGTTGAAATGTACGTTCTCCGGAACGGTAATCGTCCCCATACAGTGACATATCTGCCGCCAAGATTCCAACCAGTGTTACCCCAGGAAAATCATGACCTTTCACAATCATCTGCGTTCCAATCAGAATATCTGCTTCTTCATTTGCAAACGCTGACAGAATCTTCTCATGCCCGTCTTTATTCTTTGTCGTATCCAGATCCATACGCAGGACTCTTGCCTGTGGAAAACGCTTCTTTACCAGATCCTCTACCTGCTGCGTTCCCATGCGGAATCCACCAATATAAGGTGAACCACAGGACGGACAAGTTTTGATCATCCTCTCCTCATGCCCACAGTAATGACAGATGAGCCTGCCTCCTCTGTGCTCTGAGAGCGAAACATCACAATGAGGACATTTTACTACATATCCACAGGACCTGCAAGAGACGAACCCTGCATATCCACGCCGATTGAGAAAAAGCATCATCTGATGGTGCTCACTGAAACACTTTTCCATAAGTTCTGTCAGTCTGTCACTTAAAATACTCCTGTTTCCATTCTTTAATTCTTCCCGCATATCGACCGTATATACTTTTGGCATCACTTGCCTGGTAGCACGGTTCTTTAATTCCAGCATCGTGCAGCTTCCGCCCTGGCACCAGGAAAATGCTTCCACAGAAGGTGTTGCTGAACCAAGTACGACACTTGCCTGTTCAATCTGTGCACGGCGTATTGCAGTCTCCCTTGCATGATATCTTGGCACCTGCTCACTTTTATAAGTAGGTTCATGCTCTTCATCAATCACGATCAGGCCCAGATTGGAAAATGGTGTAAAAAGCGCAGATCTAGGTCCAATCATCACATCCACTTCTCCACGTCTGACACGCTCCATCTGATCAGAACGCTCTCCCTGGGAAAGTCTGGAATTCAAAATCGACACCCGGTTTCCAAATCTGGCATAGAAGCGCATCACCGTCTGATAAGTCAGCGCAATCTCCGGAATCAGCATAATTGCCTGTTTTCCCTGACTGACCACCCGACTGATCATCTCAATATAAACTTCCGTCTTCCCACTTCCGGTTACGCCATAAAGCAGATATGTTCCGTAATGTCTCTGACTGTAATCTTTCCAGAATGTGTCGATTGCCTGCTGTTGTTCTGGTGTATGTGTAAGTGGACCGAAATCTTTTTTCTGGTAGTGTATCGGATTACGGAAATTCTCTTCTTCCTGAATCTCCAATACTCCCTGCTCTTCCAGAGAACGAATGACCGAAAGTGTGACATTTAACTTCTTTGTAATGAGCTCATAGTCCTGCTGCGGCTGATCTAACAGCCCTGCCAAAAGCCTTGCTCTTGCCTTTTGGTTCTTGTGCAGATAAATATCTAACTGCTTCTTTCCTTCCTCTTCATTTAAAAGAAGCTTCACCTTGCGTTTGTGCTGGATCCGCTCTTTTTTCTTAATAGGAAGTACCGTCTTCAATGCCTGGATCATAGTTCCACCATAGTATTCTCGGATCCATGCAGCTAGAGCAATAAGTTTTGACTCGATTTCCTGATGGTTTTCTTCAATACAAAGAACTTCTTTAATTTTTGCGAGGTCGTAATCTGTTTTTTCAGAAAATCCTATCACATATCCATGAGTTTCTTTATTTCCTTTGCCAAATGGAACTATAACTTCCATTCCAACTTGAAGCACCCCCTCAAGTTCTGGGGGGATGCGATACTGAAACACTTTATCTAATTTTTCATGCGTAATATCAATAATAATATCAGCGAACATTACTCTCCTTTAAGTTCTTCCAATACTTCTTTAATCAGGACTCTCTCATCCATGTCATATTTCACGCCTTTGATTTCCTGATATGTCTCATGTCCCTTTCCAGCCAGCACAATGACATCACCCGGACGTCCATGCTCGATGGCATAACGGATTGCCTCTTTACGGTCGCAGATGTCGATATATTTTCCATCTGTCTTTTTCATACCCACGATGATATCATCAATAATTGCCTGTGGCTCTTCGAATCTCGGGTTATCTGAAGTAATGATTGTAAAATCAGACAGTTTTCCGGATACCTCTCCCATCTCATAACGTCTTGTTTTAGAACGGTTTCCGCCACAGCCAAATACCGTCACAATACGTCCCGGATTGTAATCACGAAGTGTGTGTAACAAGCTTTCCAGTGCCATAGCATTATGCGCATAGTCAATCATAAGTGTAAAATCATCGGATACCTTGACCATCTCGATACGGCCTTTAACCTTTGCGACTTTCAGTGCATCTTTGATTTTCTCGACCGGTACATTAAAATGTCTGCATACAGCAATAGCTGTCAGTGAATTGTACACACTGAATTCTCCAGGAATATCAATTTCCACATCAAAGTCCATCAGTCCTGTCACATGGTACTGAACTCCAAGATATCCCGGTCTTGAGATGTGCTTCACATTGATCGCACGAAGATCTGCCTTCTCCCCAAATCCAAATGTCTCAATTTCGCAGGTTGCACCTTTAAATACATCTTCAAACCACTTGTCATCTACATTTCCAATTCCAACTTTGCACTGTTTGAACAGAAGTCCTTTACAGCGCTTATAGTCCTCAAAATCTTTATGCTCATTCGGTCCAATATGGTCTTCTCCAAGATTTGTGAAGATTCCGATATCAAACATAATCCCTGCGGTTCTGTGAAGCATCAGTCCCTGTGAAGAAACTTCCATAACCACACAGTCACATCCGGCTTCCACCATCTGTGCAAAATACTTCTGAATCGTGTAAGACTCTGGTGTTGTATTATTAGATGGAATGGTCTTATCTCCGGTGATCGCCTCAATCGTACCAATCAATCCGACTTTGTGTCCTACTTCCTCCAGAATAGCTTTTACCATATAAGTTGTTGTCGTCTTACCCTTGGTACCGGTAATTCCAATGGTCTTAAGCTTTTCAGCCGGATATCCGAAGTAGGCTGCTGACATAAGTGCCAGTGCGTATCTTGTATTTTCTACTTTGATAACGGTCAATCCCTCTGGCACTTCCACATCTTTTTCCACAATAACCGCTGCAGCACCTTTTTCTGCTACATCTTTTACATACTGATGACCATCCGAGACAGCACCACTGATGCATACGAACACACTTCCCGGTACGACCTTTCTGGAATCATTGACAAGTTCTGTAATCTCTATATTATCACTGCCCGCGACCACCTTGTAATCCAGACGCTCCAATAACTTTGTTAATTTCATTCTCTATGCCTCCTGATCATATTTTCAATATTTTACATCTTCACATTTTTTTGAAAATAAACATTCTCTCCTGTTTCAGTTAAATAGAAAAATATTTACATTTTATTATATAACATTCTTTTGGCGAAAAGCAACGAATTGCAATAAATTCTTCTATTTACATTGCGTGCTATATATTTTCACCAATTCTGTTATCATGTCAACGGCTTTTTCCATACCTTCAACTGTGATATGCTCATAAGGTCCATGATATGCATGACCACCTGTTCCGAGATTCGGACAAGGAAGTCCACGGAAACTAAGCTGGCATCCATCTGTACCGCCTCGTATTGGCAGACACTGCGGAGTAAGTCCGACTGTCTCGCAGGCTTTCTTTGCATTGTCGATCAGATGCATATGCTGTGCAATAATCTCACTCATATTACGGTATTGATCTTTTAATGTAAGCATAACCGTTCCGTCTCCCCATTTTTGATTTAGGTCATCTGTAATCTGCTTCATTACTTTCTTGCGTTGCTCAAACTTTTCTGCATCATGGTCTCGGATGATGTAATGAAGCTTTGCAAGTGCACATTCGCCTTCCATACTCAGCAAATGATAAAATCCCTCATAGCCTTCTGTATCACGAGGAGTCTCGCCCTTTGGAAGCATAGAATCGAATTCCATGGCAACAAGACTGGCGTTAACCATCGTATCTTTGGATGATCCCGGGTGTACACTGACACCATGAAATTCTATAGAAGCACTGCATGCATTAAAATTCTCATACTGAATCTCATTTTCAGTGTCACCGTCAAGTGTGTATGCAAAATCCGCATCAAACTTATCAATATCAAAATGTGCAGCACCGGTTCCGGTCTCTTCATCCGGTGTAAATGCAACACAAAGTGGACCGTGTGGAATATTTTCTTCATTTAATCTTTCAATCAATGTAAGAATCTCTGCAATCCCGGCTTTATCATCGGCACCAAGAATTGTCGTTCCATCACTGGTAATCAATGTTCGTCCTTTTAAGTTCTTAAGATGCGGAAACATTTCAGGACTTAAGGTAACTCCACTTTCTCCAAGAGCCAGTGCTTCTCCGTCATACTTTTCTGTAATCATTGGTTTTATATCATGATCACAATAATCAGAAACCGTGTCCATATGTGCAATAAACCCAATTGCAGGTGCGTTTTCATATCCTGGCGTTGCCGGAATTTTCCCATAAAGGAAGCATGAATCTGTCAATATTACATTGCAGATCCCCAAATCTTCCATTTCCTTTTTTAAAACATTTGCCAGGTCAAATTGACACTGGGTGGAAGGTGTTGTATCACTTTCCTCATTGCTTGGTGTACGGATCACCACATATTTCAATAATCGTTCATATACGTTCATAATATATATACTCCTTAAAAACAATATAATATTGAGGTATCTCTATTTATGATATCTGTAGATTATCCCGCGAATCATATCAGTATTATTCTTTGCAGACATCAACCCATTTTTCTGCACCTGCGACCGCTTCAAGTTCTACAATCGTAAGTCTGACTGCACTGTGATCATTACCTGCCGCCGGATAGACTGTATCGAATTTTTTCAGAGATTCATCCAGATAAACAGGGATTCTTTCTTTGATGCCAAATGGGCATACACCGCCCGGAG
>ERZ772818.1441-NODE-1441-length-20493-cov-6.739652_pt1 | contig 20493 bp, 15 predicted proteins | sample MGYA00580837_ERZ772818 | MGnify/ENA primary metagenome ERZ772818 (study PRJEB29015, sample SAMEA2737671) | human gut metagenome | biome: human gut; feature: human-associated habitat; material: faeces | place: China | collected 2012 ...
AACACCAGCCTTCCAAGCTGGATACGTGGGTTCGATTCCCATCACCCGCTTTTTTCATGCCTGATTTTAATTTCATTCTCATATACAGATGTAAATACAAATACAAAAAACACTATATTCTATCCGAAAGAAGATGGAGTATAGTGTTTTCCTTTTTCCAATATTCTATTTTCTGTTATATTTCCTGTTATCGTTTTCCGATTCTTCTCATCCACATCAGGACAGATCCTATCAGGATATAGACATCTGCCAAATTCGCTGTTACATCACCTAATATCTTATGGTCAGATCTTATACCAATGTAATCTACGACTTTACCTCTGACGATCCGGTCATACGTATTGCTGATAGCTCCTGCACTCAGTAATGTCCATGCTGTCTTAGTCACCTTATGACCTTCCCGGAATGATTCTGCCAATGTCAGCATCAGGATCACTGCCGTCGTTATCACAGACGCCTTTTTTACCTTATCCGGTTCGGAATCCATGGAATTAAATGCAAAGCCTTTGTTGTATACTTTTCTGATCAGGACTTTTGTCCCGCAAAAGTTTTTTTCCTCTTTCTCACTTACATTTTCTTCTATGTATTGTTTTACAGCCATATCCAGAGCAAACAGTGTTCCAACCGCACCCGGTATGCTTGTGTGCATCTATATCTCTCCCTGGATCTTCACAATCTCTTCTTCCTGCTTTTCAATCTCTTCCTCGCGTTTTTCGATTTCTTCACAGAGCGTTACGTAATCCATGTCGGATACTTCCCCACTCTGGAACTTCTCATATACCATACGACCGATATCTGCAAGATCTCTTTCATTTGCTCTCTTTAAAGTTCGTACATTACTTTTGATCTTCTGAATCTCCAGTGTATCTCCTGTCTTCTTAGTGATGTCACTCGCAACATCTGAAACTCTTCTGCTGAATTCTTCAAAAAAATCTGCCATCTGTATCCTCTCCTTATCTCGTTCTTCTTTACAGCCGTCTTAAAATATCCAGTGAATGATACAGGTTCATCGTTCCATATCCCCACTGTGTATTTGGATATTCTATCGCCGGAAGCTTCTGCGCACCCATCACGATCACATTTCTTACCTGACTGGCTGATGCTCCACCCGCTCCCGGCTGATCACTGATCCACTTCATGATCAGTGCACAGCCACCTGCCGCAATTGCTGTTGCTGCACTTGAACCGGTGCGTTCTTTGAATCCTCCGCCCGGTACCGCACCGGTAACCGCTACTCCCGGTGCAGCATAATCCGGTTTGATTCTTTCATCTCTAGTATACCCTCTGCCCGAATTAATATCAACCGTATTCTCCTGACTGTTATAATAAGACACCGTCATCGTATGCTCCCCTCCTGCCGGTTCTGTAAATGTGGTATCCGGATTCGATTCCAGAAAATATACTTCTCCATCCAGAAACTCTCTCATGGGCAGCCACATATGAAACTCCCCCTTCGTCTGCATCGCAGGCTTTACTTCTATTTTCCAGATTCCCGGTACTGCTTTCTGCAGCCGGATAAACACCAGCTGTGCATCGCTATTCTCCTGCAGAAGTCTGTACTCCACCGTAACAGCTGTCCGTTCAAAAGCAAATACAAAATCAAACAGATATCCCAGACGTACCGGAATCTGCCCGGTACGTTCTCCGGAAGGTGATGTAATCGACACTGTCACAATGTTCGGAAGGGTACTCCATAACTCCGTCACAAAAGCCTTCACCCCTTCCCCTACCCTGATCTCCGCTGTCCGTGTATTCTGTGACTCCGTAAATGTTCCGTAATAATGATGTCTCTGCGCTGCCTCATTCCCGGTTCCCGTTACTACACAGCGGTTTCTCAGCAATGCATAGCCATCCAGAACTCCTGCAAGCAAAGAGTCACCATTATGCCCTCCGAAACTGGTTCCGATTGCCATACAGATCACAAGCGGCATCTCCCGTCTGCGGGCCAGTTCATTCAGATACCGAAGTCCGGCCAGGATATCATTTTCCTGATAACAGTGTGCATCTTCTGCAACAGCAAAAAATTCTTTCAGATATTTTTTTGCCGGCTTCAGCTTTACCATCGCGATCACCGCCTCCGGGGCAGCCCCAAGAAACTGTCCACTGCTTTCTGCACTTCCGGCAGCCACACTTGCAACAAATGTTCCATGCCCATCTGTATCTTCCGAAGAGATCAGTTCCTGCGGGCTTTCCGAATGCAGAGCCGCATTGATTCTTTCTTCGGTATACTCTGTTCCATACAGAAAGCCCTCCGGCGGATCCCCATCCTGAATTGTCTGATCCCAGATCCCCGCAATTCTTGTTGTCCCGTCAAGATTACGGAATACCGGATGGGTATAATCGATCCCCGTATCCAGGAAACCGATCATAATCCCCTCTCCCATAAGCTGCAGCGTCGGATAATTCTGCAGCGTAATAATTCCGGCTGCATCTAACGGCTGCATATCCAGAAGTGTATAGCACTTGGGGATCGCACCGTACCAGTACTGCCGCAAGGATAAGGGAAGTAACATCCGACTGTCTAACGACACACTTTTATATCCGAAATCCAGCTCCTGGATACACATCTTTTCCGTATCCACTCCTTCTAACTCATCTTCCCTGTATGGCGAGATAATAAAATCCCAGTAATCTTCCGATAATATCTTTTCTTTACATCTATCTTCCAATGAAAAAAGCCTTTCATATACATTTGTTTTATGTATATGAAAGACTTCGTGTCATTCATTAATATTTTTATGCATTTGTATGCTGGTTCAGCATACGCTCGATGATCTCCACAGATTCTTCGATACCATAACTTGCACTGTTAAAACAGATATCATAGTTCACAGCATCTCCCCACTTCAGGCCGGTATAGAAATTGTAATATTTCGAATGCTGATGGTCAATCTTCTTCAAAAGGCGTTCTGCTTTTTTATGATCTAGATTATTGACTTCCATGACTCTGTGTACACGCTGTTCAAAAGGAGCTGTAATAAAGATACTGATATGTGGAATATGATTATTTGCCAGTATCACATCCGCACATCGTCCCATAACAATGAAATCTTCTTCTTTTGCCCTCTTACATATCAGATCACTCTGATTAAAGAAGATTGCATCTTCTTTTGTCAGACCATGATAACGGTCAAAATCTTTCAGACGTTCTTTCAGCGTCCGTCCGGATCCCTGATATTTATTCTCAATCTCATTTGTTCCCAGATCTGCCACATCTACAACCGAATCTTTCTCCGCGTCCAGACGTCTCAATACTTCATTGAATATCTCTGCATCGTAATAGTTGATCCTGAGTGCATCTGCCAGTGCAAATCCAATATCGTTACCCGCACTTCCATGTGTTCTTCCGATACAGATGATCAGATGATCATCCTTTGAAAACTTCTGACGCAGGTTCGATGTATTTAGCTTTGCCCTGTTTTCATCCAGAATCTCTACTTTTCCAAAACCTGCCGGCAATTCTGCGATTTCTTTTAATATCTCATCATATTTTCTCATCAGTCTGGATCGGTCTTCATCCTTACGGATTGTACGTGCCATGTTACTGATCAGCGCAAGCTCACTTCTGAGCAGATGCCCCTGTGGCTTTGTACGCATCAGCTTCACAAGACTTTCTACACAAGTACGTTTGTCTCCCGTAAAGGTACGGCCAAGAGAAGAACCTACACATTCATAGACTTCTCCGTCCAGATCATAGATCCGTTCCGCTATGTCATAGTATTTATTCTTATTTTCCATGTTCCGCACCTCCCCTTACAAAAAGAATACCAGCATATCGATAATAAATACCGGTACCAGACATGTCAGTGACCATACCATATATCCGAAGAACGATGGCATACGCACACCATTTTCATCTGACATAGATTTTACCATGAAGTTCGGCGCATTTCCGATATAGGTATTTGCTCCCATAAATACAGCTCCACAGGAGATTGCCTCCAGCATCTTAACAGGAACCGAACCAAGTGTCGTCACAACACCGCTCTTGAACCCAAGTGCTCCCGCCGTTGTAAGGAATACCAGATACGTTGGTGTATTATCCAGAAAACTTGACAGTGCTCCGGTTGCCCAGAACATTTCAAATGGTTTATTGATACCAAGTTCCGCACCATTTGCCTTCAGGATCATCAATGCAGGCTGCATCGTGATAAAGATTCCGATGAACAGAACCGCAACTTCCTGAATTGCCCCCCAGGTAAAATGGTTACGGATACGTACTTCTTCTTTTGTCGTTTTAAATGATAAAAATGCTGCCAGAAGGATGATCACAATCTCGATCACAGACGGGAATCCAAGCGTCACTTCTCCAAGGATATGGATTCCTTTTACCGTTCCGTCCGCATTCTGGAATGCAGACATACCAGGAAGCATTCCACTTAAAATTACAGCTCCGACAATCATTGCAACATATATCAGATTATGAAGTCCTACAATTCTAACGTGTGTTCCGGGCTCTCTGATATCTGGTTTTCTACCTTCCGCAATATCTTTTCTGTAAGCTCTTCTATCCAGAAAATAGAATAACGTCAGCAAAATGATCATGTTAAAGATCAGTATATGAAACAGCTTCAGGCTCCAGAAAAACGGAACGCCACGCATGAATCCCATCAGAAGCGGCGGATCTCCGATCGGTGTCAGACATCCTCCCATATTAGAGATCAGGAAGATAAAAAAGATCATAATGTGACTCTTTCTTTTTCTCCACGAATTCATCTTAATAAACGGACGTACCAGAAGCATACTTGATCCGGTCGTTCCGATCACGCTGGAAAGCAGTGTTCCCAGAACAAACAATGCCGTATTGATCCTCGGTGATCCGGCAAACTCACCGTCAATTGTAATGTTACCTGCTACACAGAACAGACCGAACAATAAAATGATAAATGTCAGATAATCATTTACCACACATTCCAAAACTGTCTCTCCCATTGTAAACATTCCGTACTTTGCAGCAAACGGAACAATAAACAGTACCGACCAGAACGCAACTGCAAGCGGCTGATGCTTTTCCCACCAGTCCGGCTTGATCAGAGGCATAACGGCAATACTGAGCAACAGCCCTGCAAAGGGTATGCAGAGCCAAACTGGAATAGCTGATAATTCCTCCATTCCTTTCTCCTCCATTCTTCCTCAAGTAAAGTCTTATGTGTCATTGCATAATGAAAGCTGTCATTGACAGCTCTCTTAGCATTCTATATGTAAAATGTATTATTGAAGCCTTGGTACTTCCTGACCTCTCAACATTATTACCGGTCCTCCGGTTCCCTCAATATATTCTTTTGTGATAACAACCTCTCCAATATTGTCATCCTTCGGGATTTCATACATGATATCTAACATGAATTCTTCGATGATCGCACGAAGCGCCCTCGCTCCGGTATCTTTCTTCATTGCTTTTTTTGCGATCGCATGAAGTGCGCCGTCATCGAATTCCAATTTTACTTCGTCTAATGCAAGCAGTTTCTGATATTGCTTCAAAATTGCATTCTTAGGCTCTTTTAATATCTCCACCAGCATATCTTCACTCATACCCTGTAAGGTAAATACAATCGGCAGACGTCCCAGGAACTCCGGTATCATACCGAATACACGCAAATCCTCTGTTGCGACCTTTTTAAGAATCTCTTTGTCGTTATTGTATTTATCTCTCAGATCCGCTCCGAATCCGATCGCTGCCTGTTTGGTCAGACGTTCTTTGATAATTCCTTCCAGATCCGGGAATGCACCTCCACAGATGAACAGAATGTTCCTCGTATTCACTGTTGTAAGCGGAACCATTGCATTCTTGCTCGTTGCCCCGACAGGAACTTCCACATCACTTCCTTCCAGAAGTTTCAGCATTCCCTGCTGTACAGACTCACCGCTCACATCACGCTGACTGGAGTTTTTCTTCTTTGCGATCTTGTCGATCTCATCAATAAAAATGATTCCCTGTTCTGCCTTTTCTACATCATTATCTGCTGCCGCAAGCAGCTTGGATACAACGCTTTCGATATCATCACCGATGTACCCTGCCTCTGTAAGAGAGGTTGCATCCGTGATCGCAAGCGGAACATCCAGAATCCTTGCCAGTGTCTTTACCAGATACGTCTTACCGGAACCTGTTGGTCCGATCATCAGCATGTTGGATTTCTCAATCTCAATGTCATCCATCGAATCTGTTGCCACTCGCTTGTAATGATTATATACCGCAACCGACATCACTTTCTTTGCATATTCCTGTCCTACCACATACTCGTCCAGTTTTGCTTTGATCTTGTGCGGAGCCGGAAGATTCCTGATATCTACTAACGGCTTGTATTCTTCGCCTTCTTTTTTCTTCTTGATCTTCTGCTGTTTTGGAATACTCTGCTCCATATCAGACATATTGAATACCTGTACTCCCGGAATATTCATCAGCTGACTGTAATCGATCGGTCCATTCGACATTGCATCAAAACTCTTCTGCATGCAATCATTGCAGACACAGATATGGTTCGGAAGTTCGATCATCTTCCCCGCAGCACTCTCCGGACGTCTGCATATAAAACATACTTTTTCATACTCATCATCATTTTGTTTCTTATCATCCGAATCTGACGTCTTCTTTGTTGTTTCTACTTCGACGTCTTCTACTTTTTCGATTTTCTGATTGTTATCGTCCTGATTGGTCATTATTCTCTCCTTCTTACTTTTTGTCGTATCTTTCACTCTGTTTTATCCTGGTTCTATGATTCTTCCTGGTTCACCAGTTCCAGAAATGTCTCTTCGGAAATAATCGGGATCCCCAGTTCATTTGCTTTCTTATTTTTGGAAGATGTGCTGGTTACATCATTGTTGATCAAGTAATTCGTTTTGGACGTTACCGATCCTGTCACCTTTCCTCCCAGACTTTCAATCAATTCCTTCACTTCACCTCGGTTTGCAAAATGTGTTACGCTTCCGGTGATCACAAAATTGACACCTTCAAAAATCTGTTTCTTTGTTGATGTCTCTTCCGGGATTGTCAACTCTTCTAAAAGCTTTCTGAAATTCTCCACATGCTTTGCATCTGAAAAATATCCGGTGAATGCCTTTGCCAGAACTTCTCCCACGCCCTGGATCTCATTTAATTCTTCTTCTGTAACCATCAAAAGGGCTTCTACATCATATTTCAACTCTCTGCAGATAACCTTTGCATTGGCAAGTCCGATCCCTGCGATTCCCAGTGAATAGACAACTCTTGGCAACGTGGTTGTTCTTGCTTTTTCCACACTTTCGATCAGTTTCCTGTACGATTTTTCTCCAAATCCTTCCATTCCCTGAATCTCGTCTTTGTAGTGGTCCAGATGGAAGATATCGGCAAATGTATGGATATATCCTCTGGAAATGAATTTTTCCAGTGTTGCTTCCGACAATCCTTCTATATTAAGTGCATCTCTGCTTACGAATAATGCAAATGCCTTCACATGCTTTGCCTGGCATTCCGGATTCATACAGTATAATGCTTTCGCATTTCCTACCTGTCTGATCTTCGTCTCACCCTGACAGACCGGACATCTTTCCGGAATATCTTTCACACCGCTTCTTGTCAGATTCTCTGCAATCTGCGGAATGATCATATTTGCCTTATAAACTTCGATCTTATCTCCGATGCCAAGTTCCAGTTCTTCCATAATGCTGATATTGTGAACACTTGCACGGCTGACCGTCGTTCCTTCCAGCTCCACCGGATCAAAGATTGCAACCGGATTGATCAGTCCTGTCCTTGACGGACTCCATTCTATTTCACGCAGAATCGTTTCCCTGATCTCATCCTGCCATTTGAATGCGTAAGAATCTCTCGGGAATTTTGCTGTTCTTCCCAACGATCTTCCATACGCTATATCATCATATGATAGCACAAGTCCGTCAGAAGGGAAATCATTTTTACTAATCTCTGACGAAAATTTAGCAACTTCATCTTCTACTGTATCTCTGGTCACCATATGATATTCTACTGTCGTGAATCCCTGTGCTTTCAGCCATTCCATCTGACAAGCTCTGGAATTCTGAAAATCAACTCCATCTGCCTGCACTAACGTGAATGCATAAAACATAACATTTCTCTTTGCCGTGATCTGGTTATTGAGCTGTCTGACTGAACCACTGCATAAGTTTCTTGGATTTTTATATTTTGCATCTACATCTTCAATCTCTTCATTGATCTTCTCGAAGTCATGATATCCGATCACCGCTTCTCCTCTTAAGATCAATTCCCCCCGGTAAGCGATCTGCACCGGTACATTTTTGAATACCTTCGCATTGTTTGTAACTACTTCACCGACTTCTCCGTTACCGCGTGTGACCGCTTTATAAAGCTTTCCGTCACGATAAGTCAACACGATCGTCAATCCGTCCATCTTCCAGGACATCAATACTTTCTGACTGCCAACGAAGTTCTTAAGCTCTTCTACTTCTTTCGTCTTATCCAGTGAGAGCATCGGGCTTTCATGCCTTTCTTTTGGGAGTTCACTGACAACTTCATATCCGACATTTACCGTCGGACTGTTCGACAATGTAATTCCCAGTTCTTTTTCCAGATTCTGCAGTTCATCATACAATCTGTCATATTCGTAGTTGCTCATGATCTCCTGCGCATCCTGATAATAAGATCTGGATGCTTTATTCAGAAGTTCTACTAATTCCAGCATTCTCTCGTTCTTTGACTGTCCCATATAATTCCTTTAACTCCTGTTCTGTTAATTCTCTTACCTGTCCCGGTTTCAGATCTCCAAGTTCCACGTTCATGATCCGTATCCTTTTTAACACATCCACCTTATATCCGAGTGCTTCGCACATGCGCCGTATCTGTCTGTTCAATCCCTGTGTCAGAATAATGGAAAATGTATGTTTCCCGGTCTTTTTTACTGTACAGGGTCTGGTCACCGCATCCAGATTCTTTTCTTTGTCTCTGATGTGTACTCCCCGGCTCATCTTCTCAATGAATTCCGGAGTAACTTCTTTGTTTACTCTGACCTTATATTCTTTCTCATGTGCATATCTTGCGCGCATCATGCCGTTGATCAGATCTCCATCATTTGTCATGATCAGAAGCCCTTCCGAATCTTTATCCAGTCTTCCTGCATAAGTGATGCGTACCGGATAATTGAGGAACCGGATGATGTTCTTTTTCTCCCTTTTATCTTCTGTACAAACAATCCCGGCAGGTTTGTACACTGCCAGGACCGTTTTTTCCGTTTTGCTTTTGACCACTTTTTTTCCGACACGGACCTCCTGTCCGTCTTCTACTTTCCTGCCGGGAGCTGCTGTCTTTCCATCCACAGTCACAATTCCCGACTCGATCAGCCTGTCTGCCTCCCTTCTGGAACAGACACCGGCTTCGCTTAAATACTTGTTCAGTCTAATCATTCTGCAATACCCCGTTGATACTGTTATCCTGCACAAATGTATTACCGTTATACAGGAACAGAACACTTGTGATCTTATTTTTCTTCATAACTTCTCTGATATCATCATAATAATATCTTGGATCAACCACTATGATTTCTCTGTAATATGCCGTCAGAAACGGAATTACACTATTCGCATAGGAATCTTTTACAAGCAACAGTCTGTCTGTTGTATCTGCCGTCGTTCTGATATCCAGGACGGGATAATTACCGCCAAGAAATAATGCATATTTATCCTTTTCTTTCAACTTGGATGTATCGTATAACGTTGCTGTTTTCTTTTTTTCATTCACGTTATTTACAACTACCTGTGGTGCTGTTTTCAGATCATCCGGTGCGTATATATAGATCGGCTCATTATAGTCTGTTTCATATCCGCTTGTCGCCGATAAGGTTCCGTTAAATGAATTCGTCACTGCATAGGATTTCATAGCCGGTGCTTTCGATGTATCCAGTTTCATAGCCGCAGCCAGCGCCTGATATCCATAGTAAGCACCAAGCGTCGTCCAGTGATGATCCGTATGGTAATATATCTCTTCTGCTCTGTGCTTTTTCAATGTATCTTCCACATTTACCCACTGAAAAGCTGTCCCAAGCGAAGCCTTTATTTTCTGAAACTGTTTATCCTGATCTTCTGTCACTGCACAATACGGAAGTTTGTCCGACTCGATATTTGCAGCATTCGGTACCAGCATCATATACATCGGGATATCTTTATATGTCTCCTGAAACTTTTTCATTGCATCCAGATTTACTTTCAATTGTTCTTCATCCGGTCTGGCTATATCCTCTAACAGATAATGATCCTTTCCTTTAAATACACCATTTGCCTTACGTTTTCCTGCGATCAGATCAATACGGCTCTTTAAAGCTACCCAGAAATCTCTTCCCGCAAACTGATCCGATACATAAGATTCATACTGTTTCATCCATCTTCCGCTTTCAATACCGGAAATCGTAAGTCCTGGTCTTTGTTCCAGTGCCCGGTTTTCTTTTGCCGAAAATTCCCTGTCAGCAGTTGCAATATTTACCACGCAGAAGATAACCATCATTACAATAAACAGCACTGCAATTACTTTATTTCTCTGTTCTTCTCTTTTTCTTTCCCATTTCTTTCTCGACTGTCTCATCTTTGCTCCTAAAATCTGAAATACAGGAACGGATTATAGGTCTCCGTTACCAGATATGCAATACAGACAATAAACAACGCAGCATATACCACACTGTTAATGATTGTTGTATTCCATTTTTTTGATCTTAACATATGCTCGTATCTGAAATGAACCAGCGGCGTAGAGCCAAATATCAGGATCAGCCACAGGATCAGGTTGCTTGTAAGAAGATACATACTCTCTCTGTCTGCAAAGCCATGTGCACCTGCACCAAACATCACTCTGATATAATCTGCTGCCTGTCCGAATGAAGAGCTGAAAAACAATACCCAGCCGATCACAACCAGAACAATACTGTAAATATGACGGACTACGTCCGGAAGTCTGTCCAGTACCGGCGACAGGAGATATTTTTCAATGATCAGGATCACCCCATAATAGAGTCCCCATGCCACGAAATTCCATGCAGCTCCATGCCATAATCCGGTCAAAAACCATACGATCAAAAGATTCCTGATATGTTTGATCTTCGATACCCTGTTTCCTCCCAATGGAATATACACATAATCCCTGAACCAGCTGCTCAGCGAAATATGCCATCTGCGCCAGAACTCCGTAATACTCTTAGACACATATGGATAGTTAAAGTTCATATTGAATTCAAATCCAAACATCTTACCGAGTCCGATCGCCATATCCGAATATCCACTGAAATCAAAGTAAATCTGGAACATATACGCAAAAGCTCCAAGCCACGCCGTCACCACAGTTATATTACCTTTCGCAAGTCCGCTTACCTCTGTAAAAATCATCCCTGAGGTATTCGCCAGTAATACTTTCTTCGCAAGTCCCCGGATAAAATACATGCTTCCTTCTCCGAATTTTGTCCATGAGACTTCTCTGGACGCGAGCTGTTCATCTACATCTGCATATTGCACGATCGGTCCCGCAATAAGCTGCGGAAACATCGTTACATATAATGCAAAATTAGGAAGATTCGTCTGCACTTTTACATTTCCCCGATATACATCAATGATATAGGATAATATCTGGAATGTATAAAATGATATTCCAATCGGAAGCGGCAGTGCATGATAAGAAATATGTACCGGAAGTATCCCGTTCAATGTATCCAATACAAACCCTTCATACTTAAAAAATCCAAGTACTGCCAGATTAATGATAAGGTTAAAAACCAGGCTCCGCTTTGCAGCTCTCTTATCCTGCAGATTCCTTGCAATATCCAGTCCACTGAAATAATTAAACAATATGGACAGTAACATCAGAAACAGATATACCGGTTCCCCCCATGCATAAAACACCAGACTCGCCAGCAATAAGATCACATTCCGGAATCTTACCGGCAACAAATAATATAAGATCATCACAGCCGGCAAAAATGTAAATAAAAAAACAATACTGCTAAATAACATCTCTCTAATTCCTTTTTATCAAATACTCTTCTTAAATGCCGCATCGATACGGTCTGCATCCTTTGAAACTGCCAGCAGCACATAACGTCCTCTGGTCTCAATAATTGCAGCATGTATCAGCTTTGTTTGTTCTACACCATAACCTTCAAAATTCTTTTCCTGTGTATTTACACGACTTTCCACTGCCTTTTCAACCGTCTCGATCTGACTTTCGTTTTTTACCTTTATTACGAGTATTTCATTCACACTCATAACGTCATCCGGAATATACAGACTGATTCCTTCATAATCATTGGCATTCAGACTGTAATATTTTTTCAGATCCTGTGTTGTGCCTTTTTTCATTCCTTCTAATTTTACGGCTTTTGTGATATTCTTTTCAATCGTGTCTACGGATACGGTATTATCCCCTTCCCGGGTCACAAGAAATACTACATAAATGATCAGGAGGACTACCATCAAATATTTTAACAGGTTAATCCTGTCTAATTTTCCGTTTTTCATTATAATTCTGCAACCTCCGCCATATGATTTACCCATTCTTTATAATAACCGGTTGACATATGGATTCCATCACCGGCATAATACTCCTGTTTCACCAGCTCTGTATTATCAATAAATGTTACTTTCTCTTTTTCACATAATTTTTTTAATTTCTGATTGAACTCCGGAATTTTTGCATAGACAGAATTCTGATCAATTGCAATCTGCGCTGTCGGAAGTATACTGTTAACATATATTTTCGTATCCGGCAGTGATTTTTTCAGATCTCTGATCACCGGCCTGTATGCTTTTATGAATCCATCCGCATCTCCATTCTGCGCTCCGACATCATTCATCCCGTAAGAAAGGAATAATACTGACGGTTTCATCTCTTTTGCCCTGGCAATATGATCTGCCAGTTTTTCATTATCCCCCGCCGACACACCGGCTCCACGGTCTGCCTGTACATTTGCCTGATCCAGCACACCATATTCGTACAATCCCTGTGTGATGGAATCCCCCAGAACCAGACAATCTGCAAATTTTTCGCTTGCCGGCTGTTCTTCTGCATCCTGTTCTGCCTCACGTTCCTGCGTTTCTAACTCCTTAATCTTTTTATCTGCCTTAGACACATCCATCTTATCCATCGTCTTCAGGATCTCTGTGCCCTTCTTTGTATCCTTCTGTGGATTACTGAGCCTGCGCGCCACCGTAATCCCGCCAATCACCAGAATAGCAACCGCAACGATCACTGCAGTCTGAAGTACCCGGTCTTTTTCTTTCTCACTTTTTATTTTACTTTTCTGCTCCTCAGGATTCACCTCCTGAGTCTCTTCTTTTTCTTCATAAATTGAAGTTTTACTCTCTATATCCACGAAATCTTCTCCTCTTTCGTTTCTCTGTTGATCCTAAATATGTATATCCAATTTATTTTACTGTTTTTCTTTTTGAATGTCAATTTATATCCTCTTTTCTGTCGTCTTTTGTGCTATAATGTTGAATACATTTCATTATACCTGAAAGGGGAAAATGATCATATAGATTAACAGGAGGTTTTCCTTATGAATGTATACCAGTTATCAGCCAAAAATTGCATGTCGCATCTGCTTTTAAAAGACACTTTCGACAACTTTTCTTTCATAGAAGGCGAGATCACGACCTTCAACAAATTTACCATCAGCGGCTTTCTCCAGGAAGACTTCTTTGATGAAAAACCTGAAGAAACCTACTCCCGCTGGAATAAAACCCGAGACTTCTGCTTCCAGATCATCCGCGGTAAACGCACTCCATTGGGATTCAAGATTGTCCTTGCGCTTCCGGAAGATCAGATCCCGCACTTTCTGACCGCCCACGGTCTCACCGGATACCGCCCGGAAGAGATCCGGGGGCTGTACCTGAACTTCCACTACGATGGACATCACTTACAATGTATCACCGGAACTTCTCTGAACACTTTCACCATGGACAAATCCATCGAAAGAGAATGGGATCAGGAAGTAAAAAACATTTTAAAATCCAGATCCATTGAAGGTGACTACTGATCTGCAGTTTCCGATATAAACAGAGCCGTGCCGCCATGGATTTCCCTTCCACAGCCGCACGGCTCTTATTTTTCATTTCGCCAATCTTAACTTCAAATCTTTACTTTGTAAGCAGCATCATGATCTCATTACTTCTCTGCACAAACGCAGTCATCTCTTCCGGACTGAGCGGCTTATGTGCCAGCATTGCCAAATCATATAACTGTTTGCAGATAATACTTGTGTTCTCACTGTCTTTATGTTCAACTACATACTGAACCAGCGGATGATTTGCATTCAGGATCAGTGTACTTGTTGTACCCATATCCATTCCGTTCATGCCATACATTTTCATCATTTCCTGCATACGACGGTTTTCTTCGGATAACGTCATCATAGAAGCAACATTTTCATCTTTCAGTTTCTCGATTTTAACATCCAGATTCTCGTTTCCAAGCTCTTTACGGAAAATCTCTACCAGACTGTCAGATTTCTTCTGGAATGCTTCTTTCTCTTCTTCGGCAACTTCTTCCTTTGCACCTGCTGTTACATCGGCGTCGATTCTCTGGAACTTGATATTCTGATTACGCTGCTCTAACTGTGTGATAAACGGCGAATCAATGTTGTGTCCTAAGATTACCGCATCCATGCCCTGGTTCTTGAACATGTTGATGTACTGGCTCTGCTGGATCTCGTCCGTCACATAATAAATAACTGTCTTATCCTCTTCTTTGTTCTCAGTATTCTGATCATCTGTCTTGGCATTCTGATCTTCTACGGTTCCTCCATTTGCCTCGATGCAATCTTTCAATGTCAGATATTTGTAATCCAGATTCTTAAACAGAACCGCATCTTTCATCTTGTCACAGAACTTTTCATCTTTCAGGCATCCGAACTTGATGAACGGACTGATGTTATCCCAGTATTTCTCATAGTCTTCTCTCTTTGTCTTGCACATTCCGGAAAGCTTGTCTGCAACCTTCTTGGAAATGTATTCAGAGATCTTATTCACAAATCCGTCATTCTGTAATGCGCTACGTGATACGTTAAGCGGCAGATCCGGACAATCGATGACTCCCTTTAATACCATCAGATATTCCGGAATGACTTCTTTGATATTGTCCGCGATAAATACCTGGTTGTTGTATAACTTAATTGTTCCTTCAATAGAATCATACTCTGTGTTGATTCTTGGGAAGTACAAAATTCCTTTTAAATTAAATGGATAATCCATATTCAGGTGGATCCAGAACAGTGGCTCTTTGTAATCCATGAATACTTTGCGGTAGAAGTTCAGGTAATCCTCATCACTGCATTCATTCGGATGCTTTGTCCACAGTGGATGAATATCACTTAATGAAACCGGACGCTTTTTAATCTTTACTTTTTCTTTGGCAGGTTCCGTCTCTACCATCTCTTTTTCGCCGTTTTCATTCTCTTTTTCTTCCATCTTGGCATCTTCGTGAATATGCTCGATTACTTCATCATCATCTTTCAGATCTGCTTCGTCGATCGTCTCATATTCAGGCTCTGCATTTGCCTTGGAAAGGAAGATTTCTACCGGCATAAAGGAACAATATTTTTCCAGAACTTCTCTCATTCTGTATTCATTTGCAAACTCCAGACTGTCCTCATTCAGATACAGTGTCATAGTGGATCCGACTTCCTGTTTGCTGCCTTCTTCCATCTCATACTCTGTTCCGCCGTTGCTTACCCAGTGTACCGGCTTTGCCCCTTCTTTATAGGAAAGGGTATCGATATGTACTTCGTCAGCTACCATGAATGCAGAATAGAATCCAAGACCGAAGTGTCCGATCATATCATCCTCTGTTGTCTTATCTTTATATTTTTCAAGGAACTGTGTTGCTCCGGAAAATGCGATCTGTGTAATGTATTCTTCTACTTCATCGGCTGTCATTCCAAGACCATTATCTGTAAATTTCAGAGTCTTTTCTTCTGGATTGACTTCAACTTTGATCGCCGGTTTATAATCATCCGGCAACTGGTATTCACCCATCATATCCAGTTTCTTCAGTTTTGTGATTGCATCACATCCGTTGGATACCAACTCACGTGCGAAAATATCGTGATCGGAATATACCCATTTTTTAATAATCGGGAAAATGTTTTCACTGCTGATTGACAAACTACCTTTCTTTGCTGCCATTGTAAATCACTCCTATTTCTACTTTTTATATTTCTATCATATTAGTGACAAAAGGTACTGCTTCTTCTGTCGGCAGACACCTTTTTGCTACATTTTTTCATCTAAGTGATATGATAATACTGCTTATTTTAAAAGTCAATAGAAAATTAGCACTCTTTCAAAAAGAGTGCTAACAATTCTGTGAAATTTATAAACCGTTTATAAACTTTACTCTATACTTTTCAATGATTCTACCATGTCAATCTTTTTCAGTTTAAAATACATTACCCAGTTTACGAACAATGAGAACCCTATCGTAAATAAAAAACTGTAGATATAACTCTTCAGATAAATACTCCGGCCAAACATTGCCGCATCCACTTCTACTGTCTGAATTACAAACAGATGCAAAATCTTACCGAATACAATACCTGCCACGGATCCGATCAACGTCAGCAGGATATTTTCACGGAATACATATTCTGCTACTTCCGTATCATAGAATCCAAGTACTTTCAAAGTCGCAAGTTCTCTCTGGCGTTCTGTGATATTAATGCTGTTTAGATTATAAAGTACCACAAATGCCAACATTCCGGCTGAGACGATCAGTACAATGATCACCAGATTCAGGCTGGCCAGCATATCATCCAGCTGATCTCTGATATCAAGCAGGTATGAGATTGTCAGTACCTGATCTTTTGACAGGATCTTTTCTCCCGCCTTTTTCACCTGGTCCTCCGAATATCCGTTCTTCGCCCGGAACATGATACAATTATATTTCACCGTCTTTCCAGATACCTTCTTGTAATACTGCGGTGTAAAATAGATATAATGTCCCATGTAATTTTCACAGATATGCGCAATCTTTACAGTGACACTCTTCTCCGTTCCCTTCTTCACTTTGATGGTATCCCCTTCTTTTACATTCAGAAGTTTCGCCGTCTTTTCACTGACAATTACTCCATCACCGGTGAGTGTATACGATTCTTTCGTCTTCCTGTCATGAAAATCCACATACTTTTCTGCAATCTTTGGATTACCTAATATGCACTGGTACACGCTGAGTTTTTTACCGCCTCCGGATGCGGTCACACTCCGCATATCTGCCTCCATATAACTCTGAATATCTGAATCTGTTTTCAGATACTCCTTTAGCTCTTCTTTCTCTGTCTTTGTCACATCATCTTTATAGAATATATGTCCATCATACAGCTGAATCTCTTCATACTGAATATCTGCGATCTCATATACAGAATCCCTCACTCCATATCCGACCAGCATCAGCGCCATACAACCGCCGATTCCGAATACGGTCATAAAGAAACGCTTTTTATAACGCATCAGATTCCTGATCGTGGATTTCCAGGTGAAATTCATCCGTTTCCAGATGAATCCGATTCTTTCCAGGAAAACTCTCCGCCCGTTTTTTGGTGCCGGCGGACGCATCAGCACTGCCGGTTCCGCTGCAAGTTCCTTATAGCAGGATGCAAGTGTTGCTCCCATAGTACATGCGATCGAGGCAGCGGATGCCATCACAGCATAACTCATGTGGTATGGTACATATATCTTCGGAATATGAGGATACATGATCTCATATGCATAGATAATAATATACGGAAGGATTTTCTCTCCCACCAGTACTCCAAGAACACTTCCTCCTGCCGTTGCAAGGAATGCATATCCCAGATATTTCGATGCAATGGAAAAATTTCCGTATCCCAAAGCCTTCATGGTACCTATCTCTATTCTCTGTTCCTCTACCATACGTGTCATACCGGTCAGACTGATCAATGCTGCAACAAGGAAGAACATAACCGGGAATACTTTTCCGATCGCACGCATACGATCCGCATTTTCTCCGAATCCATCATATTCTGTCAGTGTACTTCTATCATATAGATACCATTTTGGATTCTTGATCTGACTGATCTGCTTACCGGCATCAGCAAGCTTTTTCTCGCCTTTTGCAATTTCTGCTTCCGATGTCTTCTTTCCTTCTTCATATTCTTTCCTGGCATCGGCAAGTTTTGCTTCATTTTCCGCAATTTCCACTTCACCATTTTTCAACGTCTGCTCCTGCGCTTCCAGCTCTGCTTTTCCTGCATCTAACTGTTTCTGTCCGGATTCTATACTTGCCGCTGCACTGCTAAGTTTTATTTCACTTGCATCCAGCTGCGCTTTTGCCTGATCCAGCTCTGCTTTCCCATTCGTAAGCTGCTGTTTTGCTGTGTCCAGTTCGCTCTTCTTTGTCTGGTAATCCTGTTCTTTCGCATCCAGTGTCTGCTTTGTTTCCTGTGCCTGTGCTTCCAGCTCCCGGATTTTCTGCGACAGCTCTTGATCCTGTTCTGTCTCTCCTGACACCTGTGCTTTTAATGCTTCTATGTTCTTCAGAAGTGTCTGATATCCATCCCATCCCTGGTCAAGTTCTGTTCTGTATACAGCCAACCCCTGTTCTCCTGTCTGGATCTGTGCCTGTGCTTCTGCATACCGCGAATCATAAGCTGCTTTTCCCTGTTCGTACTGCTTTTTCCCCTGCTCCAGCTGTTGAAGGCCATTTTGATATGTTTTCTTTGCCTCATCCAATTCCTGCTGCTTCGCCCGGATCTTCGCCCTCGCATCTTCCATCTGCGACTTCCCGCTTACGAGTGTTTCCTTTGCCTGTGAAATCTGCGTCTCTCCGTCTGTGATCTGCCTTTCTGCGTCTGAAAGTTTCTGCTCTGATTCAGCTTTTCCGTCATCAAGCTTTTTCTGTGCCTTTTCAATCTTTGTATTCGCTTTATCTAACAGTTCTTCCTTACGGATTTTTCCTCTTTCTTCTGTGATTGCTTTCAATCGTTTTTTGACTGTCTTTACTTTCTGTTTATATGCACCGGTATATGCAGTCAGATCTTCCGCCCCCTGCACCCGCACATACATTTCCGTATATACATCCAGATGAAATGTTTTCTCCGGCACTACTACAAATCCGCTGACTGTACCCGTTCCGATTGTTGTACTTCCGCGATTCAATGCTATATAACACGGTGAATTCCCTTTTCCGACAACCTTAAGTTCCTCCACCTTCAGGGTATCCGTCACCTTGTCATCCGTCCCGGACTTAAGCCTGATCGTCTCTCCGACTTTATACTTCATCTGATCATCTACCAGACATTCTCCCACTTTTTCCGGCATACGGCCTTCACTGACCGTAATCTTGTTCATATCTTTCACCCCGGACATCACGTGGAGTACATATTGCTTCTTATTCTTTATATTCAGGAAATCCGCACTGTAGGCTCCTTCTGCCTTTCCAACTCCTTTTACATTTCTGACCGCCTTCACATCATCTTCCGTAATTCCAAGTGTACTGACCGCCTTGATATCCATCAGATCTGACTTATCAAAATACGCATCTCCGGTAATCTTCATAGATGGCTCAGATGCCCGGATACCGGAAAAGAATGCAACTCCCAGCGCAACAATAAAAAGAATAGAAATAAAGCGTCCGAAACTATGGCGGATCTCCATATAAAAATTCTTACGTGTTATCTTTTTTGCCATCTGCCGTCCCTGCCTTTTACCATTCTATGGTCTCAACCGGAACTGGTTGCGGATTCTGTATGATCTTATCCACCCGGCCGTTTTTAATCTTGATCACCCGGTCTGCCATTGGCGCAATTGCCGAATTATGTGTGATCAGAATCACCGTCATTCCACTGTTCCGGCAGGTATCCTGTAATAATTTCAAAATGGATTTTCCTGTATTATAATCCAGTGCACCGGTCGGTTCATCGCAGAGTAACAGCTTCGGATTCTTTGCCAGTGCTCTTGCGATCGACACTCTCTGCTGTTCCCCTCCCGACAACTGCGCCGGAAAATTATCCAGTCTTTCTCCCAGTCCGACCTCTTCTAGAACTTCTTGTGCATCCATTGGATCCTTACATATCTGAAGTGCCAATTCTACATTCTCCAGTGCTGTCAGGTTCGGGATCAGATTATAGAACTGAAAGACAAATCCGATATCATCTCTTCTGTATGCCGTCAACTGCTTCGTCGAATACGTTGCAATGTCCTGACCGTCAACCAGCACCTGTCCCGACGTAGCGGTGTCCATTCCCCCAAGAATATTCAGCACCGTTGTCTTTCCTGCACCACTGGGTCCGACTACAACTGCGAATTCCCCTTTCTTAATCTCAAAGTCGATTCCGGCTGCTGCCATGATCTCAACTTCCCCCATCTTATATATCTTCCTGACATCTTTTAAGGTCACAAATTCACTCATATACGTTTCCTCCGTGTGGGCATATTTGTATTATAATTATATCATCTTTTCTACTTTAATTGGAATTTAATTGGGATTTAATTTATTAACTGGGGAAGCGGCCTCTCAGTCCTTGAAGGAAACAA
>ERZ772818.1442-NODE-1442-length-20478-cov-6.131616_pt1 | contig 20478 bp, 26 predicted proteins | sample MGYA00580837_ERZ772818 | MGnify/ENA primary metagenome ERZ772818 (study PRJEB29015, sample SAMEA2737671) | human gut metagenome | biome: human gut; feature: human-associated habitat; material: faeces | place: China | collected 2012 ...
CGACTCAATGATCAATGCCCCATGTTCTTTATGCAGCCATTTTTTTAATCGCTGTATTATTTTCATTCTATCCCCATGCAGCCTCTGGCTGCTCCTTTTATTATGTCGTGTTTACTCTCAAAATGTCTGGCTGCTTACTGATTCACATAAGGGATATTGTTTTCAATGGCAAAGGACTCTGCGTAACTGCCTGCCGGGGTGTAGATTGTTACATTTTCTGAATTCCAGAATGCATCTTCATCAATTGTAGTTGTAGCCTCTGATATATACACATAAGTAAGTTCTGGGCACTCTGTAAACGCATATGGTCCTATTTCTGTTACTGTTGATGCAAGAGTAACTTTTTCAAGAACATCACATCCCTCAAAAGCACTTTCTCCAATTACCTCTACTCCATCTTCCATGATTACTTCTTGAAGTAATTTACAGCCACTAAATCCCTCATCTTCTATGTTTTTTATATTTCCCGGAACATCCAAAAATTCAATATCTAAACACGAAAATGTAGATGCATGTACCACTTCCAAATTGTGAGGAATATTTAATTCTTTAATTGGATTCCAACAAAATACTACATCTCCAATTTCTTTTATAGATTCTGGAAAATTAATACTTTCTATCTTAGTAGATGAAAAAGCTCCATTTCCAATTATTTCAAGTGAATTTCCAAATTGAACATTTGTAATATTATCGCAATTAATAAAAGCATTACTTTTTATCTCTATCAATGAATCTGGTAATATTACTGATCTTAATTCCGCATGGTTAGCAAATGTGTTTGATTCTATTACTGTAACACTCTTTGCATTTACTTCACCCGGTACTATTATTGATTCCTCATCTCCCCTATAATCTGACAACATAACAGTTCCATCATCCAGATAGGTTACTGTGAAATTATCTACGGATGTCTCTTTTGCATCCTGTGATACCTCTGCTGTTTCCTGCGATTGTACCACAGATGCCGGTTCTGTTGATGCTTCCTTTGTTTCACTGTTCACTGTGTTATCTTCTATTGTAGTGGAAGCTGTACTTCCACATGCTGTTGCACACAGGCATACTGCCAGTACTGTTCCTACTGCTTTTAACGATTTCTTTTTCATTTTTTCCCTCTTTCTGTATAGTGTTACAACTATACGTTTCATAATATTAGTTATATTTTATTAGTACCCCTTGGATGTTTTGTACTCGAAGGTATTCCAGGTATCTGTATCCGTCACAGTGACTCCACTCTGCTGTGCATATGGTAATGTCATCATCATTGGTTTCACCCGCACCTTCGTTTCTATCGTATAATAGGTTAATGATTTAGACAATACAAACTCTGAGTCATTCTGCGCCATTGTGGTCTGTATCACATCTGCTGTTCGTTTGTAGACATTATCCGATGATGTACACAATTCTATGAAGAGAAATACACTGATATAGTCACTATAGGCAAAAGAAACCAATGAGTCCCCAATTGCAGGTTGCGATACATTCATTATCGAGTTCGCATAATCTGTATTTTTACTAGATACCGCATCTTTAAAAGCATTTGTGTCTGACAAGTCAAGTTTGATAAATAATTGTTTTTTGGGCTTATCTTTATAAAATGCCACAGGTAATCCTGCTAATAAGTAATTCCTATCTACTGCCGATTCTGCTGCATTTACACCTAATACAACCACAAGTTTAAACAAAGGTGCCGGAATAATTCCTTGTGTTATTGCAGAAATTTCCGTCGCAATTTGATTTAACTTTTTATCATTCCAATACTCCTGCAGTATCGGTCCTAAATTTAATGCATATCTGATAAAGAACAGTGACGTATCTATTTTACTGTGGTTTTCTTCATTTGTCCCGCCGTACAGGATATACTCTACTTCATTTCCATAAGAGATATTATTATCCTTATCCATCAACATGATAGAATCGCATATTGATTAGGATGTTTTTTCTGTTTGATATGATATTTCTCCAGTTCCCTTGCACATCTAACAGGATAAGTATCGTCTTCTCCTGCCTGACAGAAAAAATATGCTCCAACACCCATCCTTAAGCTGTCTGTATCACTTGGACGAAAATGATTTTCCTGAATAATAGATTGACCATTTTCTAATGATGTTCCATGAAAACATTTAAACCTTATCATCTATATCTCCCTTTACTTCCAAATGAAACATACCTGACACATATCAACAAAAATACCTTATTCTTCTAAAATAATAACATGCAGACCACCTAAAATCAAACTGCTTTTAATAGTTCTTAGTAATAAAAAAATAGCTTTATAATGCGAAAAAGCACCGCGTCAATCTCTGCCGCGGTGCCTTTAAGTTCAAAACAATATTCAATTTTTCCTTTTCAAAAGCCGGCTCTTAAAACTACTTCAATCCGCTATTCATAATGCTTTTTATGCTTTCCTGAAGTATGCTCCTCCTCGCCGTTCTCAGCAGTCAGGTTAACCTTCTGCTGTACTTTTCTCTTCTTTAACGGATGCTTTGGATTTTTATCCATATATATCGCTTCTTTCTATTATTATATTATTTTCAATTATTTTTCACACTGCTGTGATTCAATATTACGAATCACAGCAGGGAAATTTACAAGTTACTTTATAATGCTGCATTTGCTGTGCTAATTTCAGGACATTATCTTTCAATAGCTATATATCTATTGTTCTCAACTGCCTTGTTATCCTTCTTAGGAACCACAAGTCTTAAAATACCATCCTCGTATTTAGCCTTGATGTCGTCCTGAGTTACGCCCTCGCCTACATAGAAGCTACGGCTCATTGAACCTGCGTAACGCTCTTTTCTGATATACTTACCGTTCTTGTTCTGCTCGTCCTTATCAAGTCCCTTGGCGGCACTGATTGTAAGATAACCATTCTCAAGCTTTGCGTTTATCTCATCTTTCTTAAATCCAGGGAGATCAATGTCTACCTCGTAGCCTGCATCAGTCTCCTTCACATCTGTCTTCATCACATGTCCTGCATGCTTACCATACAGAGCCTTGTCAATCTCCGGGAATTCAAAGTCCATCCAGTCATCATTAAATAAGTTCTCTCCAAAAATACTAGGCATTAACATAAGTCATCTCTCCTTTTCATAAAAACAAACCTAATTTTCATTACCCTGTTTTCTTGGTTATTTTATTTTTAGAACCGGGATGTTTCAGGAACCTCAAGGTAGCTTCAATTCTTTTATTTACCTTTCTTTGTTCCTTTCCTTTGTTCTGAATACGTTATACATCTTTTTATTAGCAATGTCAATAGGTGAGTGCTAATAAAATTATAAAGAAATTATTAAGAATTTATTATCTGCCCTTACTGAGAAACTATTAACAAAATATCACTTATCCAGTTCCAGTCTCATAGAAACAAGCTCCTGATATCCGCTGATTCTTGACTTAAAACCCTTGGGATTGCGGCCAAACTCAACAAACCCGGCTTTCTTATAAAGTGCGACCGCACTTGTATTCTCTGCGACCACCTCAAGCTCTAACTGCTCATATCCGGCCTCCTTCGCACAGCTTATGCATGCATTTGTCAATGCCTTCCCGATTCCAAGCCCCCAGAATTTCTTTAAGATACTGATTCCAAATTCGGCTCTGTGACGCACTTTATACCTTGTTCCAAGTGAAGTAATTCCGGCATTACCTACAACAACTCCGTCCACAACTGCGATTATTTGTATTTCGTTTTCACTTTCTGACTTTCTCTTTAAAAATTCCTCTTCATCCTTAACGCCAATACTGATCTCATCCGCATAGGGAAGCAGGCAGTCTGTCTCTTCGTGTGTAGCGATAAAATTCTCAAGCACAGCCTTACCATCTGCCTCAACTGCACTGCGGAGTATTGCTGTCTTTCCGTTTTTTAATGTAATCTGTTGTTCGTATTTCATAGCAATGATTCCTTTCTCAATGATTTCTTATTTTATCATTCTTTTGAGTAATTCTGCACGATACGGAAATTTCTGTGCAAGTTAAAGCGGACATTCGCAATCCGCTTTCGCTACTTGCTCATGAACTCAGTCCACTACACTTCACCTAAATTATATTTTCCCATCTTTTTCTCCCCTTGCTTATAAATCTCATCCCACTGATTCTCCTGCATCCACTCGTCATCTAAAGTTATATTGTCTGCGTTCTCAGCATTTGCATAAAGCTTATCTCTATTCAATTCTATAAAACGCTTAAAATCATTGATACTTTTCACGGCTTCCATGAATGCTCCTCTCCTATCAGAGTGACAACTGATAAACTCTTATTTTGCTCTCCTAACAAGACATATGAAATAGTATACCACATCTTTTCATTTGTAACAATTATTTTCTTCACAAAAAGCACCGCGTCAATCTCTGCCGCGGTGCCTGTAAATTCAAAATGATATTCAATTTTTCCTTGTAAAGCGGACATTCGCAATCCGCTTCGCTGCTTGCTCATATAAAATCGATGCTTCGCATCTCTCCAGAAGCTTAGCCAAGCTTCCTGCAAAAGTGTTCACCCCATCACCCAAGGGTAATGGGGTTTCTCTTTTATTTTATAAATTATTGCATCAGCCTTCAATAGCTATATACTTCTTGTTCTCAACAGCCTTGGCATCCTTCTTCGGAACCACAAGTCTTAAAATACCATCCTCGTACTTAGCCTTGATGTCATCCTCGGTAACACCTTCGCCTACATAGAAGCTACGGCTCATCGAACCTGCATAACGCTCTCTTCTGATATACTTGCCATTCTTGTCCTGCTCGTCCTTATCAAGACCCTTAGCAGCACTTATTGTCAGATAACCATTATCAAGCTTAGCATTGATTTCATCCTTCTTAAATCCAGGAAGATCAATGTCTACTTCGTAGCCTGTCTCAGTCTCCTTGACATCCGTCTTCATCACATTGCCTGCATGCTTACCATACAGAGCCTTGTCAACCTCAGGGAATCCAAAGTTCATCCAGTCATCATTAAATAAGTTCTCTCCAAAAATACTAGGCATTAACATAAGTCATCTCTCCTTTTCCTAAAAAACAAAACCTAAAATTATTACCTTCTGTTACTTCATTTTTGGAACCGGGATGTGTGAGGAACATCAAGGCAACTTCGATTCTTCTGTTTACCTTTCTTTGTTCCTTTCCTTTGTTCTGAGTACATTATACACCCATTTATTAGCAATGTCAAGAGGTGAGTGCTAATAAAATTATAAAGAAATTATTAAGAATTTATTATCTGTGAATATACATCCTCGTCATGTGCGGCTCACCATCCCCCTGAACCATACACAGAAACTCCCAGCCATACCTCTCATAGAAGCTTGTATGGTCTGTAATCAGATAAACAGGTGATATCCCCTTTGCTCTCAAGTCTTCCACAGCCATGTCAAGCAGATGCCCTGCAATCCCATTACAGCGGTACTCCTCCTCCGTATAAACCGCACAGATATTAGGTGTGAGGTCTTTTCTGTCATGGAAATCATTCTCAATCACACCCAGACCACCAACGATTTTTTCTCCATCCATGCAAAGATACCAGCCGTATTCAGTTTCACTGTTAATATACGCTTCCATACATTCAAGATATGCCTGTTTTGGAACATACCACTTGCTGTGGAACCACTCTGACGCATAATTCTTTAACTGTGGTCTTTCTCTTAATGTTATATATGTAAACATAAAATACCCCCACTTACTGCTCTACTTACAATCGTGCTTTTCTTCATTTTCCATATTCTCTTTATCACCCTGATTATGATTGGTTGTCGGTCCGTTATTACTTCCATTATTTCTGTTATTGCTTCCGATTACCTGATGCTTTTTAGGTGAAAAGAACACCCCGAACAGTGCTCCTGTCAGAAACAGAATCATTCCTGCAAGTATAATCTCCCGCCCGGTGTACTTTCCTTCATTGATATTATTCATCAATGCCTCATATTTTTTTCTCATGTTGTGTTTCTCCCTTCTCTGATTTTTTCCGTTTCTTCATAAATTTTCGCAGGATTTCCGGCATTTCTACGATTAAAGTTTTAATTTCTCCATAAATACTCGTAGGATTCACGACTTTGCTACGATTAATACTTCAATTTCTTCATATATGCTCGTAGGATTCACAGCTTTTCTACGATTAATACTTCAATTTCTTCGTATATGCTCGTAGGATTCACGACTTTGCTACGATTAATACTTCAATTTCTTCATATATGCTCGTAGGATTCACAGCTTTTCTACGATTAATACTTCAATTTCTTCGTATATGCTCGTAAAATTTCCTGTAATACTACGATTAATATTTCAATTTATCTATATATGTTCGTATATTTCCCGGAACTTCTACGATTAAATATGTATTTTTTTCGACTTCTGTATCTTATTTTTAATACGAAGACATGCTTCTGTATGCATAATCCAGTGTCGTGAAAATGGCATTTGAATTAACCCACGAATATCTTTATTGCACCAATAATCAATCAACCAGACAGCATTTTCAGCTATGCTTACTACATTCAATTATTTTAAGCATTCTTTCCATTCATCCGCCTTATCCCTCCTTCTCCGGCAGAAATGTCACCAACAAGAAAATAATTCCGAATACCACAATGCTTCCCGCCATAATCGCCACCATCTGACCTGTACTTACCACATGACCATGAAACTGCGGATTACAGTCAAGCGTATCCCTGATTGCAGTAATCATCTCAGCAGGCAGCTTCTCGTTTTCCATCTCCGCAAAAATTCCGTGAAGCATGTGATTTTTTAACAGAGAGGTTCCGTATGTACTCGGAAGATATGACAACACCTTCTGTAAACCGGAACCGAAATTCGAAATTGGCATATATGCACCGCACACAAATCCATAGCCGGAGCTGACAATCGTTCCGACCGCCGATAGCTGTCCCTGTGTGGTGAGCGGATAGCTGACAATACTAGAAAGCGTACTGCCGAACAGCACAAGCAGTATTTCATCTAAAATCACCCACAGCACATCCGAGGTGCTCATGTACCAGCCCATTTTATATACATATCCAAGACAAAGTACCAACGCAAGCCCATTTACCATAAGTGAATTAGCAACTGTGGACAGGAAATATCCAAGATACAGCTTACATCTGCTTATCGGGGACACGTTGAAATCCTTGCGCGTTCCATTTGCCCGATCCTGCACCATCGTAAGATTCACACAGAATGTCACCGTCACGCAGCTTACCGCTAAAAGTGCTGCCACAAGCTGTGCCGCCACGGTTCCGTCTATCAGCTTATCAGAAATTGTAAGCTTATCTGAGATTGCCGATACAAAGGAATCCCTATACACCTTGGCTAAAAAAGTTGCATACAGAACAATAAGAATTGCCGGGGTAATAAGTGAAGAAAACAACATCCCCTTATCCTTAAAATATAATTTTCTGTTTCTTTGTATAAGTGCCAATACAGCCTTCATCAATTCTCACCTCCAAGCCGTTTTCCTGTTACCGCAAGAAACACATCGTCCATTCCGCCCTTTGTCACCTCGTAATCATGAAACAATTCCTGATGTGCTACGATAAGTTCAGTAGCCTCCGATGTATTTTTTACCCTGACACGATAGCCATCCCTGATTTCCTCGTATTCAATTCCGAGTGTCTTTATCTGAGCTTCAGTCACTCCATAGATGGACATCGTATCCTGCACATACTTATTTTTTAATTCAAAAGGAGTTCCCTCCGCTGCAATGCTTCCCTTATCGAGAATAACCACATAGTCGGCATTTGCCGCCTCCTCCATATAGTGGGTGGTGAGAAATACGGTGAGCTTTTCATCGGTACGAAGCTTATCAATCACGTTCCATATCAGCAGTCTCGTCTGTGGGTCCAAACCTGTCGTGGGTTCATCAAGAATCAACACCTCCGGTCTATGTAACAGTGCCCTTGCAATATCTATCCTTCTTCTCTGTCCTCCTGAGAGCTTTCCGACAGGTCTGTTTAGATAATCTCCAAAGTCGAGTATATTGACAAGCTCCTTAAGTCTCTCCTCAAAGGCTTTCCCTGCAATCCCATAGAGTGCTGCCCTGCTTTTCAGATTTTCCCTGACTGTGAGCGGCTTATCAAGCACACTGTCCTGAAACACGACGCCAAGTGTTCTCCCTGCCTTCTTGCCTGTTTTCTCTATATCATTTTCATTAATCTGCACCGTTCCGCTGTCCTTTTTTAACTGCCCGCAGATGATGGAAATTGTCGTACTTTTTCCGGCTCCGTTCACACCCAAAAAAGCAAACAGCTCTCCCTTTTTTACCTGAAAGCTCAAATCATTTACCGCCTTCACCTCGCCAAAGCTTTTATGCAGATGGCTGATTTTAATAATATTATTTTCCATTTTTTTATACCCCTGCATACTGCAAGCATTGCTTGCAGTACTGCCACCAATAAGTAGTTTGAAAGTTTTTCTTTCAAACTTCTCCCCCTTTATTTTTCTTAACTCACTAAGCTTCCTGTTCATGCTGTCGGCAGCTATGCGGTCATTCATGTATCCAACCAGATTCACAATAACATACACTCCGATAATAAGCCCTTCCATAAAAGCAACCGTTTCAGGCTTTTCAAAGTAAAACCATCCGAAGGCTCTTCCAAGTCCAAGCACCGCAATATTTACATATACAAAATATATTATCTGCCTCACAATCATTCCTTTTTTGGATAATTCCTTCTCATTCTTAATCGGATACATGAGAATCGGTACCGCACAAACTGCGGAGACTATTATAATCTGCCAAAGAATTCTTACACTTATCTGTGCGTCCAAGCCCCATAATGCCGAAATATAGATTGCCGATGCAAACAATACGCATACTGTAATTTTAGAAAAAATATTTGCAAGATTTTTTACTTTTTCAAACACTGCTTAAACCTCCTACAATCCCAAGCGTTCCTTCAGAACCGGTACATACTGCCTTGAAATAATCACTTTTTCCTTATTTTCCAACAGGGCTTCAAATCTGCCTCCGAACGCAGGTGACAAATGCTTTATTTTATTCAGATTTAAAATCATGGACTTGGAAGCCCTCATAAACGAAAATGACACAAGCAGTTCTTCGAGCTGATACAGCTTTTCCCTGACCTCATAGACATCCCTCTCACAGTACGCAAAAACCTTGTTGTCCGTTGCCTCAAAATAATACACATCCGACGCTTCCAAAGGGTATATCCCATTTTCATCATAGCCTGTAAGCTTCATGTCTCCATGTTCCAATCTGTATACAAGCTGTTTCATTTCATCTGTCAACGTATGACATCTGAATATTATCTCCTCCTCTTCGCCGGGAGACGGGGCGATTATCGTTATTTTCAATTTAAGCTCCATTTCTTCACAAAAGAATATACCTTCTCAGACCACTGCCGCTGACAATGAACCACGCTGAAAAACAGAAATCGCATTTTCGAGTTGGCTCTGAAAAGTTACCATATATTTTATTCTGATTATCTTATATACGATTTTCCGGTATATGTCTACCTATTATCCCGTGAAATGCAAAAACAGACGTGTAAGATGTATGAGTGTAATCAAATATTTCCAGTTTATATGTGGAACCTTTCTCGAAGCCTTCCTTAGCCGTAACTGAATACTTTCCGGTTCCAGCCTCAGCTACAACAAGTACATCCTTTATAAGCGTACTGCTGCCGTCCGTTCTTTCAGGTGACGTGATATTTGTAAGCTTTAATGCTGCTTTTACATCATCTGTGCTTACTTTTTTTCTTTCTACCGTATCTGTTGTGACATAAATCGTAAAATCCGTTTTCCCGTCAACAGAACACACATAGTTCGAGCTTCCGCCTTCATTGATAGGCATGGCATCTCCATAATCAGCGTAGAGTGTCATATCCTTATCAAGAATATCATCAACTGCCACCTTATCATTAAGTGCACTGTCATAATACCAGCCAAGGAATATCTTTCCGTCTATGTACGGACCGTTGATGCTGCTAAGCTTTACCCCTCTCTTTCCGGTAAGCTGCTTAACCACGGCATCACCTGTGGCATTTCCAATTGTAATTGTATACCTATCAGCTTCTGTCTCTTCCTCTGTTGCAGTTTCCTGTTCCGTCGGCTTCTCCTCCGACGGCTCTGTCACGTTCTCCGTAGACTTCTCCTCCGCGGGCTTTATCACGTTCTCCGTCGGTCTTTCCATTATATTTTCTGTAGATTCCGCCACAGTCTCTGCGACCGTTACGTTATCTTTTTTTGCCTTTTTACCGCATCCTGTCGTGCTTCCCACAAGCATCACGGCAGCCATAGCCAGACATAAAAAACGTTTCCCGCTTTTCTTCAGCTTCTGCATATTCTCCTCCTGACAAATGGTTTCCTATAAACCAATTACTTAAGTACAAAGAAATTATACTATCCATGAAAAAAGAACGCAATAGCTTTTTTGCAATAATTGGTACAAAATTTGGTTAAAGTGGTACAAAATCTTGTTTTTAATCTTTATAACGGTACAAACTTATATTTCGTACAAAAAAAGATGCTATATCATTTTCGATATAACATCTTATCTCCCTAATATTATTTTGGTACTTCCATCTGCCCCACTTACGCTTCTTACATGTTGTATACTGTTAGCATCGAATAAAATACATCCACAATGTCCTTCAAAGGTCGGAAAACATATAATAGAGAGCTGCGTATCTATCTCCGGACTATATTCATTCATCCACAAAGTTTCTCCGAACAGCACTGCCCTTTCATAACATCGCAGCCACTTCTCGTCCATGTTCGGAAAAATATTTCCAAACCGGTTTCCGATTAATTTCTCGAGGGGTACCTTTTCCAGCTTGGCAAGTGCCTGATTTCCATACCTGAATACCCAGTCGACGGCACGGCACTCATCGTCAAACATCATCTCGATATCTGTAAACGCAAACGGCATCTTGTCATAGCCTTTATAATATTCACAGTATTCCTCGAAAGTAGCGGGTATCCCCTCTGTTGAAAAACTCTTAATAATATTTCTTTGTCTTTGATATAGCCTGTTCTCTATCTCGGTCTTTCTGCTGAGTGTATATTCCACTGCTTCGCCATTATTAAGATTTACCGTATTCGTCACATCGTGTATTGCTATCACGGACACAAGATTACCTCTTCGAACTTCAATGAAGTCATCCCCCAGCATATCGCAGAATTCCTTATATGTAGTCCTTGTCTCAATAACCTCTCCGTTATCCATGTATATATCTGCATGTTTTCTGCGCATGTGAATATACAGTATCTGCTTTTTGGAAAGCGTCCTTTTTCTTCTCTTTGATATTATTGTTATTGACCCTTGCGTGTGCATAGCACCTCCCCGGTATGAGGACATCAGAATTCTATCTTACAATCCGGCTCAGCTTCCCTGCATGCCTTAAAAACCTCAGCCATAACCGTCTTCTCATCCTGTCCGTCCTCAAACTCGACCTCCATTTTCTGCGTCATAAAGCTTACCGAAGCGTCCATGACCCCCGGCGTGTTGTTGGCGATATCTTCCATAGTATTTGCACAATTGATACAGTCCACCGATATGTTGTACGTCTTATTCATAATCCACGCATCCCTTCAACTTAATGATATTTAGGATTCAGATGTCAAAACATGCAGATCTGATTTTTACATGCATATCATGTTATAATTATACATATCAGCTCCGTTGTACGAAGCAAGTTGTGAACGCATGTTTTGACAACTGAATCTAATTAGTTAATTGCAATACCCATTTATTTCCAAAAGCAGTTATGCAATTGCCTATAATGATAATATTAGGTCGAAAAATAACCCCTGATATCATTATATTACTTTGTGAACCATTTATCAATAGAAAATGACCAACTTTCATTTTTGTGTTTTTGTTGAACTAATGAGCCTTTACCTTAGTCCAGAGATCTGCGCAGTAGGATTTAATCTCTGTCTCCTGATATGCAAATACCTCGTCCTTATCATATCCGACTCTTGTAACATAAGCACTGATGTCCTTGTAGGCATCCTCCTGCATTGCCTCAAATGCTGACTTAACCGGTGAAGAATATCCAACCTCCTCAGTGTTGGCAAGTGCATTTTCCTCATCAAGCATGAAATTCATGAACTGATGAGCAAGCTCTATATCGGTGCAGTCCTTTGTCATTACCATGCAGTCGCACCAGATATTGGTTCCCTGCTCAGGCTCAATGTATGCAAGATTCTCATTCTCAGACATTATATATGCCGCATCGCCTGAATATACAACTGCTATTGACTTGTTTCCTGAAATCATGTTATCGATAACATCATCACCCACATACACGGGGTTCATTGTGTCTCTCTGATTGCAGAGCCACTGATATGCCTCATCAAGCTGTGCATAATCCGTTGTGTTCATTGAATAGCCAAGTGTCTTCAACGCTATCATAAAAGAGTCTCTCTCAGAATCATACATGTACAAATCACCCTTGTACTTCTCATTCAGGAGAAGATTCCAGCCCTCCTTTGCGTCATCCTCGGATACAACCGTCTTATCATAGAGAATACCTACCGAACCCCAGAAATAAGGAACCGAGTATGTGTTCTCAGGATCAAAGCTTCTTCCAAACAAATCATGGATAATGTTATCCTTATTGGTTATAAGGCTCCAGTCAACCGGCTGAAGATAATTTTCCTTTATAAGGCGCTCAATCATGTAATCCGAAGGAATTATGATGTCATACTTGCTTCCGCTCATAACCTTTGTGTACATTGACTCGTTAGAATCGAATGTCTCATATACTACTTTACAATTGTACTCCTTCTCGAACTTTGTGAGAAGAGACTTGTCAATGTACTCTCCTGCATTGTACACTCTGAGAGTCTTCTTACCTGATGAACCGCATCCGCTAAGTACGAGTGCAGCCATGCATACACATAAAATAACAGCAATTAATTTCTTTTTCATCTGAATTATCCCTCCACATTCTGCCTATTTCTCTCTGTTTTCTTTTCCTGTCTTTTTTTAACAGCCTCAGGCACAAGATTCACAATAAGCAATGTTATAATAATCACCGCAATAACAATCGCTGACAGCGCATTGATTGTCGGGTTGGTTCTCTTGGTCATGTTATACACAACAATCGAAATATTGGCAACACCGTTGCCTGTTACAAAGTATGATATTACAAAGTCATCAAGTGACATGGTAAATGACAAAAGCATTCCCGCATATATGCCCGGCTTTATCATCGGCACAATAACCTTGGTGAGTGCCTGAAACGGTGTTGCACCTAAATCCATCGCCGCATTTGCCAGGTTCGGGTCAAGGCTTCGAACCTTCGGATACACACTTGTTATCACATAAGGCGTACAAAAGCAGATATGCGCAAGCAGCATCGTCACATAACCTCTCTCTATCTTCATAGAAGAAAAGAGTATCATAAGACCAATTGCCGTCACAATCTCAGGGTTCATAATAGGTATGTTGTTTACATTCACAAGCCATTCTTTTACAACCCTTCTGCTCCTCGACAAGCCTATCGCAGTTATGGTTCCGAGAATCGTAGCCACTGCTGTTGCAATTACGGCAATACTGAGTGATACTCCAACCGCACTCATGACATTCCTGTCCTCGACAAGTGCCTGATACCACCTTAGGCTGAAGCCCGTAAACCTTGTAAGCGATTTGGATGAGTTAAATGAGAACACCATCGTCACTATAATCGGTATATAAAAGAAGGCAAAGCATATTGCAATATATATAATTGAACCGAGTTTTCCTCTTTTTTTCATTGCTTATGTCCCTCCGTTCTCATCAGGATCTATCTTCTTCATAATCCTGATCATGATAAGAATTGCCACCGCAAGAAGCATTGAAATCGCGCTTCCGAAGTTCCAGTCACCTACCGATATAAACTGTTCCTCAATGAGGTTACCGATAAGTACATACTGACCACCTCCGAGAAGCTTTGGAATGACGAAGCTTGATATTGAGAGAAGGAACACCATAATTGTTCCGTTCACAACGCCCGGTACCGAGAGCTTGAACGTCACCTTCCAGAATGCCGTAATCGGTTTTGCTCCGAGGTCGTAAGCTGCCTCGATAAGAGAATGATCCATCTTAGCGAGCGATGTGTGAATCGGTATTACCATAAACGGAAGAAGATCACACACAAGGCCGATAATTACCGAAAAATCCGTATACATCATCGTGACAGGGTCAAGTCCTAACATCACAAGCAATGAATTGATAATTCCGTTATCAGACAAAAGACTTATCCATGCATAGGTACGAAGAAGCATGTTAATCCATGTAGGTATCGTGACCGCAAGAATAAGTATCGTCTGTGCTTTCTCACTGAACCTTGAAATCACGTATGCGAGCATATAGCCCACAACGAGACATACTATAGTAGTAATCGCACCGAGCTTAAATGAACGTATAAATACATTCATATAAACCGGCTCAAATATCTTTTTAAAATTTTCACCCGTAAACTGAATATTTACAAGACTGTTGCCGCCCGTTGTCACCGAGTACAGCACAATGAGAAACAGCGGCACGACAATCAATATGAATGACCAGATAAGATATGGTCTTACCAGATTTTTAAACTGCTTCATAGTATTCTAATATCCTCCAAGTGATTCACTAATATCAATTCTTCATTGTATACATTACATGTATGTCCTCATCGGTGAAGCTCAGTCCCACTGCCTTTCCGACCTCATGGTAATCGGTTGTATGAATCTTGTAGTCGCGCCTGTCGGTCTTTACAATAATCTCATAATGCACACCCTTGAACACGATTGATGCAACCGTACCCTTAAGCTTGCTCTTATCCGGCTCGACAATATCTATATCCTCAGGTCGAAGCACAACCTCGACCTCCTCATTTTCCTTAAAGCCCTTATCAACGCAAGGGAACTCTATGCCGTCAAAGCATACAAGGCAGTCCCTTATCATATTTCCCTCTATAATATTGGAATCACCGATAAAGTTCGCAACGAATCTGTTCTCCGGCTCATTGTAGATATCAACCGGCGAGCCAATCTGCTGAATAACTCCGTTATTCATGACAACCACGGTATCGGACATTGAAAGTGCTTCCTCCTGGTCATGAGTTACGAATATGAAAGTTATTCCGACTTCCTTCTGAATCTTTTTGAGCTCGAACTGCATCTCCTTGCGAAGCTTTGCATCGAGAGCTCCAAGCGGCTCATCAAGAAGCAGCACCTTAGGCTCATTTACAAGTGCTCTGGCAATTGCGACTCTCTGCTGCTGTCCGCCCGAGAGGAGTGTTACATCCCTCTTTTCAAAGCCCTCAAGTCCTACAAGCTTTAGCATTCTCTTAACCTTCTGGTCGACAATCGACTTATCCGCCTTCTTTAGGTTAAGCCCGAATGCCACATTATCGTGGACATTCAAAAACGGAAAAAGAGCATACTTCTGAAAAACCGTATTAATCTCTCTCTTATATGGTGGAACCTTGGAAATATCAATTCCGTTAAATAACAATTCTCCCTTACTCGGCTCCTCAAAGCCCGCAATTATTCTCAGTATAGTTGTCTTACCGCATCCGCTCGGCCCAAGCAGGGTAAGGAATTCATTCTCATATATGTTAAGGTCTATCCCCCTAAGAACCTGCTGATCATCAAAATTCTTTGTAAGTCCCTTTAACTCAATTATCTTATTGCTCATAATTCTTCCTCCACATTACCTTATCAGAAACTCGGCGGTGAGCTTACCCATATTATAACCGCTCCACCCTTAGACTCTATATAATGCTTGAACTTCGGCTCAAAATAAAACGATTCGCCCTTCTTCGCCTTATATCTCTTATTACCAACAACAATGCTTATTGAACCTGACAATACATATCCGAATTCTTCGCCCTCATGCGGATTATCGGGATACGTTGAACCACCCGGCTCTAACGTAAGTCTTATCGGTTCCATAATATTCTTCTGCGCATTCGGTATAATCCACTCTACCCTGTTATGCAGTTCCGTGTCGGTCTTTTCAAAATAGTCATCCTTGCCGAATACAACACGGTCATCCTCCGTGTCGTCAAAGAAGGTCTTAAGATCCGTTCCGAGACACTGCAGTATGTCCACAAGCGTTGCAATCGACGGTGATGTCAGATCTCTTTCAAGCTGGGAAATGAACCCCTTAGACAGCTCTGCACGGTCCGCAAGCTCTTCCTGTGTAAGTCCCTTCAGAACCCTGAGTTCTTTTATCTTACTTCCAATCTGCACAGCGGGCACCTCCTCAAAAGCGATGCAAATAATTAAACAAAAAGTTTAGCGTTGCTAAACCAAGGACTATTATACATGATTGCCCCGCCATGTCAAGATACAATATAAATAATTATGGAACGAAATTTACTATTACACAAAAAGAGTGAAACCGGCACGCACCCATGCCGTTTCACTCTGTCTTAAATACATTCTTAGCCCCCTGCATACTGCAAGCAAGGCTTGCAGTACTGCCACCAATAAGTAGTTTGAAAATAAAATTTTCAAACTTATTCTACTCGTTAAATTCACATGTTACAAAGAACCCTCTCGGCGTCTCCTCCACGTCAATAACCTTGCCCTGCCTTGCCATTAGCCTCTCGGCAAGTCTGTAATTGCCCGACATGGCGACTGCCGGCTCTATCGTATAATAAAAGCTTGACGGAAGCTTGCCCTCGGTAATGTCCACCGTCTGTCCGGCCTCAACCTGTCCCGGCCGCTCCATCTTAAACTGCATGGTACGCATTCACTGCCACCTCTTATTCCGCAACATTTAAATTCTTTCCCTTGAGACCGATAAAGCTTCCCTTAGGAAGTCCACCCTCCTCATGACCGATAAGCCACTTGTTAGTCGCCGTTATAAGTGCATCCTCTCCTCCGCACACAGGACACTCAGCATGCTCCGTGGCAAGTTCATAATTAGTTCCCCTCGGAAGCACGACAGCCACCTGAAAGCCCTTGTTGTCAGGTCCGCACGGTGCATAGTGAAGCGTTGTGGCATACAGCTCAACGGCAGTTCCGGCAGGTACCAAAAAAGCCTCCATCTTAGCCGTATCGTATGTGAAATCATTCTCAACATCCCATAGATTTCCGAGAATAAGAATCGCATCCGTGGCAGCCGCATTTATCTCTGAGCTTCTGTGATACTCAGCCGCATTAAGGAGCTGATTATGACCATTGCAGTAACCGATCTGAATAGGAAGCTCACCGAAGAACTTATTTTTTATCTCCTTTGCCACCTCAAGGCTCTCAAGACTCTCCACCGACGGCTCATACACAACACCCTCGGGAATCTCCGTCTTTTTCATAGCCTCGACAAGTGTTGTGAAATCAATATTTTTGATAACCTTGCCGTACTTCTTAAATCTCTTGTCTGTTACCGAAATAATCTCCATTTTAATCCTCCCAATATATAATGCTTCGCCCTGTTTGCTAACCCTGATACTTTCTGATATGCTCGTCAATAAGTGCCTGGTCTGCAAAATAATTAATCTTCATGGAATTCTTTACATCGTCAAGCGTCTTTGCCGCAACCTCTCTTGCAGCCTCGCTGCCCTTCTTTAGCACCTCATATACATACGCTATATCCTTCTCGTACTCTTTTCTTCTGGCACGGATAGGATTAAGCTCCTCGTTCATCACGTTGATGAGGAACTTCTTGACCTTGACATCGCCAAGACCACCTCTTCTGTAGTGAGCCTTGAGTTCATCAAGGCTGGCATAATCAGGAAGATACTCTGCAAAATGCTCCGGCTTGCAGAAAGCATCGAGATATGTAAATACCATATTTCCTTCAATATGTCCCGGATCCTCAACCTTGATATGTGTCGGGTCAGTATACATATTCTTCATAATTTTTTCTTTAACATCCGCCTCTGACTCGGAAAGATAGATACAGTTACCGAGCGACTTGCTCATCTTAGCCTTGCCGTCGATACCCGGAAGCCTTAAGCATGCCTTGTTGTCAGGAAGTAAAATCTCAGGCTCAACAAGCGTATCACCGTATATTCTGTTAAAGCTTCTCACAATCTCCTTGGTCTGCTCAAGCATAGGGAGCTGATCCTCTCCTACAGGAACCGTCGTCGCCTTAAAGGCGGTAATATCTGCGGCCTGGCTGATAGGATATGTAAAAAATCCTACAGGTATGCTTGTCTCAAAACCTCTCATCTGAATCTCAGACTTAACTGTAGGGTTACGCTGTAATCTTGATACCGTAACAAGATTGCTGTAATAGAATGTGAGCTCTGTAAGCTCCGAAATCTGTGACTGTATGAATAAAGTTGACTTAGACGGGTCAAGTCCGACCGACAGATAGTCAAGTGCAACCTCAATTATATTCTGTCTTACCTTCTCAGGATTATCCGCATTATCCGTAAGTGCCTGTGCATCGGCAATCATAATGAAAATCTTGTCATACTCTCCTGAATTCTGAAGCTCCACTCTTCTCTTTAATGAACCTACATAATGTCCTATATGAAGCCTTCCGGTAGGTCTGTCACCTGTCAAAATAATCTTTCCCATAAAACACCTCCACGCTGCACACTCCATGCAGCTATCATAAATATCCCGCACCGTATTGACACGGTAAATATAACTTTACTATATCTCTTAAATCAGATTTAGTCAATAATTTAACACTATCAAGCGAAAAAGCGTGTGCACTAGTTAAGTCCTCTGAAGCCCTTTCCTATAATCTCACTGCTGTTAGTTATCATAATGAATGTATCCTTGCCATGATTAAGCTTGATATAGTTTCTAAGCTCAACAGCCTGGCCTCTTTTGAGTACCGTGAGAATAACATATTTCTGCTTATGTGTAAAAGAGCCCTCTGCCTTGAAGGTGGTTGCTCCCTTCCCGAGCTCGTTATGAATGAAACGCACAATGTCATCAGGTGAGTCCGTGATAATCGTAAAATACTTGCATAGGTTGACATTCTCTATCGTACCGTCAATCACAAGCGTCTTTGCCATAAGTCCCACGAATGAGAAAAGTCCTGTTTCAATATCGAATACCATACATGCAGCTATCGTGATTGCAAGATCAACAATAAAAAGTGCGACTCCGATGTTAAAGCTTGTGTATTTCTTCAATATCATCGCAATAATATCCGTTCCTCCGCCCGACGCATTCATATTGAACATTATCGCTGCACTCACTGCCGGGAGAACAATCGCAAATATAAGCTCAAGAACAGGCTGATTCGTCAGCGGCCCGTCCATCGGAAACAGCTTCTCACAAGCACTTAGCCCAACCGAGGTCAGCACGCTGACATACACCGTCTTTATTCCGAAGCTCTTTCCGAGAAAAATGAACCCCACAACCAGAAGTGCCATATTGATAACAAACGTAATCGACGCAGGTGAAAACGGCAGAACCGCACCTAAAATAACAGATATACCCGTAACTCCTCCGAATGAAAAATTATTCGGAAACTTAAACACATACACACCAATTACAAGAACCAATGTTGCAAGCGTTAGCATAAGATACTCAAGAACGACCTGTCCTGCTTTTGATTTTACTTCCATAACATATTTCCTTATCCTTCTATAATTTTATGTCACATAGTTGTCAGTATATCATACATGTCCCTCTTTTTCCATATCACCATTATATTTTTTGTGTAATATGATTAGATGTCGCAAGCGACTGCCGCAGGCATGTCCTAATTTATGGTGATATTTCAATTTTTTTATTGCGATTAGAAATCGGGTGTGGTATTGTATTTATAATTAATAAAAATTTAATAAATTATGAGGAGGATTTACCATGTTTTGTCCTAATTGTGGCGCCAAGCTTGAAGATGGTGCTTTATTCTGTGGCGAATGCGGCACTAAGGTAGCTGCTGCTCCACAGGCTGCAACAACCGCTGCACCTGCAGCACAGGCACCTGCACTCAGCAAGCCTCTTGTATCCTTTAAGATTGGAAACAAGGATTTTTCAATTGTCAAGGAGAAGATTGACTTCATCGGTCTCATCGCCGCTGTCGTCGCATTCATTGCGCTGTTCATGCCTTACTACACTGTCTCAGTCAGCATTCTCGGACAGAAGGCCAAGGAGTCCGCTAACTTCTTTACAGGTACACCAAGCAATGCTGTATTCATCATGATTGTTATTCTTTTGTACATAGCTGCCAACCTGTTTGGCAAGAAGCTCCCTTCACAAATTATCTCTTATGTGTTACTTGCATTCGTGGTAATTACAATTATCGGTATCAAAGCCCAGACAGCAGATGTTGTATCAGACTATGGCTATTACGGCTCCATCAAGGTTTACCCAAGTATCGGTTTCTGGCTTATGCTTATTGCATCACTTGTTATGTCATTCTCATGGCTCATCAAGTCCAAGCTTCTTCCGCTTATCAAGAAGCAGCCTGCAGCATAGGTATAAATAACATAATTTCATTAAAAACAAAATCCCCCTGAATCTCAGGGGGATTTTCATTTTATCTGTTCTTTAATAAAAACTTACTTCGTCATAATATGTATTAATTATACCATGATTACTTGAGCTCCAGATTATACTGAACGATGAGCGGTACGCAAAATAAAGA
>ERZ772818.1451-NODE-1451-length-20424-cov-4.730325_pt1 | contig 20424 bp, 13 predicted proteins | sample MGYA00580837_ERZ772818 | MGnify/ENA primary metagenome ERZ772818 (study PRJEB29015, sample SAMEA2737671) | human gut metagenome | biome: human gut; feature: human-associated habitat; material: faeces | place: China | collected 2012 ...
GACGGACGAACTGAGAACAATAGAACCCCAATTACGCCACATCCGCGCCATTGGCATAAAACATCAATATGGAATGAGCTGCTGTATTCTTAGTCTTAAACGGGGAATAAAAAGGTTCCCGGAAAATATGCTTCTGAAATACAGCTATTACGATCACCTATTAGCAATCAGTATCAATAGGGGAAACTTCAAAAAAGCTAAAGCAAACATAGATATTTTAAAAACATATAAAGAAGCTTTATCCTTGGAAGATCAAATTCACCTGGAATTTAATGAATTAACGGTTCTATTTTATTCCAAAGAAATGACAGATATCAGGCAATTATTAGATCTGTGCGGAAAGGCTTATCAGAATAACCTATATGTTGAATTAAGCCGGTCTTATAATTTACTAGGGCAATTTTTCTGGGCAAAAAAAGAATGGGAAAAAGCTATCGAGGCATTTAATGAAGCTGCCGGTTTACAGGATCGTACAGAGCATCAAACCTACCGCTGGATAGCAAAAACAAATCTGGCACTGATCAATCTGGAATTAAAAAATAAATCTGAAGCCGTTATGCATGCCAGAGAAATCATCTTGGGATATTATAGCTCCAAACAAGATAAGTTTAAACATATTTTTGCAGCTGATAATAAAACAGCATATACGGACTTCTTTACTGATAAAGAAATTGTTTCCATTTTGCTCATGCTGAGGATCCTATATAAAAATGATCAAACTGAATATACCAAGATAATCGAAAAGGTAACGCAGACAGATATTGGAGTTTTGCCAAAAGAATTCGAATACTTTATCTCTCATTCTTTAGTTTCAGAATTGAAAAAGACTTATTACTATGTGGATGGAAATTTTATGATCAAATGTTAAGGGACTGTCCTGTTATTTCATATTAATAACAGGACAGTTTCAAAAAAACCATCATAAAAATTCGAAATAGAGGATAATTCTATCTTGCACTTTTTATGTAATATCTTATTCTCAATATATTGCTCTATCAATAAAACGCCAATCCATAACAGAACAGTATTATCTATTAATTGAAGTTTCTGCGAATTCAGAGGTTCTAATATGCTATCCCCATAATACTCCATATAGGTATAAGCCTCATCAATACCTGTTTCTCCAAAATAAATGTCACAACTTGGAAGAAGGAAAGTCTGCACATTGGACTGTACAATATGGTTCAATATGCTTTTTCCATAATTCATCCCATATTTGGACGGGATCTGGGTGCGAATATGTGTAATTTTGTTAAATATGCTCTTTGTGCAGTTAACCTCAGAAGCATTAAATATGGGGTGATTTTCCATCGCAGTATTTAATTCTTTTACAAGAGCCTGTATTGTATAATATTTATGTTGAAATTGAAATTTACTGTTTGTTTCTGATAAATCAGTCTCATCGTACGATGTCTCCGTATACGGTTCCCTAAGCTTTTTCAGCAATAAGGGCATCTCTTTTAGACTTTCGTCATTGGTTAATACTCTTCCAGCAGGCATAATATAAGAAAACAGCACATCAGAACGTTCGGTAATTGGTAAAAATCCTGTAAGGGAGGAAGAAAAAACCGCAGCGTCATAAAGAGACATAAGCGGAATAACCTGCTTAGGATCATATGTATTCCATTCCTGTTTATAGTTAAAACGATTATAATACTGTTTGATTACTTTACAAGGTGTTTTCCATAAATAACTTTGGTTATTTTCCATAGGAACAATAGAAGCTTCTTCTATATAAAATTCAGTACTAATATCTGAAATATCATTTTTTATATCGTTGTAAGGAAATGCATCTATCAGATTAGGATACTGTGGCTGCATTTTTTTATAAAATAAATTACCTTTATAGGTGTATTGGCTTGTTCCAAAACCAAAATATAAATCAGATATTTTTCGGAAATAATCCCAATTCCGGTTTATTTTTCTGAAAAGACTTTTGGAATTGATCCCAAGCGTATTTGACAAATACGGATTGGTTATAAACAATTCCAAATATCGGGATAGTTTCTGGAAATCTCCATACTCCACATGAAAACCATTATACCAATCCTGTACATAATTGTTTCCAAAGCCAGAATAAGTCGCTATAACTGGCTTTCCTGAAGACATTGCTTCCAGAATCACTCTTCCTCCAGGCTCAAAAGCAGAGTGCATAATCAATACACTGCATTTGAGTAACACGTTAGAAATTCCTGCATCAGATAAGAATCCCCACCAATATATTTTGTGCTGCTGTTCATATGTTTCAAGATCTGGTACATATTCTTTTATTATTCTGCGATACTTACTGATATCTTCAGCAGTACCGCCAATAAACCACATGGGAGGTGTCAGATTCAGGTATTTCTTATACAGAATTTCCCAGGCGAGAATTATTTCTTTAACCCCCTTCTGATCGACGATTCTTCCTATATAGCAGAACGCTCCATTTATCCACCACTCAGTGCCCTGTAAATCCATTGCATTGTAATTAACAGAGCGCGTTTGTCCCAGATTTCCTGAGGGAAGGTGCGACGGATGCAAAAAACAGTCTGCAACAGTTCTGCCTATAACAATAATTTTATGTGGTTCAATATGATATTCTTTTACCAACAACTCATATTCCGACTCTGCAATTGAAAGAATACAATCTACTTTTGGCAAAAAAAACTGTTCGCTTTCATATTGATGGGAAGAAACAGGGGGAAACCCATTTCTTTTTCGTTCACAGGAAGTACTGATTACAGAATGAATCTGTATTAAATGATGATCACTGCATAATTGACTGGCTAACAAGCCGGATATCCAATAGGTAGAATGTACCAGTGCTATTGGCTGTTCTATATTTTCATAAATATTTTTTATAGTTTTATATAAAAAATCCTTGTTATTGTATAGCAAGTCCTGATTTTCCAACCATTGTTTCTTTATAGGGATTTCATATATGGTAATGTTTGAACATAAATGGTTTGCAGTTAGTTCTTTCAATGAACAGTTGGTTGTAATCACGGTTAATTCCAACTGTGGAGTATCCTTAAAATGATTTATTATTTCCGATACCGTCCTTTGATGACCACCAAGATTCAATTCAAATGGATTTCCAAGTAAACATAACAACAAAATATGTCTTGTCATAGTTTTGCCTCAAATAAGAAAAGCGTAGCTGGTTATGTGGAATAATTGATAATTGCTAATTATCTTATTTTCGATTATACCAAATATTGATTCATTTTTCTACTAATATAAACTTCGTTCTATATAAACCTATAGGGAAATTTTAAGGTCTACTACTCTCGTATAACAAAGAAATCCCATGATTTAGACTTTTAGCAATCTGCACTATCAGATTCTTTATTCTGCCCTCGGCTAAGTCATATCGAATATTAACATACGACAACAAGACCACCTTTTCAGCTGGTCAGAGAATTTTTATATTTTCGATGTATTTCTCACGCAACATTCACAATTTTCATATTATTCCTTGGATGCAGTTCTCGTAAAATATCCGCTTGTTTTTTGGCAGCTATATGAATATATATCTGGGTCGTTTTTATTGATGAGTGTCCCAAAATCTGCTGTACACAACTTACATCAACACCTTCTTCAATCAAATATGTAGCGAATGAATGCCGGAACATATGGGGTGTAATCTTTGTTTCAATTCCGGCCTTTTTCGTGTATTTTCTCAGCATAAGGCGAATAGATTGTTCTGTGTATCTGTTGCCTCTTTTATTCACAAAAAAATACCCACTCTTTTTTATTTCCTTTTCATTTTCTACATAATATTTCCGCAGAATTTCCAAAACTGCATCATTACTGATTTGAATATATCTCTCTTTTCCTCCTTTCCCCATAATTCTTATCAGTCCAGAATTCAAATTTATGCTCTCATTTCGGATATTTGAAATCTCGTATACTCTCGCGCCGGTGGCAAAAAACAGCTCTACAACCGCCGCATCACGCAAACCGTATTTATACCCAGAGCCAGAAAGGTCTTTCAAGTAAGTATACATATAATTGAGAAGCTGCTCGATCTCTTCTCTGGGGATAATTCGAGGAAGAACTATTGTCTCTTTAAATTTAACTTTTATTTTTCGAAAAGGATTCTGGTCTAACATTTCCTCTTCTTCCAGGTAACTATAAAAGGCTTTTACCGAGGCAATTTTTCTTTTCACTGTTTTCTGCTTGTATTTTTTATGCAGATTCGTAATATATCTCTCAATTGTTTCTTTTTCAGGCTCATCACAGCACACAAACGAAAAATATTGCTTCAGATCAATACGGTACGCTTTTACTGTTTTGGCGTCCAGTTCTTTTCTGTAGGTACAATATTCTAAATACTCTTTTGCTCTATCCTGTAAATTCATTGTTAATACTCCTTTTTTTTCCTATCACAGTACTGTAAAATGAATTTTTTGTCAAAAAAGCCAAACATAAAACACCTGATTTAGCTGCCGTGTATTCGATAATTTGTAGTTATCCAATATTTGTATATCCAAAAATATATTAATGTTGTTTTACTATACTTACACCAATCGAGGTTTAAAATAATGCAAACACTTCAAAAGAAAAATTCACAAATACAAAACAAGTTTGAAACAGCAGTTCAGCACTTGCAAAAATACCATCAGGGAAACAGTCTCTTTGACACAAGATTCCCTAAATATGCTGTTGGTCAGAAATTTATCACTCCTTTTCAGCAATTACGAATTCAAAACAGTTCTTTTTGTGACTGTACTTTCCTGTCTTCGCTTATTAGAACTAATATGTCTGGTTCTAAATATGAAAAATGTGTATTCGATACAATTGATTTTGAAAATTCCAATCTGCAATTTAGTAATCTTAATGAATGTACAATTCGTTCTTGCAATATTAGCGGATCAAATTTTAGCAACTGTTTTATGGATCATATAACTTTTAATCAAAATACTTTTATGGGATCTAATTTTTTGAAAACTCAACTTAATAATTGCAAAATACAAGGCGGTGAAATGATTTCGTCTACTTTAGAATTTGCAGAATTTCGAAATACATATTTCGAAAATTTAAGATTGGCAAATTTGTCCATGGAATATTCTGAATTCAATAATGTTCAAATGGAAAATGTTGTTCTCCCATTTGCCCAGCTTCCATTTATTTTTGGTGGCTTGGATTATATTTTATTGACCAATGATAACATTTCTATTTCGGCAAATATGAAGGATATCAAAAGTATTTCTGTAGATGAATATATTCAGACTTTTGAGGACTGGAAGATATTTTTTTATAATAGAGAATTATATTTTCCGCTGGCTAATATTCTATTAGCACAAAACAAGAAAGAAGAAGCATTGGAGGCACTTTTAAGTGGCATATTGACAATGATCAACCACTCTGACTATAGAATGTTAAAATATTTATGCAAACTTGCCGCATCTCATAACAGTGTTTCAAAAGCGGAATGCAGAATGCTTTATACGCGGATAGAGGAATTAATTTCAAGCATGCCACAAACTCCTGTCCAGCAATATAATTATGCGATTCATATGAATGATATAAGAAATATTCTGGTAGAAAATCCAAAATCAGAATCACGTCTTTATCTATCATTGAAAACAAATATTTTAACAGATGAGCAACCCTGCTTATATCATATTGTAAGTTTTCTGGAAATGTTTTTAGACATTCCCTCTTTTGCTCTTACAACAAAAACTATCAGTATAAGGCATAATTCTCCGTATGAAATTATTGCTGTTGTAGTGGGCGCTACTTATGTATTAAGTAAAATTGTGGAAAGTATAACAAATATTTTCCATAATGTTCGAGTTACAGGTGACGATATTATAGGAATACGAAATGCACAAAAGAATGGTGCGCAAAATGACGATTTAGACAATCAATTGAAAGCCGCGGCTTTACGGAAAGAAAATATGGAAATAAAAAAGCTGGAACTTGAAATCGAACAATTGCAGGCCGACATTGCGAAAAACAATGTTCACACAAACATTACTCATAATATCAAAGAAAATGAAAAAATATATCTGGCATAAAAACAATGCCAGATATATTTTTTCTAATCCAAGAAAAGTTACCAAGGTAAACTTAACGTATTATTTTGGCAGGCAGTGCAATTCGGTCCAAGGTGTTGATTATAAATATTGCAAATTTTATCCAAACGTTTATATAAATTATACAAAATTTCATTTGTCGGAGGTAAGAACTCACTCATCTGTGAATTAGGCAGTGGACGAAAAACAGATAAAATTGGCATAATCCCTTCCTGGCAAAGCATATGAACTGCTTCTTCAGTATTGATAGCTGGTTCAAGACCGACAATTAACAGTGAGCGTACCGAATAAGGTTTTTTCCATATTTTTCTTGCATTTTTTAATGCATTCATGTATGTTTCCCTGGAAATACGTCCCTTTCCAGGCATTAACTTTTTCGCAATTTTATCATCCCATATTTCAATGTTAAATCCAATTTCTGTTATTCCTGCATGATAAAGACTTTCTAATTCAGCGTCATTCTGAATTGGCAGACACATTAGATAAATGGGGCTATTATTCTTTTCACGGATGTAATGTACAATCTTTAAAACCGTGTCACTTTCATGTGAAATTGATTCTGAACCCCCGCCTATGAGAATATGACGAAATCCCCCTTTAGTTAAATAAAAATCAATTACTTCCTGAATATCTTCAAACGTATAGTCAAATCCATTTACAGGCAGATTGCAAAATTGACAGCAATTATTTCCGCGCTTAAATACACAAATATCAGTATGATGTATTCGCAATCTGTCTCCACCGGAATAGGAAAGCCTACGATATGGCACATTGCTGTTACGTGTTATTCGGTCTTTATCTGGATTATTAGGTTCTAATGAGACTGGACCCAGACATTTATCATAATAATGTAATTCAAGCTGACCACTAAAATATTCCAGGAAAAAAGGAGAAAAATCAGCATAATTAATTTTATATGGGCAATTAATTATGATACCATTGTTTAAAATCAAATCAATGGAATCAAATACAGAATCTTTAATACCTCCATAGTTTTGGATGAAATTTAATGCTGCTTTTGAAATAAATATTCCCTGATTCAACAAACCTATTTTTAACGCCAAAAGATCACCGGATATTATTTTTTTGTACCAGTCTTCAGAGGCTGTCTGCAAATTATCATATGAAATCAAATCGAATTCGGGCGTTATATCTGTGATTGATTTTGAAAAGATAACTCGATATAAGTAAGCGTCTTCAACAAAATGCATGTCAGCCTTCAGACCATCAGTCAATATTTCAAATACACTTGGATGTTGAAACCATTCTTCACGAATTGATGAATTTTTTAAATATGTTTGATATGAGGGCGCTATACAGCTGTATGTTACGTTTAAAGTATATGCATCAAATTTAACTGCCTTCCTGTGATTAAAAGCCATATAATTTAGTTCTTGTATGGATGGAAGTCCTTCTTTTTCCAAAGTCAAATTCAGCAAGTATGTTGATGCCTGAAAGCGCGGATTACATTCCAAAAACAAAAGCTGACTTTTTGTCTGTATATAATCAAAACCGCAGATTCCACGATATCCCATTGCTTTTAATGCAGAAGCTAAACGAAATGTGTTTTGCCAAATTACTTCTTTATCTAAATAATTTGCATACTTTTCTGCGTTAAAATCTGTGCCTTTAAATAGAAGCTTTCCATTTATTTGCTGAATGATCTGGATAGATGGTGGAAAAATAAAGATTTCCTCGTCAAAAATTATGAAGTTTACATTAATCGGAATGTTTTTTTCATAATAAGGCGAAAGCAAATAAACTTCATTTTCTGAACAGGTGAGCGTTTCTTTGGCATCAGAAATTACAAAAGTCCCCTCACCGCCAGAAGAAATATTTTGTTGTATAATGTATTTTTTACCATTATTTGGGAAGCATAAATTAAGCTTGTTGTACAATTCCTTTCCTAATACACGTTCATACGGAACAATAGGTATATATTTAGCTGCCAAAGTTCGCATTTCACATTTTGAGCGCAGCATATCCATAATCGATTTAGAGTTTAAGCAACATACATGTTGTAAAAGGACGGGATTTAATAGATGAGCATAATAGGGATTGTAATACATAAACTCCACTTCAGAATCTTTTTCTACAACCATTTCCATTTGCTTTAACAAGAACTGGGTATACTCAGGATTATTTACATTATAATTTATGCGTCTATTCTGAGAAACAGAAAAAGAAATATTATGACTTTTACCACTTCCACAAGCTGTAATAGAATTGCTGAAAAAATGGTTTGTATGAAGAATATCAGATTCCTTTGTTCCAATCCAAACAACTTTATTTTTCATTAGAAAGCCCTCCCAGAAGTATATATTTGTTATCAAGATGTATTATTCTTATATTGGATAACTACAAATTATCTGTCCATTATTATATCAAAAACCAATCGCAATTTCTACTCATTTACTATAAATTACATTCTTTCCTAAAACAGAAACAAGAGTGGGTATTGTTTTTGAATAAAAAAATCGCATTACCTACAACGAACTTTGCAGAAAATACAGCAAGGCGAATTGTTTAATTATATGACGGAGCGAGGGCTCAAAGGTTTTCAGAGTGGCAAATACGGAAGTACCGCATTGCATTTGACTTCCCTACAATATCAAATTAAGCAAGACTGCCCAGACCTTTTTATTGGTGTTGATCTTGCTATAATTCATAAATGAAGTATAGCATGAAAAAGTGGTTTTTTGTATTGGATTTCCATCATATAAAAAACTGCTAAATTGTATCTAAAAGATCACAATCTAACAGTTTTCCATTATATGGTACAATTTACAAAAATACCAATTTATTATGATTAATACGTTGGAAGAAGGCCTCCATTGCCTGTCATGCAGACAATGGAGCAAGCCTTAGGGGAATAAAATACTTTTATTTACAAGAATAAAGTATATACTTTTCTTTTAAATAAGTACATGGATAAAATTACATAAAACATGCACAAAATACAATAGTTAGTCAAATGAATACCAGAGATTGATACAAATTAATTTTGCAAGAATACCTTATTCAAATAATTTTTTTGCCTTCTCCAGATTCATTTTTCCATTCACTTTCAAATAAATTTTTGTAATTTTAAGCGGCTCACCCATCTCACTGCAAAGCTCCTGCGCCTGTGATAAAGGAATATAGATATCTTCATTTTCCGTTACGGCAGTTACTTTACATGGAAGATAAACAGTTTGCTGTTCATTTTCTTCGTGCCCAGTCAAGGATACTAGATGATCTGCCGCGCCAGAAAGCTCTTTTGTATTTCCAGCAAGTGCATAAGAAATGGTTAGATTTTCTCCCATTTGCAGGAATTTTTCCTGTTGTTTTTTTGAAATGGAATGATTATTTGAGTCTTTCATGTTTTGCAATGCTTTACTTCCAAGCAACAACACCGGTGTATTTCCTAAATCATTCTGCTCTGGATTTTCTCCAAACGCATTCAGATCTATTCCTAAAAAGGTGGCTGTTTCCGTATAATCTTCAATCTTGATGGTTACTGGAATTTCCACAACGGGCCATATCTCTTTTATCCCTTCTATTTTTTTTGCCTTTTTCAAAAAATCATCATCATAAGTAAGGTCTCCAAGGGAAACCAGTGCCAAGTATTGTTTTTTCCCATCCTGTATTCCTGCAAAAAGCTTTATAGAGAAAAATAATGCCAATATCAGAAGAAAACCTACAAAACAGGTAAAACTATCTATTCTATTCTTTTTCAATGGGCATCCACCTTTCTGGTTTCTTCCAGAAGTATGTTTTTCTTATGAAGCTTACCTAAAAGAAGTAGAATCACAGAAACAAGCAGTACTGCAATAACTGCAATAACGGAATACCACCAGCTGTTTGTTTCTTCCTGGTCATCCTCTATTTTTAAAGACTGGATTTTAGCTTCTTTAATCTCAGACTCAAACTCTGTACTTTCCTCATAGGAATTGCCGGCTGCATCCTCATAAGTAAGAATCAGTTTTCCGGTAATCCTGCCAGGAAAAGAACCGTCATCTTCTTCTGATTTTCCTTTTACATACACACGGAGACTTCCCTGTACTGCGGTTCCAGCTTCTAATGTTCCTAAAAAAGCGGACTCTTTTGGGTTCAATCCGTCTGCTTCCAGCCGGACACTTGCATTATATATCTTATCCCTTCCAAGATTCATTGCTTTCACCGGAATTTCTACCGTATCCATGGTATATAAAACAGAAGGAATATCAGAAGCTTCCAGTTTTGCACGCGCCGGCTGAGTGATCTGAAAGGACAGCGTTTCTGTACCTGTCGCTCCCGTCGCTTTTGAATCTTCGTAATCCAGAGAAAAAGAAACTGTTGCCTGACCTGGAGTACAGTCCTCTGCTATAGTGACCTTTTGCTTCAGGGTAATTGCTTCTCCTGGAGTCAGTCTCTGAACATAAAAAGAGTTTCTCTCAAATTCAATTCCCTTTGTATCCGCAGAAATAGAAATCTTTAGACCAAATACATTCTGGCTACGGCTTTTATTCCGGAATGTCAGTGACATTTCTGTGACAGTGCCTGCTTTTAGATTTTGTCCGGAAAGATTGTTATCCTCTAAAAGGACCTGCGGTTTATGCAGTATTTTCTCACCAGACGAGCTGGCAGAAGAACCGCCTCCACTATACCCTCCAGCAGAATAATCCCCACTATCTATAACAGGATCTGTAATCTGTGTTCCATTATCTGTATCAGTATTTCCATTTTCTATTATGACATGGATTGTCTTCTTTTCGTCCTCAGCAGAAGCGTCTCCTGATATAAATCCATCCAGGTCAGAATTTTGATTTTCCGAATCCGTTTTTTCAGGAGTCTGTTCCTCAGTTTCCGGAATCTTCTCATCTGAGGGATCTTTTTTTTCCTCTTCAAAAGGTAATATACTGTCTGCATCACTATAAGAAGCTGACTGATCTGTTTCCAGACCAGACTCTCCCACAAAAGCAGCTTCCATATTCCCTGCATCTTCTGCAAAAACAGATGTCGGCAGAAGCATCATGAAACTTAATATTGCGAATATGGTCTTCACAAATTTTTTTCCCATTTTCAGGCTGTCCTTTCTCTTAAAACTCCACCATCCATCTCATATACGTGATCACATAAAATTCGGATATCCTCATCATTATGGCTTGCCAATAAAATGGTTTTTCCAGCTGCCTTTAAATCAAGCAAAAGTTCCCTGATCTCTGCCACGCCGTGTTTATCCAGACCGTTAAATGGTTCATCCAGAATCAGGAAGCGAGGATCTTCCATAATGGCCTGTGCAATCCCAAGGCGTTGCCGCATTCCAAGAGAGTACTTTCCAACCGGCTTTTTCATATCCGGATCCAGTCCTACTTTTTTTAGGATCAGGCGGATATCTGCCTTTGAAATCATTCTTTTCATATCTGCCAGTATTTCCAGGTTCTTTACACCGGTATACTGGGTAAGAAATCCAGGCGTCTCAATGATGACACCAAGGCTTTCTGGAAAATCTACATCACGACCAATTTCTTTTCCGAAAACACGGATGGTGCCTGTGGTAACAGGAAGGAATCCGCAGATACATTTCATAAGTACTGTTTTGCCAGAGCCATTATTTCCTACAACGCCGTAAACCTGTCCCACCTTTAAGGTAAGATTTACTTCTTTTAATACCAGATCTTCCCCGAACCTTTTGGTTACGTGTTCTATTTTCACACAGGTATTTTGAAATTCAGATTTCTTCCACTTTTCCATTTAAAACACCTCCAAAAATTCCCATTAACACCAATAAAAATAATAGCAGAAATAACCACAGTCCCGCTTTATCCGTTCCCCAGTTTCCATCTGCCAGAATCCATTCCACTGGGTAAAACCAGATCTGGTCTTTGAAATAGCGTTCATGAAGTATAATTCCAAAATAATAGCTGACAAAAGGAATTCCATATGCCATATAAGCTGAATTCCATAAGGTACCACAGATTCCACCAAAAGTGCTTAGAATACTTCCGGTCAGTCCCATCCTAAGAGCTTTCATAAGCAGCTCCAGAAACTGTTCCTTTGGAAAGCTACCTTTTATTTCCATAGGATAAAATATAACAAAATTAACAAGAAGTATGGTGCTTATAGCAAATATCCAGACTAAAAATCCAGATGTCATAACAGAAAAGACTTTTCCTTCCACATATAGCCTGCGGTTTGTCCTGGGAAATGCAGCTTTTAAAAATCCACTTTTATACTCCTGTAAAAAAGAATCACTCCACGGCAGTACCGCAGCTACAGGGATGGCAAAAGATACCATCTGACTTTTCAATGAACCATCCAGCAGGCTGATAAAAGTTCCACATGTTAATGCTTTTTTCAAACTTGGATAAGTCTGACCTGCTGCGATAGAAAAGCAGGCAATCAGCCATGCCGCCAGGAAACTCCTGCCAAGAAGCATACGTTTTGTTTCTACCCGCATAGATATTTCCCCTTCTGATTATGTTTTTTCTCCCAGAAATTCAAAGGGATATTTTTTCATCCTGCGAAGTGCCAGAACCATAAGAACAAATAAAATACCTGCGAAGAACATACAGGACTGCCAGATGGTCGGAAGTAATGGATCATAGCCAAAGTTATGTTTTCCATATACAGCCTGGTTCAAAGGACTGATCCAGCAGATCAGTACATTCACCTGATACATTTCATATTTTTCCTTATGCAAAATTGCGGCTACCACACTGGGTTCCAGTAAAAATCCAAATACACTATAAAGTAGTCCAAACACCATGCCTTTTGTTTTTCCTTTATAAAGATTTCCAACAAGGATTACAAAACCAAGTGTCAGGGAATAGCAGAATAACAGGAGAAAAACCTGCAGCATACAGCCATACGGAGAGATACTCTCCATGACTCTTACTGTAGAGGGGACCTGCAAGTTTTTCCCCAGTTCAGAATATCCGAGCATGGCAGCAGTCTCGCTCCACAGGTTGCCCGGATAACTGTCCTTCATACACAGTACAGATGTAAATAGCAGCATCAATACTGTATAAAGAGCAGTCACAAGAATAATATAAATAAACTGTCCCAAAAGCCATTTTTTCTTTGTTGTTCGAATTAACTGATATGGAGTAACTGGTGTCATCTTTGGCAGGTCTGAGAACAGCAGAAGCAACAGAAGAGAACTGAGCAGTACTGCTGTTCCATCCCCAAAGGTCCAAAGAAATGGCTCTACAGCCTGTACCGGTGTATCATAGTTTTCCATAACAACCATGATTCTTCCAGTGAGAAGAAAGCTAAGTACAAATTCCAGAAGGAAGGTAAAAATGACTTTTGGATTTCGAAAATAGCCAAAGAAATTGTAATGTACAATTCCAAGTACCTGCTTCATATCAGTAGCCCAGATCCCTGTCTATAATACTGCCATCCACGGCGTTAATGGTAAGGAAGCTCCAGTTTGGATAGTCTGTGATGTCCGAGTAACTATTCCCATCATAGTCACCTTCCACTTTTCTGCTTCCAAAGAAATCCCAAACGGGAACCAGAAGACCTGTATGCGGATCTGTGGATGGTTCATAAATTCTTGCATAGCCCAGAACAATCCGGTCAACATCATAAACTCTTGATTTTTCATATTCCATATTATCTGCATTGGTCACTACCATCATTTTTTCATATGTTTTCATAATCTCAGAAAATGGAAGAAGGTTTAAATTTTCTGTTTTTGTCTCTCCTATGGTATAAGGGTTTGAATAATACATGCTTTCAATTCCATCTTTATCGACAAAGAAATAAAGACTTTCATAAGACCAGGTTTCCATAGTGCTGTCCATATCTTCCAAAGCACCGCCATCTGCCATTGTCCGAGTAATCGGAACACCGTTTATAGTACGTGTGTAATAAATCGCATATCCGCTTCCAAGATTACTTAAACTATTATCCTTTTCAAGATTATTGCACAATGCATAACTCCAGTCTGAAAACTGCAGATCTGTAATCCCCATTTTATCTACTTTTTCCTGTACCATTTTTTTTGCTTCATCTAATGAAATCCCAATGGACTCCTCAGTAGGTTTTTCCCCTTCACTGGAAGAAGTATAATCAGACCAGGTCGTGTCCACAGGCAGCTTTTCCCCGCCAGATTTTGCCAATTTTCTGATTTTGACAGATAAGGTATCGGATCCGTAGGAAGATGTCATGTAAAAATATTCTGATCCATCCGGCATCTGTGCAACACCGGAGAATTCATTTTCCGCAGTACCATTTTCTGTCTCCTGGGAGCCTGCAACAGGTCTTCCTTCTGCCAGGGTCTTCGTCTCCGGGGCTGATTGATACTGCTCTTCCCAGTATTCAATATCATCATAAATATTATAGTAAAGGTTACCATCTTCATCCGTACCCCAATTATAGGGATCCAGATTTCCGTTTGCTACATCTTCTTTTAGTTCATCCAACGTTTTTTTGATTTCATCCTTTGTCTGGGTATAATAGCTATCCGATGTATACAGCTTTGCCTCTGAGAAAAAGGCATCTGTAATACGGTCAAGAAGATCCTGTGTAACTTCTGCAGGCGTGACAGAAATTGCGGATATCTTTTCTACATCCGGTATTTCTACAGTGGCATCCGTGTTCACTACAAGTTTTGCACTGTCATCTGTAGTCTGACTTTTATAGGTTTCCGGAGCATTGAGCAGGTCTCGAATAGTTGTTCTTACCGCTGTGTTCTTATCCTTTGTATTTTCAGAAGAGTCCTCGTTCACCATATCTACGCCTTCAGTTTCTGTATAAGCATTTTCTACCTTGCTCCCTTTTGGTTTTACAAGGGAAGATTCCGGGGTCTGGGCACATCCTGTGAGCATTCCTATACAAAGTGTTAATCCTACAATTTTATTTATGTTTTTTCTCATGTTGAATAAATTCTCCTTCCTGTTTATGTCCACAAGTATAGCATCTTTCATTGCACCAAATCTTCCGCAAGTTGTAACTGTTCTGTAAATTCCAATTATTTACCATAAAACAGATACGATTGTTCCTTTTCCCAGATGGCTTGTAATTTCCAGCTGAAATCCATGTATATCTGCAATTTTCTGGCATAGCGCAAGACCAAGCCCAACACTTCCCTTTACTCTGGAACGTGATTTATCGACCATATAAAAAGCTTCTGTTACTCTTTTCAGATCCTCCTCTGGAATTCCCTTCCCATAATCCTGAACGGATAAATGATTTTGGGTTGCCTCCAGTACGATTTTTGAATTCTCATCGGAAGCCTTGACTGCATTATCAATAAAATTTGTCACTGCACTCATCATAAGGTCCGGATCAAATGTTTTTCTAAGCTCCTCTGGATTACAATGTATTTCAAGACAAATTTTTTTCTCCTGAAGCCTGTAAGTAACAAGTTTTTTTACATCTTCCAGAAATTGATTCATCTGAACTTCCACTGGAACAAATTCTGCTTCACCTGTTTCATATAATCCGGTAAGTTCCAGCATTTTCACTGAAAGCCTGGAAAGCCTTCGGCATTCATTTCTAATATAATCAAGCGCTATCTCCTGCCTCTTGGGAGATAGGCGTACCGTTAGAAGTGTATCTGCATATCCTATGATTGCAGTCATCGGTGTCTTTAATTCATGGGCCAAACTTCCAAGCAGCTGTCTCTGTGCCTGGTTTACGGAAGAAAGCTTTTCAATCTGCTCCCTTACTTTACCTGTCATAAGATTAAAGCTTTTCCCAACCTGTGCCAGTTCCGTCTTTCCCTCTGATGGCACTTTTATCTCATAATTTCCATTTGCCACAGAAACAGCCGCTTCTTTTAGCCTTGTGAGCGGTTCCATAATTTTCCGCAAAGTCAAAAACAGGAAAAAGCCAACAAACAGAACCAGAAACAAGGTAAACCCTCCTGCCTGATAAAACAGTGTCTGACTCTGTTTTTGTACACTGGTAATATCTTTGTAGGTGACGATCTGATAGTTCATGTCTGTAGAACTGTAGCTGGAAGAATAAAAGAGCAAAAATACGTTGCCATTTGTTTTGCTGATCAGTGGTTTATCACAATAGATGTCATTTTCGAATCCATCATGTTTGTTTTTTGTTAGGTTTCTGATATTTTGCAGATCAAACTCATATTTTGTCCCATTATATTGTTCTTTTCCATCCTGATATAAAACGGCGCTGTCGTGGAATACCTGACGAAAAGCATAAATAATCATTTTTTCCCAGATTTTATCATCAGAGTCCTGTGTTTTGCTTTTAATCCGCATTAACATGTTTTCAAACTTAGAAATATTTGTTTGAAACCTGCTATTTTCATAACTGTTGATATTCTGTATGCTCTGATTTTTCCACCTGTAAGTTGTATAGAAAAAAATTCCAGATGACAGCAGAAGCACCATGCAGATTACCTGTAAAAAAATTTTTGTAAATAGCTTCATAAATCCACCTCAAGTCGATAACCAATTCTGGGAATGGTTTTGATTTTATCCTGCCAGCTTAGTTTTTTTCTGATGCGTCCAACGTGTGCATCCACAGTTCTTGTTTCTCCGCAGAATTCCTCCTTCCACAGTTCCTGCAAGATCTGGCTTCTGGTAAGTGCTTTATTTGGGTTTTTTACGAACACCATAAGGCAGTTATATTCCATAGGTTTTAAATATATTTCTTCTCCATTTTTCGTAACTATGTGACTTACGGTATCAATTATGACATCGTCTATCTGAATCTGTTTCGGTGCCGTTCCATAACGATCTAATACTTTTTCCAAACGCACCATTACCTCCAGCATTTCAAAAGGTTTTACTATGTAATCCTCGGCTCCGTCTTTTAACCCTTTTACTTTACTTGTAACATCAGCCTTTGCCGTAAGAAATATAACCGGAATACCAAACTTTTTTAATTCCGGTAAAAGGGTATAACCATCCTTTCCCGGAAGCATAATATCCACAAGTGCGCACTGAAATTCATGGTCCTGTGCGACGCCTTCACTTGCATCATTTCCATCCAGATAACCTACTGTTTCATAGCCGGCAGCTTCCAGATTCATACAAAGCAGATCATTGATTGCCATTTCATCTTCTATCACCAGTATTCTTGCTTTCATAATAATGTTCCTTTCATTTTACACAAACCCGATTATTTCTTTATTGTGCGTGATTTTTACTATTACAATTATACACTAATTTCAGTACTGCGAACGTAACCGATTTGTAAAGAAAAAGGAATCAAGAACGATCCATCTGGAAGTCGTTTTGATTCCTCAAATCCCACTACATTTTTGATTTCATTTTGTTAATTGTGTTTATATGAGTCACACCCTCCCTCTCTTAGAACTGTCTATTTCCCGACAGACAATCATGAGAAAATCTCACCACAATAAATGAAAACTGGATACTAGCTATACGTTATGTAGTGGTATACTTAAGGTGCCGAATAAGATCGGAAGGGGATTGGTGCTTACAAGCCCGTCCGACAGACTGATTTTCAGCTCCTTAGGTGTACCACTTTTTGTTTCCATCGGGTTTTGATGAGGACGCAGGACAGCCAACAATTAAGCAAGGAGCTGCATCGGCTTATGCGAAGGAGGTTTGCTTTATGGAAGTATTGTATAAGCGGTGTTGTGGGATTGACATTCATAAAAATATGATGGTAGCCTGTATTTTTACGAGTGTCAGAAAAAAAGAAATCCGTCAGTTTTCAACAATGACGGAAGATATTCTCCAATTAGTTTCGTGGCTGAAAGAAACAGATTGTGAGATGGCTGCCATGGAAAGTACGGGCTCTTATTGGAAACCTGTATATAATATATTTGAAGAAGAACAGATACCGATCATGGTTGTGAATGCGCAGCATATCAAAGGAGTTCCCGGACGTAAGACGGATGTAAAAGATGCAGAGTGGATTGCCGATCTGGTACGCCATGGATTAGTAAAGGCAAGTTACATACCAAATAGGGATCAAAGAGAACTGCGAGAAATAACCCGTTACCGCCAGGAGGTAATTGAAGAACGTGCTCGTGAATTAAATCGAATCCAGGCTGTGTTAGAAGGCTGCAATGTTAAATTGAGCAGTGTAATTACCGATATCAGCGGAAAAAGCGGTATGACAATTTTAAAGGCAATTGTATCTGGAGAAACAGATCCGGTTGTTTTAAGTGAACTTGCCGAAGGAAGAGCCAGAGATAAAATTCCAGAAATGCAGAAATCCCTACAAGGACGGATATCAGAACATCAGCAAAAAATGTTGAAACATCAACTTGGGCATATTGAAAGCCTGACCGCTTTAATTATGGATTTAGATGCAGATATTAAAAAAAAACAGAATCCATAAATTGGGCAATCGAAGCTTTGGATGATATGCCTGGGATTGGAAGAAAAAGTGCAGAACGAATTTTAGCGGAAACTGGTGTGGAAATGGAGCACTTTCAAAATGAATCCCGTTTCAGCTCATGGGCGGGGCTTGTGCCTGAGTGTAAGGAAAGCGCCGGAAAAAAGATGAGTACACGAATACGGAAAGGAAATAAATATTTGAAAGCAACGCTGGTGGAATGTGCTCGTGCTGGAATACGAAACAAGCAAAGTTATCTCTACTCCCGTTATCAAAGAATTGCCGCGCGCAGAGGTGGGAAAAGGGCTTTAATTGCAGTAGCCCATACCATGTTAATCGCGATCTATCATATACTAAAAGAGAAAGTTCCTTATCATGACCTTGGAGCGGACTACTACTCCGTTATCAATCAAGAAAAGATAATCAATAGGAATATTCGTACATTAGAAAAGTTAGGGGTAAATGTAATGATTCAGCCGAAATGAATCTCTTTAACTGTATAATTAAGAGAAGGAAATAAGCCCGCCAAAAGGCGAGCTTATTTAGAATGCTTGTTTATAGGTTATCGCTGAACTACGTTTTCAGGACAGCCTCTTCCTATAAAATCATATGTTACACAAGTGTCTGTCCCATTGCCGCTGCAATTTCCTTTAACTTGTCGATAGCATAGCCTGTATATTTTGAAATCTTATCGACAGGTTCCTTTTCCTCGATCATCATCTGGGCCAGGGACATTTTTTCTTTTTCAACTCCCTGTTTCATTCCTTGTTCAATTCCCTGGTCTACAAGAGCTCTACTTAGATTACACATGTCTCTCACCTCACTTTCAAATTCTTCTGTCATGGCAATATCAAAATCTTCATATAACCGCTTCTTTTTTTCTTCTGGAGTGGCAGACGTTGAAAACAGGATATTTAGCAGGTCAAGGATCTCCAGTTCGCTTTCTTTATCTGCATCTCCCAGATTTACGATCACCACTTCCATCAGATCATAGCTTTGAGGATCTGTATAGGACTTCCCCAGTATCGTATCCTCAATTGTATGATATTTGAAAATACCATTTTTGCGTTTTTTAGCCGGATCCGGACAGATCCAGATAGAATATGCTTTCTGGATCTTTTCGTAATGTTCATCTGTAAATATGGTTCCATACTGCTCTGATATCATTCTTGCACAATAATAAAATCCTCTGGTTACAAGTGGATATCCTGGAGTATCATTCAACTGGATTTCCAGATTGATAATAAGCTGTATAGGTTCAATGTTTCCAGGAAGATAGGCTTTAAAACGGATGTCATAATATACAGTTTGATCCTTGACAGCGTTTGCCTCTGAATTCAAACATTCGATTCTTTTGTCTCCGTTTAGTTTCTCATCACGATCCAGCTGATCCTGGTGAACAGCACGTTTAGAAATTTCAGCGTCATCTTTCAGACAGTTATTACAAATAAAGTTCACGCTGTATTGAGAAAATTCTTTTGTACAGGATTTTAAGATCCATGCTATGATTGCTTTGTAAGTCAATATTTTTTTCGCACATTCATCATATTTCGCACGGTCTGATATAAGGTCAATGGTCTGTGCCAGATTCGTCTGACGTACTATAATACCCACCTCCTGTATAATTGGTTAACTGATAACATTTTATGATTTTATATTACCATAAAGAAAAAATGGGAGCAATATATTTTTATATAAGTTTGTGCCACATACAGCCAAATAAACCATGTAACACAATATGTCATTCCATAACACTATAAGAAAAATACCAGCAATAGCCGTCTGGAAAGCGAACTGTAACCATAAGAAGTATTATTAGATAACTGATAGATTGCATAAAAACTTGTTTTTTACAAAAATATCAAATTTTGTCACATAAAAGAGGCATGATACGAAGTCTGAAACGGAAAAGTGATTGCAAAAGGTGGTCAAAAATGGCCTTTTGTCAAAGGCTTATTTTGTGTTATTAAATCCCTTTTAAGCTTAAATAACACAAAATAATACAAAATGATACAGATAAAAAGGTAGGAAATAACGGCAAATAGCACTAAGTGATTTTAAAAGGGAGTAGGTAAAAAAATCGTGTCCTAGACATCCGGAAAACAAAACGCCACACGGACATCTATCCCGTCTAAATTTTTCA
>ERZ772818.1454-NODE-1454-length-20399-cov-13.805594_pt1 | contig 20399 bp, 15 predicted proteins | sample MGYA00580837_ERZ772818 | MGnify/ENA primary metagenome ERZ772818 (study PRJEB29015, sample SAMEA2737671) | human gut metagenome | biome: human gut; feature: human-associated habitat; material: faeces | place: China | collected 2012 ...
TGGCAATGCGCATTGCCGAACGAGTAGTAAAAATCACCGAAACATTGCAAATTCCATACGTATTCAAAGGCTCTTACCGCAAAGCCAACCGTTCGCGGCTTGACTCATTCATGGGTATCGGTGACGAGAAGGCACTAAAAATACTACAAAAGGTACGCGACACGTTCGGGGTTCCTACCGTAACGGATATCCATAGTGCAGATGAGGCCGAAATGGCAGCCGAATATGTGGATATTCTCCAAATACCGGCTTTTCTCTGCCGTCAGACAGACTTATTGGTCGCAGCAGCTAAAACAGGAAAGACAATTAACATCAAAAAAGGGCAGTTCCTTTCTCCTTTGGCTATGCAGTTTGCCGCCGACAAAGTGGTGGAAGCTGGCAACAAAAACGTGATGTTGACCGAGCGCGGTACGACTTTCGGTTACCAGGATTTAGTAGTAGACTATCGTGGTATCCCTGAAATGCAGTCATTCGGATATCCGGTCATTCTGGATGTCACCCACTCTTTGCAACAACCCAACCAGACCAGTGGCGTTACCGGTGGTATGCCACAACTGATAGAAACCGTAGCCAAAGCAGGTATAGCCGTAGGAGCGGACGGGCTATTTATCGAGACACACGAGAATCCTGCCGTAGCCAAGAGTGATGGTGCCAATATGCTCAGACTAGACCTTTTGGAAGGTCTGTTGACCAAGCTGGTCCGCATAAGAGAAGCTACAAAATAACTATTTTGCTGTCAATTTGTGATTTAACGTCAAACACTACGACAAATTACTCAGAAACATTTATTTAAATTAAATAGAACATGAAACATTTATTACGTGGATTATTTATTGCAGTTCTTCTGATATGCTGCAATTTCCAGTCCGTACTTGCACAACCGATGCAACAACTGCCTGTGGACAAAAATGTCCGTATTGGCAAGTTAGACAACGGACTGACTTATTACATTCGCCATAACGCACTTCCGGAAAAGCGTGTAGAGTTTTACATCGCACAGAAAGTGGGTTCAATACTTGAAGAGCCGCAACAACGTGGTTTAGCCCATTTCCTGGAACACATGGCATTCAACGGAACAAAAAATTTTCCCGGCGATGAAACCGGATTGGGCATTGTGCCTTGGTGCGAAACAAAAGGTATCAAATTCGGAACAAACCTGAACGCATATACCAGTGTGGATCAGACAGTGTACAATATCAGTAACGTTCCTACAGAAAACCCCAATGTAGTAGACTCTTGTCTGCTCATTCTTCATGACTGGTCAAATGCCATCAACCTTGCCGACAAGGAAATCGACAAAGAGCGTGGTGTGATCCGTGAAGAATGGAGAAGCCGTAACAGTGGTATGCTCCGCATCATGACAGATGCACAGCCCACGCTATATCCGGATTCCAAATATGCTGACTGTATGCCCATCGGAAGCATTGACGTAATCAATAACTTCCCTTATCAGGCCATCCGCGATTATTATGCCAAATGGTATCGTCCGGACCTACAGGGAATCGTCATTGTCGGTGATATCAACGCAGAAGAGATGGAAGCCAAATTGAAAAAAGTATTCGAAGATGTGAAGGCTCCTGTAAATCCTGCCGAACGTATCTACTATCCGGTAGCAGACAACCAGGAACCGCTTATTTATATCGGAACTGATAAAGAGGTGAAGAATCCTTCTGTAAACATCTTCTTCAAACATGAAGCTACCCCGGATTCTTTAAAAAATACAATTAACTATTACGCCAGCCAATACATGCTCAGCATGGCTATGACTATGTTGAACAACCGTTTGAATGAACTTCGCCAGACCGCCAACCCTCCTTTCACCAACGCAAGTGCAGGATATGGAGAATTTTTCCTTGCCAAAACAAAAGAAGCATTCAGTCTGGATGCGAGAAGCAAGGTAGACGGTATCGACCTGGCAATGAAAACCGTATTGGAAGAAGCTGAACGCGCACGCCGTTTCGGATTCACCGCTACTGAATACGAACGCGCACGTGCCAATTATATGCAAGGCGTAGAATCTGCTTACAATGAACGTGAAAAGACAAAAAGCGGTTCATACGTTAACGAATATGTAAACAACTTCCTTGATAAGGAACCGATTCCGGGAATTGAATTCGAGTATATGCTCACCAAGCAAATGGCTCCGAATATTCCGGTAGAAGCCATCAATAAGATGATGCAACAACTTATCACAGACAACAATCAAGTGGTTCTGTTGGCCGGTCCGGAAAAAGAAGGAGTAAAATATCCTACTAAAGAAGAAATCACCGCTTTATTGAAACAAATGAAGTCATTCGATTTGAAGCCGTATGAAGACAAAGTTTCTAATGAACCGTTAATCTCCGAAGATCTTAAAGGTGGAAAAATCGTATCCGAAAAAGCCGGAGAAATTTATGGGTCTACCAAGTTAGTACTTTCCAACGGTGTGACCGTATATGTGAAACCGACTGACTTCAAAGCCGATCAGATTGTAATGAAAGGTGTAAGCCTCGGTGGAACCAGTGTATTCCCGAACGATGAAATCATCGATATTGCCCAATTGAACGGAGTAGCTTTAGTAGGTGGTATCGGAAACTTCAGCAAAGTAGATTTAGGCAAGGCTCTTGCCGGTAAACGCGCATCCGTAGGAGCCGGTATCGGTAATACGACAGAAACGATTTCAGGAAGTTGTTCTCCGAAAGATTTCGAAACAATGATGCAGCTTACTTACCTGACATTCACTTCTCCACGCAAGGATAATGAAGCTTTCGAATCTTATAAGAACCGCCTGAAAGCTGAACTTCAGAATGCGGACGCCAATCCGATGAGTGCTTTCAGCGACACGATTACAAGCGCATTATACAACAATCATCCGCGTGCTATCAAGATGAAAGAAAACATGGTAGACAAAATCAACTATGACCGCATCATTGATATGTACAAAGACCGTTACAAAGATGCCAGTGACTTTACTTTCTACCTGGTAGGAAATGTGGATTTGGAAAAAGTAAAACCAATGATTGCCAAGTATCTGGGAAGCCTGCCGACTATCAACCGCAAAGAGACTTTCAAAGATAACAAGATGTATATCCGCAAGGGAAAATACAAGAATGAGTTTGCCAAGAAACAGGAAACTCCGATGGCTACCATCATGTTCTTCTATAGCGGCACTTGCAAATACGATCTGCGCAACAATATCCTGCTCAGCTTCCTTGACCAGGCTTTAGATATGGTTTACACAGCAGAGATCCGCGAAAAAGAGGGTGGAACTTATGGAGTAAGCTGTAATGGAAGTCTCGGAAAATATCCGAAAGAAGAACTTGTTCTTCAGATTGTATTCCAAACAGACCCTGCCAAGAAAGATAAATTGTCTGCTGTTGTCGTAGAACAATTGAACAAAATGGCAAAAGAAGGTCCGTCTGCCGAACATATGCAGAAGATCAAAGAGTATATGTTGAAGAAATATAAAGATGCACAGAAAGAAAACGGCTACTGGCTTAATAATCTGGACGAATACTTCTATACAGGTATCGACAATACAAAAGATTACGAAAAGATAGTCAACAGCATTACAGCAAAAGAAGTACAAGACTTCCTCGCTAAGCTGCTGAAACAGAACAACGAAATTCAAGTTGTAATGACTATGCCGGAAGAAGCCAAATAAAATTCTCTAGCATATCAACAGAATGATGATATTCAACGAATTACGCAAACATGGAAGGCTCGCCGCCAAACGGCATCCGATGTATGAAAAGAACAAAGTAGCTAAAATACTCGGTTATGTCATGGGCGCATTTTGGGCCGGTTACCTGATATTCTTCGGTACGACGTTCGCGTTCGGTTTTTCAGATATGGTTCCCAATCGGGAACCATATCACGTTATGAACGGCGTAGTTTTGATTTTTATCCTGGCACTCGATTTCCTGTTGCGTGTTCCGTTCCAAAAGACACCGACACAGGAGGTAAAGCCCTACCTCCTGCTGCCGGTTAAACGGAATCGCGTCATCGACTTTCTTCTTATCCGTTCCGGACTTAGTCTGTTCAACCTGTTCTGGTTATTCCTATTTGTCCCTTTTTCTTTCATCACCATTACCAAATTCTTTGGTACCATTGGAGTCATTACCTATCTCATAGGCATTTTACTTCTGATTATCGCTAACAATTACTGGTATTTGCTTTGCCGGACACTTATCAATGAACGTATTTGGTGGATTCTGTTACCCATCGTTTTTTACGGTGGAACAGGTTGCCTTCTTTTAATTCCCCAAGACAGTCCGCTCTTCTATTTTTTCATGGATCTGGGAGACGGGTATATTCAAGGGGACATCCTCTATTTTCTCGGCACGATACTGGTCATCATCCTTCTATGGCTGATCAACCGCAAGATTATGTCCGGACTTATCTATGCAGAATTATCCAAAGTAGATGATACCCGGATCAAGCATGTTTCCGAATACAAATTCTTCGAACGTTACGGAGAAGTTGGCGAGTACATGAGACTGGAACTGAAAATGCTCCTACGCAACCGCCGTTGTAAGGGCTCACTGCGCAGTATCACCATCGTAGTTATAACCTTCTCCACCCTGCTCAGTTTTTCGAGTGTCTATGACGGTAACGTCATGACCTCCTTTATCTGCGTTTACAATTTTGCCGCTTTCGGAATGATCATCTTATCACAAATAATGTCATTCGAGGGTAATTACATCGACGGATTGATGTCTCGCAAAGAATCAATCAGAAGTTTGCTTAAAGCTAAATACTACATTTATAGTATAGGTGAAATCATTCCTTTCCTATTGATGATTCCCGCCATCATCATGCACAAACTGACTCTGTTAGGTGCTTTCGCCTGGTTTTTCTATACCATCGGCTTTATTTATTTCTGTTTTTTCCAACTGGCTGTTTACAATAAGCAGACAGTCCCCCTCAACGAAAAAGTAACAAGCCGCCAAACCAACAGTGCGATACAGATGTTAGTCAACTTTGGGGCATTCGGTGTCCCTCTTATTTTATACAGCCTATTAAATACATTTTTAGGTGAAACGATTACTTACACCATCCTGTTGGTAATCGGACTTGGTTTTGTCCTGACTTCTCCGTTATGGATCAAGAATGTATATCATCGCTTCATGGAGCGGAGATACGAAAATATGGAAGGTTTCAGAGACAGCCGCCAATAAAAAGTTCATGAATCATTAACCCATATAAACATAGAAAGTCATGATTGCCATTGACAGACTTAGAAAGAATTTCGGTGAAAAGGTTGCGGTAGATATAGAACACTATGAAATCAATCAAGGTGATATGCTCGGCTTGGTAGGAAACAACGGTGCCGGAAAGACAACGCTTTTCCGATTAATGCTCGACCTATTAAAAGCGGACAACGGGAAAGTAGTGATCAATGACATTGACGTAAGCCAAAGCGAAGACTGGAAAAGCTTTACAGGCGCATTTATAGATGACGGATTTTTGATTGACTATCTTACTCCTGAAGAATATTTCTACTTCATCGGAAAGATGTACGGATTAAAAAAGGAGGAGGTGGACGAACGCCTGGTTACTTTTGAACGCTTCATGAACGGAGAAGTGATCGGACACAAGAAACTGATCCGTAATTACTCCGCCGGCAACAAACAGAAAATCGGTATCATCTCCGCCATGCTTCATCATCCGCAATTATTGATATTGGATGAACCGTTCAATTTCCTCGATCCCAGTTCCCAGTCTGTCATCAGACATCTGCTGAAAAAATATAACGAAGAATACCGGGCAACAGTCATAATCTCCAGTCATAACCTGAATCATACGGTAGATGTATGTCCTCGAATTGCTTTGCTGGAATATGGGGTAATCATCCGCGATATAACCAACAAGGACAATTCAGCCGAAAAAGAGCTGGAAGATTATTTTAATGTGAAAGAATGAGGGTATTTACTATTTAAGAATAAACGATGAAAGCAAAATTCAAACTGATACTTATTCTAGTAGGGCTGACCGCCATACTCTGTTCCTGCCGCACCTCCGCTCCGCGTCTGGATTATCAGGCATTGGCACGGGCTTCTATCCTATTAGGGGTGGACATCAATATGGAAGATAACCACAAGCTCTATCTGGAAGCGGCCAATTGGATAGGAACTCCCTATCGTGGAGGTGGAGACTCAAAGAGAGGTACTGACTGTTCCGGCATGGTTTATCAGATATATCGTAAAGTATACCACATTCAAGTGCCACGCAACACGGAGGCCCTGAAAAGCAGGAGCAACAAGATAGCCAAACGAAACCTGAAAGAAGGAGACTTGCTCTTTTTTACCAGCAACCGCTCTAAAAGAAAAGTAGCCCATGTCGGCATCTACCTGAAGAATGGAAAGTTCATTCATGCCAGCACAAGTAAAGGAGTAATAGTCAGCAGGCTAAGTGAAGATTACTATAACAGACATTGGATTAGCGGAGGCAGAATCCGTTAACAATCAAACCCCAAAGTTCCCTATGAATTATAAAACCTATTTATTTGATTTCGACTATACCCTGGCCGATTCGTCACGCGGCATCGTTAAATGCTTCAGAATCGTACTTACCCGTCACCAATATTTGACAGTCACTGATGAAGCTATCAAACGTACTATCGGTAAAACACTCGAAGAATCTTTCAGCATTCTGACCGGAGTGACCGACCCGGCACAACTTGCAGCCTTCCGACAGGAATACAGGCAGGAAGCAGATATACACATGAACGTGAATACCTGTCTTTTCCCCGACACATTATCAACATTGACAGCGCTGAAAAAACAAGGTGCCCGTATCGGCATTATCTCTACTAAATATCGTTTTAGAATAGTAAGCTTTTTGGAAAAGTATATGCCCGAAGATTTTCTGGATATTGTGGTGGGCGGAGAAGATGTGAAAGCCGCCAAACCTTCACCGGAAGGAGTACGATTTGCTTTGGAACATTTGGGTAGTGCACCTCAAGAGACCTTGTACATCGGAGACAGCACCGTTGATGCGGAGACTGCCTGCAACGCCGGAGTGGACTTTGCCGGAGTACTCAACGGAATGACTACCGCAGAAGAACTGCAAGCTTATCCACACAAAATCATCATGAGAAATCTTGAAGAGTTAGTCCGATAGCAAAAAAATAAAAGAAATATTTGCCGGGTATGAATAAAAATAGTACTTTTGTGCCCGATTATTCCGCAACGGGTTCGACAAAGAGTTCTCTAAGTGATTAAAGACCACCCGCCGGAGCTAACTTATACATTATATATAAGATGTACGCAATTGTAGAAATTAACGGTCAGCAGTTTAAAGCAGAAGCTGGTCAGAAGTTGTTCGTTCACCACATCGAAGGTGCAGAAAACGGTTCAACAGTAGAATTTGAAAAAGTTCTTTTGGTAGACAAAGACGGAAACGTAACAGTAGGTGCTCCTATTGTAGAAGGCGCTAAAGTTGTTTGCCAGGTTGTATCAAACTTGGTTAAAGGTGACAAAGTACTTGTTTTCCACAAGAAAAGAAGAAAAGGTCACAGAAAATTGAACGGTCACCGTCAACAGTTCACTGAGTTAACAATCACAGAAGTAGTAGCTTAATCAATTTAAAAAGTAAGAAGAAATGGCACATAAAAAAGGTGTCGGTAGTTCTAAGAACGGCCGCGAATCAGCAAGTAAGAGATTAGGCGTTAAGATATTTGGTGGCGAAGCTTGCAAAGCAGGCAACATCATCGTTCGTCAAAGAGGTACTGAATTCCATCCGGGTGAAAACATCGGAATGGGTAAAGACCATACTCTTTTCGCTTTGGTAGATGGTACAGTTAGTTTCAAGGTAGGCAAAGAAGACAGAAGATATGTTTCTGTTGTTCCTGCAACTGAAGCGTAATTGCATTACAGAAAATATTCAAGAGAAGGAGATGTAATCCAAGTGATTGCATCTCCTTTCTTTTTTATGTCAGTTTTCATTGCTTGGTTCTTTGTTTTTTCTTTATCTTTGCATCCATTAAACGAAAGTTCATTAAAAGTATAGATATGCTTACCATTAAACAAATTACAGAAAACACAGAGGCGGTTATCCGCGGACTGGAAAAGAAGCATTTCAAAAATGCAAAAGAGACAATCGACCAAGTGATTGCTTTAAACGACAAGAGACGTACTACACAAAATCAATTAGATAAAAACCTGGCAGAGGTCAACTCGCTTTCGCGTACTATCGGACAACTGATGAAAGAAGGCAAGAAAGAAGAGGCTGAATCTGCACGTGCCCGCGTTGCCGAACTGAAAGAAGGTAACAAAGAATTGGATGCTGTCATGACACAAGCTGCAACAGAAATGCAGAACGTGCTCTACACGATCCCCAATGTTCCTTATGACAGTGTACCTGAAGGTGTAGGAGCAGAAGACAATGTCGTAGAAAAGATGGGGGGCATGGAAACAGAACTTCCTAAAGATGCGCTTCCTCATTGGGAATTGGCTAAAAAATACGACCTGATTGATTTCGATCTGGGTGTAAAAATCACAGGTGCAGGTTTCCCTGTATACAAAGGTAAAGGCGCACAACTTCAACGTGCCCTTATCAACTTCTTCTTGGACGAAGCACGCAAGTCCGGATATACCGAAATCATGCCGCCGACAGTTGTCAACGCTGCTTCCGGTTACGGCACAGGACAGCTTCCCGACAAAGAAGGACAGATGTATCACTGCGAAGTAGACGATTTATATCTGATCCCGACAGCAGAAGTCCCTGTGACAAACATCTATCGTGACGTAATTCTGGAAGAGAAACAGTTACCGATTATGAACTGCGCATACACTCAATGTTTCCGTCGTGAAGCAGGTTCATACGGCAAAGATGTGCGTGGCCTGAACCGCCTGCACGAATTCTCCAAAGTAGAATTAGTCCGTATCGACAAGCCGGAACACTCTAAGCAGTCTCATCAGGAAATGCTTGACCACGTAGAAGGCCTGTTGCAGAAACTGGAACTTCCGTACCGCATACTTCGCCTTTGCGGTGGCGACATGAGTTTCACCGCTGCGCTCTGCTTCGACTTTGAAGTATATTCGGAAGCACAGAAACGCTGGTTGGAAGTAAGTTCCGTATCCAATTTCGATACTTATCAGGCCAACCGCCTGAAATGCCGCTACCGTAATGCGGACAAGAAAACCGAGCTTTGCCATACATTGAACGGTTCGGCATTGGCACTCCCCCGTATCGTTGCCGCTTTGCTCGAAAACAACCAGACTCCGGAAGGTATCAGAATCCCGAAAGCACTGGTTCCATATTGCGGCTTTGACATGATAGACTAATAAAAGAGCAAGTATATAAAGAGCCACTCATCAAAAGAGTGGCTTTTCTTTTTTGTTTTTCGTAAATAAGCTGTATCTTTGCCGAAATTTATAACATTCTGATAGCAGTTACGTAATAAAACCAACAAAATAATTAGATAATGAACAAAATCATTAGCAAAGAACGCTTTTCTGAGAAAGTATTCAAATTTGAGATTGAAGCTCCTCTGATTGCTAAATCTCGTAAGGCCGGACACTTCGTCATCGTACGTGTAGGCGAAAAGGGAGAACGTATGCCTCTGACTATAGCCGGTTCTGACGTAAAGAAAGGCACTATTACCTTAGTAGTACAGGAAGTCGGGCTTTCTTCAACCCGTCTTTGCGAGCTGAACGAGGGTGATTACATTACGGATGTAGTAGGTCCGTTGGGACAGGCTACACACATTGAGAAGTTCGGAACAGTAGTTTGTGCCGGTGGTGGTGTAGGTGTTGCTCCGATGCTCCCCATTGTACAGGCTTTGAAAGCTGCCGGAAATCGTGTGATTACCGTATTGGCGGGACGTAACAAAGATCTTATCATCCTGGAGAAAGAAATGCGTGAAAGTTCCGACGAAGTAATCATCATGACGGACGACGGTTCATACGGCCGCAAAGGTCTGGTGACGGAAGGTGTGGAAGAAGTTATCAAACGCGAGAAAGTGGATAAATGCTTCGCCATCGGTCCTGCAATCATGATGAAATTCGTTTGCTTGCTAACCAAAAAATATGAGATTCCGACCGATGTTTCACTAAACACTATCATGGTGGACGGAACAGGTATGTGCGGTGCTTGCCGTATTACCGTAGGAGGAAAAACGAAATTCGTTTGTGTAGACGGTCCCGAATTTGACGGTCACCAGGTTAATTTTGACGAAATGCTGAAACGTATGGGCGCATTCAAGAATATCGAACGCGAAGAAATGCACAAGCTGGAGTCGGAATGCGAAGCCACCAAAGAAATAGACGAAAACAGCCGCAATGCAGCCTGGAGACAGGAGTTGCGCAAATCAATGAAACCCAAAGAACGTACAGCGATTCCCCGTGTAGAGATGAATGAGCTTGACCCGGAATACCGTTCACACAGCCGCAAAGAAGAGGTAAATCAAGGTTTGACGGCAGAACAGGCAGTTACAGAAGCCAAACGTTGTCTTGACTGTGCTAATCCGGGATGTACCGAAGGCTGTCCGGTAGGTATCGATATTCCTCGTTTCATCAAAAATATCGAGCGCGGAGAGTTCCTTGAAGCAGCCAAAACTTTGAAAGAGACAAGTGCGCTTCCGGCTGTTTGCGGTCGTGTTTGTCCTCAGGAGAAACAGTGTGAATCAAAATGTATTCATCTGAAAATGAATGAGAAGCCGGTCGCTATCGGTTATTTGGAACGCTTTGCCGCTGATTACGAACGCGAAAGCGGACAAATTTCAGTACCTGTCATCGCTGATAAGAACGGTATCAAAATAGCAGTAATTGGTTCCGGACCTGCCGGACTGGCATTTGCCGGTGATATGGCTAAGTTTGGCTATGATGTAACTGTATTTGAGGCATTACATGAAATCGGTGGTGTATTGAAATACGGTATTCCCGAATTCCGTCTGCCCAACAAGATTGTAGATGTAGAAATAGACAACCTTGTGAAGATGGGGGTTAACTTTATCAAAGACTGCATCGTAGGAAAAACAATCAGCGTGGAGGATTTGAAGGCAGAAGGTTTCAAAGGCATATTTGTCGCTTCCGGTGCAGGACTGCCGAACTTTATGAATATTCCCGGAGAGAACTCGATCAACATCATGTCTTCCAACGAATATCTCACCCGTGTCAATCTGATGGACGCAGCCAGTGAAGAATCCGACACTCCGGTAGCTTTCGGCAAGAATGTAGCGGTTATCGGTGGAGGAAACACAGCTATGGATTCTGTTCGTACCGCCAAGCGTCTGGGTGCCGAACGTGCCATGATTATCTACCGCCGTTCGGAAGAAGAGATGCCCGCACGTATCGAGGAGGTAAAACATGCCAAAGAAGAGGGAGTAGAATTCCTGACACTCCATAATCCCATCGAATACATAGCCGACGAACAAGGATGCGTTAAACAGGTAGTCCTGCAAAAGATGGAATTAGGTGAACCGGATGCTTCCGGACGTCGCAGTCCTGTACCCGTTCCCGGAGCAACAGAAACAATAGACATCGATCTGGCCATCGTCAGTGTAGGTGTATCTCCCAACCCGATTGTTCCGAGTTCTATCAAAGGACTGGAATTAGGACGCAAAGGAACGATTGCCGTTAATGACAATATGGAATCTTCCATTCCCATGATTTATGCAGGCGGTGACATCGTGCGCGGTGGAGCAACGGTCATTCTCGCTATGGGAGACGGCCGCAAGGCTGCTGCTGCCATGAATGAGCAACTAAAAGCAAATGCCGGTAACTAACCGCCGGCGCTTGCTTCAGCATAATAAAAATAGAATAAGGAAAGCCCCGTCTACATCAAGTAAACGGGGCTTTTCTTATTATTCAAATATCAAAGATACTTTCCTACTTTACCACTTTGTTTGTCTCTGGATCCGGGAAAATAACTGTCGGTTTAAACGACTTGGCTTCCTCAAAATCCATCAATGCGTAAGACATGATAATAACAATATCATCCGGTTGCACCTTACGTGCCGCAGCACCATTCAGGCAAATCTTGCCCGAACCGCGTTCACCTTTGATAATGTAGGTTTCAAAGCGCTCGCCGTTATTGTTATCGGCAATATACACTTTCTCCCCCGCAATCATGTTTGCAGCGTCCAGCAAATCCTCATCAATCGTGATGCTACCCATATAGTTTAAGTTAGCTTCCGTGACGCGCGCGCAATGAATTTTCGACTTCAACACTTCAATCATCATAAGGTTTCGTCTTTTTAGTTATTCTTTATATTTAATGTTATCAATCAGTCGTACTTCCCCGCAGAATACGGTGATACACCCTACCGCATAAGAAGTATCTTCCCAATCATTTATCTTCTGCAATGTATTTCCGTCTACAATCTCAAAGTACTCCAAACGCAAGCCCGGTGCAGCTTCAATCGCATCCTCCACCATCTTTTGCGTCTCACTTACCGTATGAGTGGCCGCAAAGTTACGACTTTTAAATAATGTGCGGGAAATATTTAAAGCATTTTCACGTTCTTCTGCAGACAAACGCTTGTTACGGCTACTCAATGCCAACCCGTCTTCTTCACGTACGATAGGGCAACCCACAATCTCCAAAGAATAATTTAATTGCCGAACCATCTCACGGATAATCGCCAACTGCTGGAAATCCTTCTCACCGAAATAAGCCCTATCCGGCTGCACTGCGTCAAACAGCTTGCTGACAATCTGGCAAACACCATTGAAATGTCCCGGACGGAACGCTCCTTCCATCACAGTATCCAACGGAGCATAACTGAACTGACGGGTATCCGGTTCCGGGTACATCTCACTCACCGAAGGAGCAAATACCAATGCTGCACCACATTCTTCCAACAAGCTGCAATCAGCCTCCAACGTACGCGGATATTTCTCTAAATCGTTTTTATCGTTAAACTGTGTGGGATTCACAAAGACACTCACTACAGTTACACCATTCTCACTTACGCTGCGCTTTACCAGAGATGCGTGTCCCGCATGCAAAGCACCCATTGTAGGAACCAATCCTACCTTTTTACCCTGGGCTTTCAGTGCCGACAATTCGGCCTGTAAGTCCTTGATAGTGTGCACTACTTTCATTTTCGTCTATTGGTTTATGTTTTACTCGTTTGCAAAAACTCTGCAAAATAAACTAATATTTGCCACATAAAGAAAGAATATCTTATTTAATGTGTCTTTTTTTTCGTATCTTTGCACAATATTATAGAGAACTATTGTTATTATGACAAAGGCGAATAAAGTTTTATTTATTACTCAAGAGATTACACCTTACGTTTCAGAATCCGAAATGGCCAATATAGGTAGAAACCTTCCACAGGCGATCCAAGAAAAAGGCCGTGAAATCAGAACCTTTATGCCCAAATGGGGAAACATCAATGAGCGCAGAAACCAACTGCACGAAGTGATTCGTCTTTCCGGTATGAATCTGATTATTGACGATACTGACCACCCCCTAATCATAAAAGTCGCTTCTATTCAATCCGCACGTATGCAGGTATATTTCATCGACAATGATGATTATTTCCAGAACCGTATGCAGACTGCAGACGAAAATGGTGTGGAATATGATGATAACGACAGCCGCGCCATCTTCTATGCACGCGGCGTGCTGGAAACGGTGAAGAAGTTGCGCTGGTGTCCGGATGTAATTCACTGTCACGGCTGGATGACTGCTTTGGCTCCTCTTTATATTAAGAAAGCCTACAAAGACGAACCTTCCTTCCGTGACGCTAAAGTAGTATTCTCGGTTTATGAAGACGACTTTAAAAATACACTTAGCGATGACTTTGCAACTAAATTGATGTTGAAAGGTATCACAAAGAAAGACTTGGGTGATTTGAAAGAACCGGTAGATTATGCTGCTCTCTGCAAACTAGCTGTTGATTATTCCGATGGAGTAATACAAAACAGTGAAAAAGTGGACGAATCCATTATTGAATATGCCCGCCAATCAGGCAAGCTGGTACTTGATTACCAAAATCCGGAAAACTATGCAGATGCCTGCAATGAATTCTACGATAAGGTATGGGAAACTACTGCCAGCAATAACGAAGAAGAATAAAAAATTCAAGATACGACGATCATGAAAGCAAAATATGCCTTAATAGCTTTATTGGCAATCACTTTTTTCGGCTGTGATGATAATACAGCCGGTTTGGGACTAGGAATGTTTCCGGGAAGTGACCAGAATATTAATGGAAAACTAACGACATTTGACGTGACAACAGAATCCGTTCATGCCGGGAAGATTTACGCTATGAGTAATATCGGATATGTCGGGAAATTCACAGATGAAACATTTGGAACTTACCAAGCCGGATTCTTGGCAGAATTAAATTGCCCTAAAGGAACGACATTTCCCGGAATCTTCAATTATGACAAAAATACAGCCTTTGACAACAAAAATAAACTTACCCAAACAATGGTGGGAGAAGGTGGGAACGCCAAAGATAAAGAAGACATTACTTTTGTAAGGGATGAAAATGACAAAATTATTGGCAATATTCACACGATCGAACTCTACTTATGGTATGACAGCTATTTTGGAGATTCATTAACAGCATCCCGCTTAAGTGTTTATGAATTAGGAGATGCAGAAAAAGAGCTGAATGAGAACAATGCTTATTATACAGATATTAACCCCGAAGAATTTTATACCCCACAAAACCTATTAGGAACTAAAGCCTACACTGCGGTTGACCTATCAGTAAAAGATTCCATTAGAAATCTTAGTACATACGTCCCCAGTGTACATGTCTCTTTTAAAGATGATGCGGCAATAAGAATAGGTAGAGAAATTATACAACACGCTTATAAGGCTGGTACAAATTTCGATAATAAGGCTTTTAGAGAGGCGTTCAAAGGGATTTACGTTAAAAGCGACTATGGTGACGGTACAATACTTTACATTAATCAAATTCAAATGAATGTGGTATACAAATCCTATGCTATTGATACCATCAAAGGTACTATATTACCAAAAACAGTAGTGAAAGATGGCGAGTCACCTGATTCTACCTATTACGGATATCGTATGTTTACTTCTACCCGTGAAGTTATTCAGGCAAATCAACTTAAGAATGACAATACCGCCATTCAAGACTGTATAAAGAAAGACGGATGGACATATTTGAAAAGTCCTGCAGGAATCTTTACGCAAATAACTCTTCCTATCAATAAAATAGCAGACCAACTTCAAGGAGACACGCTGAATGCCGTAAAATTAGGAATACCTATTTATAATGAGACTAATGATAGAAAATTCGGAATGTCTATTCCTAAGAGTGTATTGTTAATACGGAATAAATATAAAGATAGTTTCTTTAAAAACAATCAGTTAAGTGACGGAATTACTTCATCCTTATTTGATTATTCATCTTCTACATCTAGCTTGACTCAATATACATTCAACAATATCACACAAATGATAAATAATTGTTTGGCTGATAAAGAAGCAGCAGAAAGAGACATACGCGAAAAAGGATTTACAAAAGTTTCCTTGACAGATCCAGAAGGGAATGTCTATGAAGAAAATGTTGATAATATCGAAAAATGGGAGGAGTTGATTGAATGGGATAAATTTGTACTCATTCCAGTACTTGTAACCAAAGATGCCTCTTCAAACAGTTATTACAGCAGTTCTAACGTAATCAGCATACAACATGATTTGAAACCGGGATATGCACGCTTAAAAGGAGGAAGCAAAGGAAATCAACAAGATCCACAAGGTAATCCTTTATATCCGGACAACGTGCTCAAGCTTGAAGTTATCTCTACAAGTTTTGGAACTAAATCGAAATAGAAAATATATCTATAAAGAAACAGCGCAGACTACTTTTATGTAATCTGCGCTGTTTCTTTATAGACACCGTTCTCATAGAATCACAATAAAAACCCCGTGAGTTTGATGTAAATTACATCTCATTCACGGGGTTCATTATAATCAGATACTTATTCCTTCTTTACTTTTCAGCTATTTTAGTTTTTTTGGGTCTTCCGGTTGTTTTTTTTCGGTTCAGCTTCAACCTTTTTAGCAGCAGCCTTCTTTGCTACGGATTTCGTAGCCGTTTTCTTAGCAGCAGTTTCTTTAGCTACCTTTGCCTGCAACTTCTCAACCATTTTCTCCAACTCAGTAATTTCATCTCCCTGATTCTTGATCGTAGTCAGCAAAGAATTAAGTTCCTCGCTATCCACATCGGCAGGATACAATGAATCCACCCGTTTAATGAAGTCACCTAAAATATTCATGTAGTTAGTGAACGCATCATAAGGAGAATCATAAATACCACGATTCAGCCAGATACCCGTATTCTTCGTAGTCATAAAACGGAAGTTGTTACTTGCCTGCAAATAATCCCAGTCCTGCTTGATACGGCGGTCATCACTCAGATGAACGCGTTCCGCCACACTATACAATTTGTTGAAAGCCTCACGTTGCATGACATTACCCAACCAGCAGCTAGTATCTCTTTCCTCATCCACCCATGACATCGGATAGGCAACGTCAAGCTGAGATACAGATTTCAGTTTCGTCACAATTTCGGTCGGTGTAGAGAAAGTAATACCTTTCGCCTTTGCGCATTCCGGCAAAGCCTTCAAGAACTCCAGAATATTAGAAGATAACGGTTGAGCCATACCAAGCGCACTCAATTCCATAAAGATATTGATAACCTGTTCTTCCTGTGGCAACGCATCAATCCAACTGATATACTTATCTGCAAACAGAGGATATTCCGCCCAATCCGAGTTAGAGAAACGCAAACTGATATCATCCGACAACTTAAAATCTCTTAACAGAAGTTTAAGACTGGGAGCTTGATTGCAGTGATATACATAATGCGGACTCTTCCATCCCAATACGTGCTTAGCACCTTCCGTCAACATTCCTTTGAAGCCCATAGAAGCCACTAATCCACCAATATCGTCCGAGTAAATCAAACTGGAATTGCGGAATACTTTCGGTTCTTTGCCAAACATCTGTTTCATCTTATTACGCTGGCGAATCACCTCCTCACGGAAACAATCCTCGTTAGCAAGTGAGGACAGACCGTGTGAATAAGGTTCGCAAAGGAACTCGCAACAACCGGTATCGTTCAACTGATGCAACAAATCAATTACTGCCGGAGCATGGATCTCCAACTGTTCCAAAGCCACACCCGAGATAGAAAGCGCCACCTTGAAAGCGCCACCCGAATTTTTAGCCATCTCAATCAATGCACTGAGAGCAGGAATATATGAACGTTCGGCAACCTCATTCATACTCGTTTCATTCGCATAATCATCATAATAATAATGATCATTACCGATATCGAAGAAACGATAACGTTTCAAATGTATAATTTGATGTATTTCAAAATAAAGACAGATAGTTCTCATTTTTGTATATTGTTTCGTTATTTACCATAGTTTCTTAACACATCCTCGTAGAGAGCACGGATTCTCAAGCCTACCTTTTCCCAAGTAATTCCATCCACTTCCCGCTTTCCTTCTTCCTGTAGATACTGGAAAAGAGACGGATTGGTACAAATGGAATAAATCGCATCGGCCATCGCATGAATATCCCAATAATCGGTCTTAATCACCTTATCGAGAATTTCACCGCATCCCGACTGCTTTGATATAATGGAAGGCGTTCCACATTGCATCGCTTCCAACGGGGCGATACCGAAAGGTTCTGATACAGAAGGCATAACAAACACATCGCTATTCTTATAAACCTCATATACCTGCTTACCTTTCATAAATCCCGGAAAATGGAAACGGTCGGCAATACCACGCTCGGCAACCAGATTGATCATGGCATTCAACATATCACCCGAACCTGCCATCACGAAACGGATGTTACGGGTACGCTGCAACACCAGAGCGGCTGCCTCCACAAAGTATTCAGGACCTTTCTGCATTGTGATACGTCCGAGGAAAGTAACTACTTTCTCTTTTGAATGATCGGGACGTGGAATATCTTGAAGTTCCTGCGACAATGGATAAACGGCATTGTGCATGGCAAATACTTTTCTTGGATCCTGATGATATTCATTAATCACCGTACGGCGGGTCAGTTCGGACACACACATGATACAGTCGGCATGATCCATACCGTTCTTCTCAATCGAATAAACAGTCGGATTGACTTTTCCGCGAGAACGGTCAAAATCCGTAGCGTGCACATGAATACAAAGCGGTTTGCCGCTCACCATCTTGGCGTGCACACCGGCAGGATAAGTCAGCCAGTCATGCGCATGGATAATATCAAACTCCTGCTGACGGGCTACTACTCCGGCAATAATCGAAAAGTTGTTGATTTCCTCGTGCAGATTTCCAGGATAACCTCCTGCAAACTCCATACATCCCAAATCATTGACATGCATATAGGAGAAATCGGCATAAATATGGTCGCGGAAAGAATAATATTCTTCTGGTGACATCCCCCCGTGCAAGCGTGACTTCAGATAGTCATAATTAACATCACGCCACACAATAGGCACTTGGTTCATACCGATTATTTTCAAAAACTTTTCTTCTTCACCACAGGGCTTAGGCATACAAAATACTGTTTCCATATCACCCTGCAAGCTCAATCCTTTAGTTATTCCGTAAGAAGCAACTGCAAGACCACCATATATTTTCGGAGGGAATTCCCATCCAAACATTAAAACTTTCATCTTCGTTCCTCCTTTCTTTAATAATATTTAGACAGCAGCTTCAAAACACGTAATATTTCCGCTACATTCATTGCAAATGACACAGCACCACGTCCTCTGAAAGGCGGATTTCCATCAAACAGTTCGGCAATGGAACCCACACAATGGCTTGTCATTTCATCATCATAGCTAATCAACTGACGCTCAACGAACGACAGTCCGCTCGTCTTATAGATCCGTAAGTAAGCCTCCAGATAGAATCCCATCAGCCAAGGCCAAGCCGTTCCCTGATGATATGCATAATCACGCTGTACCTGCGGACCTACATAATTCGGATTGTATCCCCCACTCTTCGGACTCAGTGAGCGAATTCCCTTAGGAGTAAGTAATTCTTTGGTTACGATATCTAGCACCTGTTTCTTCTGTGCCCTGTCCAAAGGAGAATAATCAAATGCTACGGTAAATATCATGTTCGGACGTACACTCCAATCCATCATATTACCATCTACATAATCGAGCAAATATCCATATTCGTTACGGAACACCTCCACGAATGATTTACCGGTCACTTCGGCCTGCGCATCAAGTTCATCTGCAAGGATTACATCACCACCTTCGCGTACCAAATCAGCCACAAAGCGCAACGCATTATACCACAACGCATTAAATTCAACAATATATCCCGTACGCGGAATCACCGGATGACCGTTTACCGTAGAATTCATCCAAGTAATCGCCTTCTCCGTACCGTTGGCATACAACAGTCCGTTTTCATGCAGGAAGAGGTTATCATGCTTCCTTTGACGGATAAATACCATGATATCTTTCAAAAGCTCTCCATATTTCTGGCGGCACTGTTCGCGCGAAGTTTCTTTGGTATATTGCTGCAAAGCCCATACAGCCCACAGCAACACATCGGGGTGTTCCATTTCATAAATTTTGTACCCCACAGGTTCTTCATTGATGAAGTTACGGATTGCCTTTTCCGCCGTTTTCATCACATCTTCAAACTGATCTATCTCGTCAATGGCAAGTGTCAGTCCCGGCAAAGCGATGAACATATCGCGCGCCCGACATTTGAACCACGGATAACCGGCAAGAATATAGTGTTCGCCCTCCTGCTGATTGTGGAATTGATGAGCAGAGTTCTCCAAACAGTGATAGAAACTATCACGCGGTGTACGATCGGCCACTTCCGCTTCAAATGTCTGTTTCAGCCTGCGAGTCGTCGTTTCTGAAATTCCGGCAGAGAAAACAATGCTTTCTCCTTTCTTTATATCCACTTCGAAATAACCGGGTACATAAAGATCTTCATTGAAGTCATATCCGCGTTCCTGTTCCTTCGGATATTCGATTCCCCGATACCAGTCGGGTTGGAAATGGAATTCACATTTTTTATTCAACTGCATGTAAAGTTCCGGATATCCGGGATACATACAAGTCTTGATTCCGTTCTCCACCAATTGATACTCACGGCTCGCCTGAGCGTTTTCATGGGTATATTCGCGTACACTTCTGAAAGCAAGAAACGGCCGGAAACGCAAAGTTGTCGCCGAATGAGCGTCCAGCAACGTATAACGAATCAGGATTCTATTTTCATGATGTACAAAGATTTTTTCTTTGCGGAGAACCACACCTCCAACACGGTAAGTTGTCGCCGGGATATGTTCACAATCAAATTCACGGATATACTTGTGCCCGTTAGGACTGAAGTTATTTCCTTGATATTTATGCAATCCCAAGTTAAACTCTGCACCGTGTTGAATTACCGTTTCATCAAGAGAAGATAGCAGCACATGATTTTCAT
>ERZ772818.1482-NODE-1482-length-20205-cov-6.196576_pt1 | contig 20205 bp, 26 predicted proteins | sample MGYA00580837_ERZ772818 | MGnify/ENA primary metagenome ERZ772818 (study PRJEB29015, sample SAMEA2737671) | human gut metagenome | biome: human gut; feature: human-associated habitat; material: faeces | place: China | collected 2012 ...
ATTTAGTGAAAATTCAATGACTTACAACACATCCTGCACCAAACTTATGGTGCAGTCCGGAAAAATCCGCCGCATAGAGCCCCGAAAGATAGTCCCTTTCGGGGCTTTTCCTGTCTATTCGTCCGCGTCAAGAAGGGCCTGCACGGCCGCTCTCCAGCGTGTGGGTACTTCGTCAATAGTCATGCGTCCGGTTTTGATCATGCGATAATAAATCTTAGCCATTTTTAGCCTCCAAAAGAGCGATTCTCTGTTCCAGTTCAGCCGCGTAGGCGGCGAGGTCAAGGGCAGCCGCATCCGATTCTTCTTTGTCGGAAGAGGACGTCATGCCCAGCTCCGCAACAGCGGCCTCAAGGTCGGGCACTCTGGCCGCCTCGGTCTCTGCCTGCTCGCGTTGTTCTTTTTCTGCGGTTATCTCATCCGCGGTCTTCTCTGGCCGCGTCAGCGATGCGCCGTCAGGAAGTGGTCCCAACTCCGCCATCTCCATGGACGCGCTGTTGAACGTAGCTCCTTTCGGCCAATACCGAACTCCCCGGTAGTCTTCGACTTCAGCCCACCCCGACCCGTTCCAGATGGCAGTGTATCCGGTGCGTTTGGCCGGAGGTGCCGTGAATGTGGCGTTAGCCGGGAGAAGGTACACCTCACGTCCTTCCAGCCGTGACCTTACAGGGTCTGGGAAACATGGTACCGGTTCAAGGAACTCATGTGTAGTTGTTGAGTACATGTATGCCTGCATAAAAAATCTCCTTATTCATACCGAATACAGGGAAGAAGGCAGAGAGCAGGCGGCTGAACTGTAGTGCTGCGCCCGTAAATTGGATTGTAACTGCTCGCTTTAAAATCTATGTCCGTATAAGACGTATTATTGTCAGCCGTCCGATAGAATCTTGTACCTGTTTTCCTTGCGGTAAAAGCACCGCTTACGCTCCAGAAACAGCCCATTTCGCCGGCGCTGTCACCGAGGTAGCCCTGTATATCCGGCAACCCGGCTTTCAATTCCGTGCCGACCTGAGAGCTGGTGCCCCACGGGACCTTGCCCATTAGATTTGGCAGTAGGAATATGTTTGGATCGCTATATTGCGGACTTTCGATTTTGAGATTCTCATCAAGGTATCGTGGCGTAAAAGTCTTACCGATGACGGCAAAAAGCGCGGCATAATCAGACGTGGACACGGAAGCCCCGTTGCAGGGAAGCCACCCTTCCGGAGGTGTGGGCATAGCGAACCAGCGAATCTCGCCAATGACAGCCCCACGCCGCAATGTGTTATCTGTGTCGTCGAGGGTATCACACTTGTTTTTTAACGCGGCCATGACCGCCCTGATTGCGTTGTTAATATTTTTAGCCGGGCAATGCTCGGCGATATTAATCCCGTCAATGGACGTGTTTTCGTCGGCTGTTGCCGACCAGTCGGATACACTCATCTTTCTGCCTCCGGTAGCTGTGTCCGGCTCTTCTCACTCTCATACGCTTTCCGGCAATGCTCGCCCTGCCAGAAGAGCATCGCGTCAATCACCCTGCGCGGCCATTTTCGCGCGCCCTCTTCCTGCCAGCGCCACGCGTGAGCGGAAAGCGTTTCATCGGCCCAGGCTTTTTCACCAAACAGGCAGGACACGAAGACATTCCCCAGCTGGTCAAGCGCAATAGCCAGCTGGTGAAGGTTATGCCGTAACATCTGCGTAACTGATAACAATAGCGTCCACCTCTTCTTTGGTCGTGCAGGCATCTATCTGCGAACGCAGCGCCCACTTGCGGGCATACAGGTTGTTGCCGTAGCTGATGAGCTCCAGCTGGATTGCCTTCAGTTGGTCAAGAGTGAGTTCTACCAGCTGATTGTCGAAAGTCATAAAGCTGACTGTATCCCTGCCCGTGGCGGTCATAGCCGTAATCAGGCCATCCACGTTTTGTTTCGCGGTTGTGTTCGCGTTGACCGTGTAGCCCACGGAAGACTTGATGCTGACAGAAGAAGAGACCTTGGCTTCTTCCATGGCGCGGTTGAGTTCAGCCAGCTTGCGGGCCTTCACGTTTTCAATCTTATTGTATTCGGCTTCCTGTGCGGCTTTTTCTTTCTCCCTTCTTGACTTCTCTGTGGTCCAGAACTGCACATAGGGAGCAACGGCGCGGTCATAGTCGGCCGCCGTGAGAAGCTCACCCGTGAAGCCGTCCAGCTCAAGCGTTCCGCTACCGTAATGCCACTGGATAGCGTGTACTTTTTCGTGACCCGCTACAGGCGGAAACTTGAACTGCATAGGGATACCGTTGACAGAGATAACGCCATCCCCGGGGATTACCGTGACATGTTCTTCCATCTTTTATTCCTTTATCGCTTTCATCGTGTTGTTGTGGTTAGCCTGAACAAGGCGGGGCTTACCGCTTGCCAATGTATAGAACTGCTCCCGCAGTGCGCGCCCTTCCTCGATATTCTCACACCGTGCGGCGCTCACTTCCGCCCCCACCTTGGATACTTCCCCGGCGAGCATGCCGGTGACGTTCGCCTGCTCCATGAGAAGCATAGGCGTAAGCGTAAAAGCGCACCCCTCGAAAGAGGCGTTCACGCTATCCTTGCTCCCGCTGTAGCTCATCCAGAGTTCGCACCCGCCATTTTTGTTGTGTTCGGGGCATTCTGAGAAATTCCTGAAAGGACATCCCGCCATTTACACCCTCTCCGCTAAAATTGTATCCAAATAATTCACATTGAAGTCTATACTGTGGGCATGGGCGTTGTTCCAGGTGCCGTGGCCATGGGACCCGTTGCCGCCGTTCCAGCCTACGGCATCGCCGTAGTAATTGCCGGAACCGTTCTGCTCGCCATAACGGGCCACGGCCCACGCGTCCCAGCCGCCGCCGCCTGCGTCAACAAACAGCTCCCACAGGCCGTGAGTGTGCGAGGGAATCTGCGTGAGGGAAAGCGTTGTCTCGTATACCCCCATGGATATACTATTGCTTGTCGTCCCCCTTCCAGCCACAAAACAGTCCGTGAATGTTCTTCCGTTCGTCCGGCTTCCGGGCTTGCCGGAAGTAAGGCGCAGCGCGCAGTTGTCATAATCGGTAATCTTCTTCCACCCGGGCGGCGCGACCTCCTGCTGGAAGAACATTCTGCACCCTGAAGGAAAATATTTGTCAAAGTTGGTCTGCGCGCTGGAGACGGCCGCCGCGATGTCAGCGGTTACGTCTTCACGATATGCCGCGAGATCCGCCATCAGCTGCCTAATCGCGTTGTTGACATTGGAGGGCAGGCATCCTTCAGCTACATTAATGCCTCTGATAGAGGTGTTGTTGTCTGCCGTTGCGCTGTAATCTGCTATGGGCATTCTACTTCTCCTTTTTCTTCTTTCTACCCTGCCGCATGTATCCGAGGAGACCGCCGCCAGCGGTACCTCTTGCCACGTTTTCAACGGTTCTTCTGAGGTAATCTTCTGCGCTCGGGTATTCCAGTCTGTGGGGGGCGGCGTTGCGCATGAGGTTCACACCGTACATAGGCGACAGAAGCCCCCGTTCTACCTCGTCGAAAACGGCCGTATTGCGGTTATCCAGAATCCGGTCAACAGACGGGCCAATAAGCGGAATTTTGGAAAAAGTAGGGGCAATAGTGTTGCCTAACCGATTCAGCCCGTACAGGTTGCGGGCGGTAGGCGAGCCGGAAGTCGCGCCGAGCTGGTCATTGCGGGTAACGCGTCCCATATCAGCCTGAAGGGCCCGCAGGTTGTCGTACTCTCCTGGGGTAAACGCCGAAGTTCCGTTTTCATAAGGGTTGCGGTCAGGGCTCCCGAAGTCAACACCTCTCTGGAGCGCGTAGTTGTCGCCGCTCTTCCTTAACGTCTGCCTGAACGCGGCCTCACGGTCATTCAGCCCGCGCCCGGCTGCCTCTACCGCCTGTAAATCTCTGTTCACTTCCGGCATGTACCGAAGCGCGTTTTCGTAGTTTTGCCGGAAACGGGCAAGGTTATACGGGTTAAGGTTCCCGTTTTTGTCGATTGCGGCGTTGCGGGCAGCGTTCTGTGCGTAGCCGGTAAGGGCGTTCCTGGCTTCGGGGTCATTGGAGAACGCCCGGCTAAAAGCATCCATAGCTTCACCGCCGGCAGGCCCTTTCCGAAAATAGTTGCCGGGGATTGCGGAACTGTCGATTGCGCCGCCGTACAGCTTACTGCCTTTGCGGGACAGAGGCAGGTTTGCCCCCTGCTCGAAGTTTTCTCCAAGCGCGCGCCTGCTCATACGCGCCATCCGGAGATTTTGCGCCCCCTCAGGGGTAAGGCCGGACGCGGTATTGATATAATCATCGATGTTACGCTTCATCGCGTCGGCAATCCGGCCCGTCTTCCGGTCGCCGGATACGGCTGACTGGTAGCCAATGTCGCCCAATTCAGAGCGCATCGCCTGAAGGTCGCGCCACGTGGCAGGGGTGCCGGTCTGTGCGTAGGCGTCTACTGTCCGGTAGAAGTTTTTCGCCTGAGCAGGCATAAGGTCCCGTTCAATGGGAGACGTGCCCAGCGAAGCATCGAATTTGTCAAGAAGAGGCCCGAGAGAGAAACGTGCCGTCCCCTCAGGGTCAACAGACTGATAGTTGCGGTTCACGCCTTCACGTGCGGCCTGATAATTTTGATCGTAGTGCTCGCGCAGTATCGGGCCGGCCTCACTGGCACCCATACCCGCGGGCATTCTGTCCGCGAGCGCCTGCCGGTCAGTGTTAAGACGGGCCGCGGCCGCATCGCCAACTTCATTTGCGAGGGCCTGTTGGGCCTCACGCTGCTGCACCCTGCGGTCAGCGAATTTTCCGGAATTCACGCCACGGCTTGCGGCGATTTTCTCAAGGGATGAAATTCCGCCGTTGTTGGCAACCTGCCCCAGGGTAGGATCGCTTCCCGGGACAAGCGGTTCAAGGGCGGCGTTATCCATGCCGGCAATCTGGCTGGCATACGGGCCCGCGGCGTCATTGAGCACACGGCCTGCAATCTTCCGGCGCCCGTTCTCCGTGAAGGTGCGAAAAAAATCTCGCACATCGCCTAGTGAGTGGCTGAGAGTGTTTGTCCCAAAACCGGCGAATGGAGCGGCGAACGCGGGGAGAAAGCCACCTGCCATACCGGTTAAAGCTCTCATACCGGGGGTACTATTATTCTGGTTCGCGAGTTCAGCGGCCGCCCCTGCGCCGGCGCCGCTTGTCATCTGCATGCGTGGGGCGTCCGTCAGGAAGCGGGAAAGAGCGGGCGCCGCTTGGGACAGAAGTTTGCCGGCCTTTAAGCCGCTGTTGAGCATGCCGGCGGGCGTGCCCATCTCAATTGCGCCGGAGCCCGCCGCATGGGCCATTTTCTCTTCGTTACTTTCAGGGGTAGGCAGGCCGATTGCGTTTGCGATATCCACGCCGGGGTTACGGAACCGGTTGTAATTGCCCGTAAGGAGGCCGCTCCCGAGATTGGCAAGGTAGTTGGGCAGCCCCGTGACGCCACCTAGCAGGCCCTCAATGCCCGTGCGTGCCGCCAGCCCGGCAGACCGTTTCAGGCCCGTTGCAGGTTGGGCGGCAGAACCGGAAGCCCCCACGTGCTGTTTTACGACTTTCGTTATAATATCGTTCGGCGTGTCATCGGGGAACTGGATTGTATCCCCGTTAGGGAGGTCAACAGTCGTCATTTAATTCTCCAGCAGAGTTGTTCCGGTTGCGGGATCGTAGCGGTAATGGCGTCCGCCGGAAGGAGCGGCGGCGGGGGTTGCGGAGCTGGTTCTGGTGACGCGTTCCGGAGCAGGTGGCACTACGGAAGGAAGTGTCTTGCTGTACTGTTCCCATGCCCGCATAGCCGCGTACCGATCACCGCCATTTTTACGCATTTGATCAATCATGAACATGTCTTTCTCTTTACCGCGGGTCGCAATTCTAAGCATGTATTCCGCCATCCAATTATTGCCTTCAGGGGAATTCTCAAGATTCGCAAACGTTTTTTTGGCACGGTCGGCGTCGCCTTCTGTCTGCACGCCTTTTTGCTGGAGGAGCACATTGAGCACATTCTTGTTGATCAAATATTTGAGGGCGTCCGCATCCCGTACATCGTTCGCGCCTATAAGGTTCCCAGAAAACCCTACCCTATGCAGGAACTGGTTGGCCATGTCTATTTTATCCTGCAACGGGCCGGATTTTAGATTGGCAAGTAAAGATTTTAACGTTTCAACATTTGTTATCATTTCGTCTTTAGCGGCCACGTCATCGTTAAGACTGTTGTAATAAACAGCGGCTTCTTCCGCCAGTTTCTGGTCGAACAGGTAGCCCGGCGATGCCTTCTTCCTCTCGATATCCAACTTTGCCCTATCAAGGTCGTTCTTCTCCTGTTGCTGCTGAAGACCGATAATGCGCCCGGCCGCTGCGCCCAGTTCACCAGGGAAAGACGCGGCCGCCATGGGATTAGGCGAGACGCCGCCAGAACCGCCGCTATACGGCGTTCCGCCCTGCGCCTGCTGATTTCCGCGGTAGTCTACAGACCTGTAGCCGGCCGGAACGGGTTTCAGCCCAACGGCCATGTCAAATTCATCTGCCGGAACGTACTTGTACGACCCCTCATTTTTGGTAAGCGCCATCATCAGGTTTTTCATCGTCTGTGGGTCGTTGAGATTAAGCGGCTGATTGGGGTCAACCCCCATCATGGCCGCCGTATTCCTAATAAGCGTGCCTGTATCATTTTCATTGGAGGGGCTCCACCGGGAGATGATAGCGGCTACAGTCGGATTTTTTGCATAAGTGGGGGAAAGGAGGTTGGCGCGCATGCCTTTGAGGCCGTCCAGTATGGTAGGATACACGCGCACCTGGTCTCCGAAGTTGCCTACGTTTCCGGGGTTGTTGGTCATAGCCGCCTTATCGAGCGGCGCACCGTCAGGCCCCGCGGGGCGCTGGTTTTTAGGCGGAAGTGTGCTTGCGGGCATTGTCGGACCGTCGGGGATACGGGGCATCTTCATGGGATCCATATCGACGCCCTGCCCGCTTCCGCCTGTAAGACCGGGAAGCCCCATCAATCTACCCCACAGATCCCGGTCCGCGGCTTCTCTCTGTGCCTGCTGTTGAGCCAGCCCGAGTTTCTGCTGGGCAAGCTGGAGCTGCCCGAGAGATATTGCGTTGGCAAGTCCTCTGTCTTCTCTGGACGCTTCCCATTGCGCGCGGGCTAAAGCGTCCTGCGTGGCCATACGGTCACGCTGGAGGCCGTACATGCCGGCGTTGCCGAGCGCGCCTAAGGCATCCAGCCCGCCGCGCCCGAGGAGTTGGCCGAAAGAGCGCCTGCCGTTGTTGTTGGCGAGCATGGAAAGAGCTGTCACACCGGCAAGGAAGCCGGGATTGCCAGAAACCACGTCAGCCATGGACATATTTTTAGGGGCGGGCTGCCCGCCCCACATTCCGAGAAGCCCGCCTGTAGCTTGCCCGTTGTTGTCATACGGGTACATTACTTTCCGCCTCCCTTACCGCCGCCGCTGTCGGTTTCAGTTGTGCTTTCGCCCTGCCCGCCATAGGAGCCGCCGACCAAATTAAGATAGTTCTGCAACGCGAGCATGTCTTTCTGCTGGTTGTAGTTCCAGCGGTCCACGTCCGCGTCAACTTTACTCTGGTTATAGTCGTCCAGAGAAGAACCCGCCTGTGCGAGCTGCGAGGCATCCGTGTAAGCCTGATTGCTCAGGGACTGCGCGGGAGTAGCCGCGGCAATCTGAGAGTTCACGCCCTGATTGTACGCGTTCGCGGCATTGCCCGCCGCGCTCACGGCCTGATTGTAGGCGTTACTGTACATCCCGTTAGCCAGGTTCTGGTCAGCGTCCGCAATGGCGTTCGCCTGCGCACCGCTCCCATAGCGGCCCGCCTGAGAAAAATTGCCGTTGATTGTGGCGTTCGCCTTGTCAGCCGCATGACTGTACAGGCTATCGATGTACGGGTTCGTAGACTGCGCGTACTGGTTGAGCGCGTTCAGCCCCGTGTTATTCGCCATAGCCGAGCCGTTCAGTATGTTAGCCATACTGGACGCCGCGTTATCGATATTCGCGTCGCCGCCCGTCGCGCGGGCGTTAATCATGTTGCGGGCCGTAGTCGTGTACCCCGATTCATCCGCTACGGTAGAATTGGGGTAGTAGTCTCCCGCAAGCCCGCCGCTTTCGTAAAGCCGCGCCGCTTCAGGAAAGACGCCTTTGACTTCTACGCCCTGAGAGTTTTTGCCCCCGATAAGATAGGGGATCTGTGCACCCCAAGGGGCCGCACTGCTGGTGGTAGTGGATTCTCCACCGCCGCCTTTACCGCCGCCGCCACCACCCATGGTGACCTCCTTATAAGTCCAGCCCCGAAACCGGAACCGTTAATCTCGTGTGTTCTGTCACTATACCGTCAATATTTTGACGCCTGCTGTAGATGTAGCACGAACCGGGAACGCGCGCCACCTCATGGCCACCCATCAGGTGGGCCGCCTTCAGCGCAGGTCCGTTCGTGGCCGGCGTCGAACCTAGCACCCGTTCAAGAGCGAAATCCCCATCTTTACGGGCGTAGAGCCATTGCGCCAGCATACCCACGCACACGGCAATCTGGAGGGGCATGCCCTCGTAGCGTCTCACGCCACATGGGAGGACGCAGAAATGCCCCCATGCTGTTTTGCCGTGCAGGCTGTTGAGTGCGCACATGGCCAGAAGCTCACCATTCAGCAGAATAAACCACGGCAGGTTGCTTCCGTTCCTGCACCACCGGATATAATCCGGCAGAGAGACTTCCGGCCGGTCGTAGAAGAACTTTTCAAGCCGGCCGGAGGCTCTAGCTTTCTTCCAGAAGAAAGCCAGCCCCCGGTTGCTCACATCATCGATAAATTTATATGTTAGTCCCATCAGAACCACTTCTTCAGATTGTAAGCTGTGCGCTCAAGCCATCCGGCGTCAGGGCCGGGCATAGTGTTCCCGTTGCGGTCATAGTACGTGGGGTTTGTGCCGGGCGGTACCGCTTCCCCCGTATAAGGCATGTACAGCGTCCTGTTCAGGTGCAGGCCGTATTCAGGACGGAGGCCGGACCGCTCCATGGCCGCCTTATCTTCCGGGGTCATCTGCGCAGCTCCTTCCGCTGCCTGCTGTGCCGTCCCCTGCCGCTGATACTGTGGGTCGGGAACGCTCACGCTCATATATGCCGGTGCCCCCTGCCCCATGAAATAGAGAAGCCCCCCGAGGCCGGCAAGGTCAACGGGTGGGTCATTGGGGACGGATACGGCCGGAGCCTGTACGCGGGGGATAGCGCCGCCAGCGCCTGCGGCCGCGGTTGTTTTGCCGGCAGGCGTCTTGTAGAGGCCGCCATACTGCGGCGTGTTGTTTCTGGAAAAACCGGAACCTGCCATTAGAACAGACCTCCAAGAAGACCGTTAAGGGCGCCCATGCCGGCGCCTACAGCGGCGCCCGTGGGACCGAAAAGAGAACCTACAGCGCCGCCCATGCCGGCATTGCCGAGTACCTGACTTTGGCCGGAGGTAAGTTTCCCGTTCCCGTTCATCATGCCGAGAAGCCCGCCGAGGCTCCCCACCGTGCCCATAACGCCATTCAGTCCGCTGCCCTGCTGCGCGGCCATACCGGGCGCCTGCATCTGCTGAAAGCCGGCTCCGCCGCCCTGCTGCGTAACAGGGGGCGTAACCGTCCCCGCGGGGCTGGAATACTGCCCCGTTTGTGCGGCGCCAACCTGCTGCTGCTGCCTCCCGTTTGTCCTATAGAAAGGGTTATTCGCTGTAAGCATCTTCTGCCTCCTCTAGCTTCCGAAAATCAGCCATGCCCAGAGACCGACTCCCGTCCCTGCGATTGTGAAACTCATTGACCCCTTCGTCATAGCCGAAAGGTACCATGTCATCTCCGCCGCGTCCTCGTTGAGCGGGACGAGCATTGCCACACGCCCAGCGCGGCACCGCGGATCCTGCACAGTCTTCTTTCCCGCTGCGGCCTGAAACATTCCTGTATTCAGTGTTTCGCCAGCGATAGCGCCGTTCACCGCGAGCGCTAAAGCCGTCATCTGTTCGGGCGTAGCCTTGGGATAAATCGCAACCTGACGCGCCATTACATGCCCCCTTCAGGCTCAACCAGCGCTTCAACGCCGTGAGCGTCACGCCATGCCGTACCGCCGCCCGGTATAACGACACGGGCCGACAGATAGTTAGTGCTGAGGTGCTGATAGCAGACGCCATCCCTGCTTTGCGAGCGGAGAGGGCCGTATTTCGGCTGTTCCTGCTGCCTTGTCCTGTATATAGGGAGCGCTTTCGCGTCTCCGCGGTCAACAAGCGGCCGCAGGCCGTGCACCATCATCCGGTCACCGCCTATTTCCTGCGTCTCTATGACGGCTTCAAGCGGTTTCCCGTTTAGGGCGCCCATGTACCCTTCCGAATCGAAACAGCCCATCAGGGAACGGCCGGTCATGAATGCCGGCACGTCCAGCGAGCCGAAGGGGAGCGTATCCAGTGTGCCGTATTTGTCGAGGCCGTCCAGCGTTTCGCCGCGGGCGTAGTCTCCGAAAAGGGTCTGCACGGAAAGACCGCCGTAAGACCATTTATCGAGGTCATAGGAATAGATGAGTACTCTGTCCAGCACGCCGGCTTCAGCCACTTTGGAGGGGAAGGCCCAGATGCAGATGCGGTTTACAGGGTCATGCCAGCCGACGATTTCAGAAATCCGCGTGTGCTCAACCTGAGAGAAGAACCAGGTATCAATGCGCTCAATCCCCAGCGCTTTTGTTGAACTCCCGTCCGTGATGTACCAGCCATCATCGGAGAGGTAGATGCACCCCACGCCGAAATTGACAGGGCTTTTGGGGGCAAGAAGGCCTCGCACGGCGTCAATCTGTTTGAAGTTGAATATGTAGGGCGGCCCTACATAGGCCATGCGCTGAACGGCCCGCTCAAGGAACACGATGCCGTCAGTCTGCCCCACGGCTCCCATGACGGCCATAACGCGGCCGCCTTCGGGAAAATGTTGGTAGTCTGACTGCTTGGCTGCTGCGTCATCCGTGCCCGGCTCCGGCCACGTGTCGGGGTCATCCATGGCCGACCACTGGATGCGCTGCCGGTTGCCCGTAAGGTCGCCGAGAACAAGAAATTCCTTCACAATCGCCATGCATTGAGCTGTAGGCGCAGCCGACACAACAGCGAAATCACCAAACCCACCCGCGACAGTGGATTTATACAGATTCGTCCCGTAGAGCATGTACATAGACGGGCCCCAATTTGCGAAAACGCGGTTGGCGCTGACTGTCTCCGTAGTAAGTTTTGCTACCCATTCTCCACCCTGCAGGGCATAAACTGGCCCGGCGGATGAGGCGGCCAGCGTAAGCAGGTCGCCGTTGACGTCACGGAGCGTACAGGCCGCGAGGCACCGCCCGCCCGGCAGTTGGGGAAAAGAAAGACGGGACACGCCCGGCAGATACCTGTAGCCACGTTTGCCGGGGATGACGTTGCGGGCTTCCGGCGCCTGCTGCCCATTGAGAAGCCCATCATCCGGTTCCCACGCCCCGAATTGCAGGAGAACCTTTTTTGCCTGATTACTCACTCAATACCCCCCCCGTCTGTTGAGAAAAACGTTCCGGTGCGCACCCAGACGCCATTAGGGCTTTCATCTTCTATCCATACGCCCGTAGCGCGGTCCTCAGGAGACCATGCCCAGCCGCGGAACGTGAACTTCAGGGTCTGACCTGAGCCCCATTCATCAGGGCAGACAAAGAAACGCACCCTGATATAACTAAAGGTTTCACCGCTAACGGCGTCAGCTGTTACCGCATACACGGCGCCGCGCCTGTAGGTAAGACTGCCGCCTGACAGAATAACGCAGGGGGCAACAGCGTTACCCGGCACCCACGCCCTGCGGGTGAAGAACGTGCCGTCAGTCTGTGCATGACCCGTTGGGTTATACCGTCTTGCGCGGACAAGCCTTTCATTTTCCCCCGGCACGGCATTGAATACAGCGTCATCTCCGGCGATATAGGGGGCATCCAGAGAGACGGTCCCCATGCCGTCTATGTCGGCGCCGAAATGGCGGTCAAAGTCTTCGAGGGTGAAGTCGCGCATTAGTCAAGAGTAAGTTTCAGGTCGCCGGCGTGGACAATAATTGTATCGTTCGCGGACAGCTCTTTAGCCGTGGACAGGGCGCCGTACCACACGAGGTTTCCGCCCGTAGCGGCGTCATACACGCCCCACGCGACCACGGTTCCCCATCCTGCCGTAGCTGTGGGAAATTCTATTGCGGCGGCATTTGTCATGCTGGAAGGATCGCCGGATACCGGCGACGCAAACGTGATCGCCTGCCTGGCATACGCTCCACCGGACACTTCCGTTCCGGCTGAACTGTCTGAAGGCTGGGCCGTCAGTACGCCGAGGTAGTAGGTTTTCGCGGCCTTAACCAAGCCGAGCACGTAGGTTTCGCCATAATTTGTAAGGCTCATCTAAATCCTCCTCATGGGCCGCATGCTGATGTTCTTCGGGTATCTCGCCTGCGTTTCCTGCTGGCTGATGTCCGCTACCGCCTGCCGATAGTACTGCGCCCACATGTCGAGCGGGACGCTCCCTCTGGTGAAGACCGCCGACTCCACGAGGGAGCCGTAGAGATACAGGTCAGGGTGCCTCAGAAGGATCTCATTGTCAGGCTGTTCGTCCCCGAGAGGCGGTATCTCTGCGTAGTAGGTCAGCTGGAGTTTCCCCGCCTCATCAGGCGTAGGCAGCAGGAAAAGGTCATTGGCTTCAATGGTGAAGCTGTAAGGCTTTCCCGTCCGCTCCAGAAGCACGGCATACTCATCCGGGGAAGCGTACCACAGATTGACGCTTCCGTTTCCGTCTGAAGGCGTCCAGACAATATCCCGCATTTCAAGAAAGACGTCCCACTGTCCGGCAATGCGTTTCATCGGAAGCGGCATCTGCCCCTGCCCCTTAGGCAGGGAGGCGTGCGCCCTGTGCTCCATAGCGCGCAGGCGCAGGGTCCTGTTGCCGCGCTGCTCCCACATACGGATAAAAACAGGGATACGCTCCGTGAGATCTTCCCGCCCCAGGTAGTCAGCTATAGCCGCTTTCAGACCCTCATAAGTCGTGAGGTCAGCCATTACACCACCTCATTTGTGGTGCGGAACGCCCGGTTCATCGGGTCATTCAGGAACTTCCGCATGTCATCGGGATTATTGAGAATGTCGAGCCCCTGTGCCCTGGCAATGTCCACGGCGGCCACGGGGATGCTTGCCACCTTGCGGAACGTAGGCGCGATCCTGAACCCCTGAAACCGGTCACGGTCACGGGCGGCCTTATTCAGCCGCAGAATGTCCGTGACGTCCTGCTCACGGAAAAGGCGGAAGTCTTCTGTCACATAATCCGTCACGCCGTCATCGCGGCGCTCAAGGATCTGCCCGGCTTTCCCCTGATGAAGATTGACGCTCATGTATCCTCCAGAAGGGGCCCGCCCGAAGGCAGGCCCCGCAAAAGCTAGGCGGCCTTAAGGTCGGCCAGTACGCCGGAAGAGGCCTCGTTTCGGGCCTCAAGAGTAGCTTCAGCCACAATAAAGCCCTTTTCGGAATCGCCGGTCACGGCAAGGCGCTGTTCCTGGAACGGGCGCAGGTACGCCACCTTCCAGTATTCAGGGTCGAGAACGAAAGCGCAGGCCTTGGAGTAGGCCACATAAGCCTGAACCCTGTTCGGGACGAGCTTCAGAGCGCCAAAATCAGAAACGTAGACGTCGATGACGGCCGTAGCCTTCTTCATCTCCGCCTTTTCCATTTTTGTGCTTCCGCCGGTCAGCACCTCAGACATTTTTACCCTGATGTCCGGAGCCATCATAATTGTATTCGGGTTGCCGCCGGCGTTGTAAATGCTGGTGAGCAGGGCTTTCAGGAGAGCCTCAGTCGGGACACGGGCCGTACCGGCCGTGCAGGCGGAAGAAGACGTTGCGGCCGTGCCGGAAGCGCCGCCCGCAAAGTTAGTTGTGAGCCAGCAGGGAAGGCCCGTCATCAGCCTGCCGCTTGTGCTTTCGCCAGCCGCAAGCTGGTTGCTCAGCAGGGCGAACTCCAGATCCTTCTTAATCTCTTTCATCCTAAGGGCCATCTGATGAGTGTACTGTTTAGTCACGCCGTTCTGCACAACGGCCTGCGCCGTGCCGGAGACGCTTACGGCCTTCATCAGAATCTGGGTCTTGTTGCTCAGCTCCGTAGTGTTGGAGCCGGCGAAAGTGGTAACGTCAATGCCTTCTTTCTGCGCGTTGGAGCCGGGGGCCGTCAGGGCGTCCGTCTGCCACTCGTGCAGGGTCTGAGACGCCGTAGTACGGCCGCACATAGTCAGAAAGGGCGTATCCGTAGGGGACACGTCAAAAATCAGTTTGGAAAGATCGCGGGGCTTGCCGTTGACACTGGCATCCTTAATCTGTCCGCTAACAACAGCCATAAGTTAATCCTCCTACTAGTCCATGGCCGCGAGAGCGGCCGCAAGTGCATCTGTACTGTTCGGGTTTTTGTAGAATCTGGCGAACGCCTGTTTCTGGACGGAAGCGGTGTCATCCTTTACGCCGGAAGGAGCCTGCACTTTAGGGGCTTCCGCGACTTTCTGCGCGGCCGCAGCGCGGGCCTTCGCCATTCTGTCGTAGAGCATGGCCTTTGTCACAAGCTCCAGCTCGTACCCCTTGGACAGGCTGTTGATAGCCTTGTCCGGAACGCCCGCGTCCTTCATGTACTGGTAGACTTCCGCCGTGTACGCCTTGCCGTCATAGCCGTCCCCGATCAGGGCACGGATTTTAGGCTCAACGGTCTGATATTCAGCGGAGAGGGCCTGCTGATATTCCTGCGCCCTTTTAGCTTCTACCGCCTGCGCCGTCTGCCTGATACGGGCGCCGAGCGCCTGCACGGCATCCGTGCGCTTCTGAACTTCACGCGCCATTCTGATGTACTCAGACGGGTTCTGTTCGCTCAGGGCCTGCCAGTCGATACCGGCATACTCAGCCTTGGCGAGCTCATCTATGAGCTGATTTGCCTGCCCGAGCAGGGCAGCCGCGGCGTTAATCTGATTGTCACGGGCAGCGCGCTCATTAAGGACGGCCTGCCGTTCCTGCGCTATAGCCTGCGCGTGGGCTTCAGCCATGGCATGCACGGCCGAACGGGCTTCGGGTGCAAGCCCGCCCCAGGTATCAGCGTTGAACCCTTCCGGCATGGGGACTTCGGCCGGTTCAGCCGGAGCGGCCGGCTGCCCCTGCCCTTCTCCTTCCCCGTTCTGCCCGGCGTCATCGGGCTGTTCGCCCGGCTTGGGTTCGTTCTCTTCACCGGCATTATCGCTGGCGGCATTATCGTCCCCGTCCAGCGCGGAAACAATATCATCCACGCTATTCAGTGTGGACGGTTCAGCGGGAGCGGGGGAAGTGGTGTTATCAACGGCCGTATCCACGGCCTGATCGCCATTCGTCATAACTAACCTCTACATAATTTTTTGATTTTATTCAACATTTGCAGGAATACGTTGTCTTTGGTTGAAAAAGCCACATCCTCAAGCGTTTGGAGAAGGCAGGCCTGCACCCTGTGGAGCGCCTGAAGGTCACGCCACAGGGCTTCACGTTCTCTGGGAGACTGTTCCCCCTTCCAGCGGGAGCATATGCCGTGCTCCACCTTTTTTACGGCCCCGATAAAAACGGGACTCGTAAGGATGCGGTATGCCATTTCGGCGTTTTCTCTGTCTTTCTGAGTGACGGTCATACGGACTGCTCCCTTATGTCAGTAAGGCCGGGCCCTTTTTGGCCCTGCATAAGGCGTGCGTAATCGAGCTGCTTCTCCAGCTGCATTTCCTGAGCTTTCAGGGCGGCGTTCGCCTGCACCTTGGCGGCCTGTACAGCCGCGTCAGACTGTACTTTAGTGGCCTTGCCGGAGGCGTCGTTCTGTGCCTGCGCCTGCTTAATCTGCATATCGAGCTGGGCTTTCTGGAGCGCGGTTTGCGCCTTGACCTTCTCCACCTGGACTTTTGCCGCCGTAAGCGGATCCATGCCCTGCCCGGCCTGTTTCTGCTGGAGAACAAGCTGTTCAGCCTGTTTCGCGTCCTCTTCTGTGCCAAAGAAGCGTTCCGGCGCTTCCAGTCCGGCCGCCTCCACCATCTTATGGCAGGTGTAGATTACGTTGCTCAGACGCACGGGAGACGCTGTACTCAGCTGCGCGATGAAGGACTGCTGGATCTGGAGTATCTGCTGATAGGCGGTAAGCATCTTCTGCCTGCTGCCTGTGCCAAGCCCCACGGCTACGGATATATCCATGTCCGGATCCCACTTGCGCGGGTCAAAATTCATGAAGCGGCCCTTTAAGCGCACCTGTACGGCCTTGTCGTGGTAGCGGTGCAGGAGGTTCAGCACGTACCGGCCAAGCGGCTTAAAGAACATCTCCGCGTAGACGCGCGCTATCATCTCCAGCCGCTGATTGATCGCCTCTTCCATGATAGAGGCGCCCGTGGCTGTATTCTGGAGAGTATCAGCGTCAAGGCTTTGTGTGCGGGACGTGACGCCGGAACGGCGCTCCACAAGCTGGTCCGTAAGCTGGAGGCCCTGCACGGCCTCACCCGCCGAACTGTTCACCGGAAGCGGCGTAATAGAGGCGCCTCCACGCACGCGGTACAGAGCGCCGGGTTTGCGCGACAGAAGCGAATCAATATCAGCCCACCCCGTTTGGTTAGGGCCGTAATCGACTACGAGCTCACCGGAGTTGGCGTAGCTCAGGGCGTCCAGGTACGAGCGCGTCAGGTCAGTGCGCAGGTCCTGCACATCGGCTACGAGGTCAGCGAGGCAGAGCCCCACCACCTGATGCGGCATAGGCACGGAACAGGCCGCGAAAAGCGGCGCGCGGTACAGCGGCCACTCTTCCACGGAAAGGATCTTCATGTCAGAGCCATCGCCTACGTAGACGACCTTAGCCTTCTCCGCCATGCCGTCGCCGTTCAGGTCAACGTCAAGCCATGCCTCATAGACTTTGAAGCGCCGGGTTTCGAAACTTTCTGTTTCATCTGTGCCGTCAGAGGCAGCGTTGACGCGCTGACCTATGCTCTTTTCTTCGGGGTCATCATCTGCCCCGTAGACGGGGAGATCCTCCAGCGTCTCACGCCTGTACCCTTCCTGCATGAGCTGTGTAGCCGTCCTGACTTCCCAGTGAGCGATGAAGCGTGCATGTTCCACGTCCTCAGCTTCAGAGGAGACCAGGACATTTTCTGAGGGAACCGGGTCAAGGCGCACATCATGCGTCACCACCCTGCGCCGGACGGTCACGGCACATGCCATGCCGCCCGGCATGGACGGGTCGGGGTACTGTTCCACTTCTGCCACACCGCCGCGGGCTTCCGTGTCGGCAATCATGGCCTGCGCTTCCTGTACGGTAAGGCCGGTGAAGCGCTCCATAGTCTGATGCTCTTCCCGTGGCGCGTGCGCGAGGCACCACCCCACGCGCTGATACAGGCCGTCCTTCAACGTGTCATGTATCAGGCGGAACATGCTGCGCCCGAAGACCACCTGATTGACATAGAGCGTGGCATCAGCGGCGGCCTGCTCCTGCGCGGGCGTGCGAGGCTCAAAGCGGATAATCTCATCTCCCCCAGCGAACACCCGCATAAGCCCAGGCATCGCCCATTCTATCGTCTCCATCACGGTACGGTCTACGTAGGTAGAGAGGCAGCGCTTCTCGCGGTCATCGTCCACGCCGTACCCGTAGCCCAGATAGCGCTTTTTGAGCTTCGCGCGGTCGCTGGAGAGCTGCCCGCCCGGCGTACCTATGGCGGAAGCGCTCTCTCTGATGATAATCTTGCGTACTTTGTCTTCTATCTCCGTCAGCATATGGTAAGCCTTGTCCCCCGTCTCAGGGGCTCCATAGCCCCAGTATCTGTGCGGATGAAGCCCACGGCGGCATACCGCATGGCGTCCGCACCGTGAGAAGTCCAGTCATGCAGCGGCTGCGTGCGGAAGCACTGGTGCTCCTCGTCATACTCTCTCTGATAGCCCCATAGGGCTGAAAGCCCCTGTGCACACTTATCCTTGTCTATGTATGAGCACGCCAGCACCTGCCGGACACTCTCTATGCCGTCCATGACGGGCAGCTGCGGCGCGGCGGTGAAGCCGATACCCAGCCGGCGGGCCGTCTCGAGGCGGGTTACGCCCGTACCAAGTTCACGCACTGCGATGTCGTGCGGCGCTATGTGCTGGCCGTAGCGGTAGCCTTTCTTTGCCAGGACTTCCGCGTAGTGCATGAGCCCCTCGCCGGAGGCCTCGTAGTAGTCGATGAAGCGGTACTGCCCGCGGGAGGTGCCGTCGCTCACCCACTGGAAGAACCAAATCGCCGTGGAATCAGCCATACCCAGGTCCCATGCAGTGTGGACAAGCAGTGTCGGGTCCACCGGCACCGAGCCGATACGGCCGGCGCTCTCCGCTTCCTGAAGAATCCGCCCGTAGTAGGAGCCCTGCGCCACGAGAAGCGGGTTCCCCTCCCACACGCAGTCGTACTTGTCGGGGTCCGTCTCCCGGCAATGCTCCATCTCCTGCCGGAGCACGTCAGGGAACCACGGGTTATCCCGCCACGTTACCTTGCGCACGTAGGAGCCGGGAGGCGGCGTATGGACTATCCAGCGCTGCCAGACGGGAGCGTGCACGCGGTTCGGGTTGAAGGAAATCCATATCTCCGAGCCGGCCGTGCGCATGGTGGGGATTAGCAGGTCCAGCGACCGCTCAGATACCGTCTCCGCCTCCTCTATCCAGCAGTGGGTCAGCCCCTCGAAGGACTTAATGCGCTCAGGGCTGATGCGCAACCCCGAAAAGATGAAGAGCGTGCCGTTGAGCCCTCGTATCTCGCTATCCGTGGAGCGATAAAAGTCACTCATGCCTAGGCGCTCTATCTCATCATCCAGGAGACGCTTCACACTGTCCCTGATCGAGTTCTGCACCTCACGGGCACAGAGGCACCGGATAGTCCGGCGGCGCCCCTCTATGAGCAGAGCGGACGCGAAGGCGCGGCTTTTGCCACCCCCACGGCCGCCGTAGAAGACCTTATAGCGGTGCGGGGTAAAAAGCTCCTCGAAGGCTTCAGGGAAGAAGGCGTCCACGCGGTGCACTACTCTGTCGCTGCGCATTTCTTAGGCCTCCCGGCCCTCTTATGGGGGCGCACGAAAGTAACCCTGATAGCCTGCTCAGTCTGGATAGGCGCGCCGTCGGGGCCGGAGCACTCTATATGGGTAGTCTCCCTGTACCCCAGCCGCGTCTTGAGTAGAAAGATCATCATTCGCACATCGCCATCCATGGCCATCTGGTAAGCAGTCTTTGCGAGGCCCTCTGCGGCCTCAGCCATGCCGGCGTCCAGCTCAGCGCGATAATACTTAACCAGGGTGGCAGTGGTAGCCACCCCTATCTGCACGGCTATGTCGTGCTGCCTCACGCCGTACTTCGCCAGAGCGCGGACTATCGCCCGTTTCTCGTCTGTAGGGATATGCTCATCTCTCATCTGTCGTACATCCTCTTTATGAGCCGGAAGCGCAGGGCATCCAGCAGCATGCCGCCTGAGTTCCCGGCTACGCCGCACAGCCCCACGAGGGCTATGTCTGGCACCTTGTCCGCGAGGAGGGAGAAAGCCAGCACGCCGCAAAAGGCTGACACGACTATCTGCGTCAGCAGGTCGAGCCAGCCACGGACGCCTTTCCGCATGACGCGGACGACGCCGCCCACGAGACCGAAGGCGGCACCAAGGGCGCACAGCTTGATCAGCTCCCACCATCCGCCGAGGTCATGCATCACCTGCCACCTCCCCGTATCTTTTTCAGGTAAGCGTCTTTTGACGCGCTGCCGAGACTGGAGCCGAGGTAGTACTGCACCACAGCGCCGAAGGCGGAAGAGAGTGTGCCCAGGAGCATCAGCCCTGCATCTCCGAGCTCAGCCTTTCCGCCATGGAGGACGGCCCACAGCATGACGAAGAAGCCCACAGTGACTATGCACGCCACTATGGACGTAGCCCAGCTGGCGCCGTGGCCGGTCTTGGCTAGCTCGACTTCCCGATCACGGGCGCTCATCCTGTCGGTGAGCTCCGCCTGCACCTGGTCCCGCTGCCACTGGAGGAGCTGCGCCTGCTGCTGGATCTCCAGATCTTTCAGCTTTAGGAGAAGGTCCGGGCTCTGCGCTATGGTGCGCTGCACAGCCTCAGGGGCAGGCTCACACCCGAGCGCGGAGGCTATCAGCGAGCCGGCCGCCCCGGCGATAGCGCCCACAGGTCCACCGAGGACGCTGCCCAGCAC
>ERZ772818.1495-NODE-1495-length-20078-cov-3.443290_pt1 | contig 20078 bp, 19 predicted proteins | sample MGYA00580837_ERZ772818 | MGnify/ENA primary metagenome ERZ772818 (study PRJEB29015, sample SAMEA2737671) | human gut metagenome | biome: human gut; feature: human-associated habitat; material: faeces | place: China | collected 2012 ...
GCCGTCCGCGTATCGTTGCTGAGTACGAAGTGGAAAGCTCTTTGTCCGTCGCCTCCACTTTCATGGTAGCATAAGAAGGTTTCATTCCGGAAGCATCCGATGCCTGCTTGCAAGATGCCAAACACATTGTACAACCGACAATCCCTATCAGCCGTATCCATTTCCTGTTCAATGTAATCATACTTTTTCTCATTGTCTTTTTGTTAAAACTGGTGGCAAAAGTAGGAGAAAGGAACAACGCCATAATGACCAATTACACTCCAAAGATGTTCCTTTTTCGACATTCATCTTTTTTAAGGCTAATGAATTGTCTATAAATGACATATAGAACAAGAAAGCCACATAATGGAACATCCCATATTTCCCATTATTCACCAACTTTGCAAAACGAAAAAGGAAGAATATGGAGAAAGGGAACATAAAAATCGTAGAAATCGCGGACTTTAAAAACAGCGAACATGTCCTTGACTATGTAGACAATGACTTTGTCATAATCAACAGTCTGGAGGGAAGCCCCTACAATGAAGATACAATAAGATTGGGATGCTTCCTTATCGCTATCTGTCTAGAAGGCTGCATCCAGTTGGACGTCAACTACAAAACCTACCAACTGGAAGCAGGCGACTTACTGCTCGGCCTTCCCAATACCATTATCAGCCACGCGATGGTAAGCCCAAAGCACAAGATAAGGCTTGCCGCATTCTCCACACAGTTCCTACAACGCGTGGTCAAGATGGAGAAGGATACATGGAATACCGTTATGCATATCCACAACAATCCCATAAAGTCTGTCGGGGAGGAAGGGGACAAGGAAATCTTCAAATTCTACCGAGAACTGCTTATGGCAAAGATAAACGACGAGCCTCATCACTATCACAGGGAAGTGATGCAATACTTGTTTTCTGCCATTTTCTGTGAGATGTTGGGACACCTCAACAAAGAAGTGAACCCTTCAGAAATGACAGTCGATACAAAAGAAAGCATCAAACAGTCCGACTATATCCTGCGTAAGTTTATAGAGATGTTGTCCAAAGACAACGGCATACACCGTTCTGTAGGATATTATGCCGATGCACTCTGCTATAGTCCCAAACACTTTTCGAAGGTCATCAAGCAGGCATGCGGACGTACACCGCTGGACTTGATTAACGAAAGTGCCATCGAGCACATCAAGTACCGGCTGAAGCATTCGGACAAGTCCATCAAAGAGATTGCAGAGGAGTTCGATTTCCCCAACCAGTCTTTCTTCGGGAAGTATGTGAAGTCTTATCTGGGTATGTCTCCGGCACGCTACCGCAATACGAAAGAGGAATGATTTCCCCTACTCTTGGGGCTCACTCCGTAAAGGTCTGCATTAGGAAGCTAAACCTTAACTTTACGACGCTAAAGGTCAACTTTACGATGGCTAAACCTCAACGTATCACTTCATCACACACCGCATCCTGGAAAGCGCGTGCTTCCCTGCCCGACAGTGCATTCTGGTTCATGATGGCAAAGGCTATTTCGTGTCCGTTGCGGGCTTTAAGGTAGCCGGCCAGGCAGTTGATGGCGGTAAAGGAACCCGTCTTGGCATGTACATTTCTGTGGGAAAGGGTGCCTTTCTTCATGCGGAACTCCAGTGTACCGTCCACGCCGCCAATGGGCAAAGCCTTATAAAGTTTCCGGAAAACATCCGTACGCGAGTAGGCATATCGCAGGAAAGAAACCAAAAGTTCCGGTGAAATGTAGTTGTAATTGGAAAGGCCGCAACCATCTGCCAGATTATACCTATCGGGGTTATATCCCATCTCTTTTATCAGCATGCGGATGGCGGAAAGCCCGTCCTCGGCAGAGACACGCTTCTTTCCGCTGCTCTGCACACCCAACCGGCAGAGCATGGCTTCGGCATTGAGATTATCGCTCTCCTTCATTATCTGTTTCACCACATCCTGCACGGAAGTTTCATAGGAAGCCATCCGCACGGAAAGACTGTCTTGCCGGAACTCGCCGAAGAGGTAAGAGACTTCCGCTTCTGCCGTCGGAATGCACCGGATGCCTCGTGCCTGCAACCGTTCCATAAAGGTATGCATGAAGAAGTCCTGCGAAGAAAATATATTGACCGTACCTGCACGGCGGGCATCGACGTTGCCCGTCACGGTGATGTTGTTCCCGTTCACCAGCCAGTCGCGCGACACACGGAAACGTCCGGCAGAAGGGGTACGGCTTTGGGTCTTGTTCGTCAGTGTATAATAGGAAGAGGCGGGAGTGCATTCAAGGCGTGCGCTGTCGCCCCGTTCGCCGGGTGTGGCGGTAACCTTCACCACTCCTTTATTCAGCATCAGCGGTGAGAGGTAGGGCTGGAAGGAATAGGGAGTATCATCCCACAACCAGCCGCTGCCCCAGTACAAGGAGTCTTTCATGGAGACATCTCCATACACCTTGCCTTTGATGACAGAGAAGGGGAAACGGGCCACGGCAGCCACCAGGGAATCCAATGCCTCTTCATCAAACTCCGGGTCGTAACCGCCTATCACATACATATCCCCCTGCAAGGTATCGCGCTCAATGGTTCCCTGATACCACACTTCCGTACGGAACGGCTCGTCGGCTTCGGGACGGGAAAGGGCGGTAATGGTGGTCAGCAGCTTCATGGTGGAAGCGGGACGGGAAAGCTTGTCCGCCTGATAGCCGTACAAGGGCTTTCCGGCAGTCAGGTCATAGACCGAAATGGCCACATTAGAGCCTGCGGGAAGTTTGTGTTCTATCAACGCATCAATCCGCGCAGAGAGCGGCTTCACCGGAGTTACCGTCTCTTGGGGCCATAATGGGAGCAGGCAGACGGATAAAATTAACAGCAACAATATCCTTTTCATAAATATATTTATCTTTAAAGGCAAAAGTACGACAATCTTACAAATGAACAACAACGAGGTAGTCTTTTCATAAATTATATCCAGCCATCCATCTTAATATTCCTTTAAAAATACTACTTTTGCATAGATTGCATAGGCAAAATCTCCCAGTTACTATCACTCTAAAATTGATGTACCATGAAACTACAACTTACAATTGCCAGCTTTACAATATGCCTCCTTTTCTCCCCCATGCTTCGGGCACAAGAATCTCCGCGCATTGTCAGTTATGACTTAACCGTACAGATTGATGTACCGAACCGACAAGTCGAAGTTGGCGGTTCGTTTGAAGTCGATTTCCATGACAGTGACTCAATCTCGTTGGTACTATGGCGCCATGCCCGTATCGACACACTACGCCACAGCAGCCGGGAGATAACCTACCGTTTCGATACGCTTGCCCCAGCACCTGCCCAATTCATTCCCGACGGACGGACCTTGACCCTCTACCGGCCGGCAGGAGCCGATGACCGCTGCCGCATAAATACCCGTTACACACTCTACATGCAGGAAGTGCAGGGCCCTGCAAAATCATTCAATGACCATTGGATTGAACTTGGTTACTATACGGGATGGTATCCTGTCTGCAACGGTAACCGGGCAGATTATTCGCACTTACGAATCGGCATCACTGACGGTTATACGGTGAGCGGCTCAGGTATTATTTCCCATACAGAAGAAGGGATATGGGAAATGGAGCAACCTTGGGAGAATTTCGACAATGTTATCCTGGCTTCACCCATGCTGAAAAGCCGCCGCATCAATGATAACGGAACTACCATTGAACTTATCTATACAGACTTCCCGGATGCCGGTGCAGACTCGGCACTTCAATGTTGCCACAATGCCTTGAAATTCTTCCGACGCCTTTATAAAATTGCGGGAGATGAGGATATTTACATGAAATTCCTGCTTTCAGCTTCCGGCACCTCAGGAGGGTACAGCCGTAAAAATTTCATTATGCTCAGTTCCCGAACATTCAATGAATATGTACTCAAGAACACCGCCCACGAAATCGGCCACTTCTGGTGGAACAAGGCTCCGGTGGAATCTTGGCACGACTGGCTGAACGAATCTTTTGCCGAATTCAGTGCTTTGCAATACATACGCCACGCCCGCGGCGAAAAAGCCTATGCCACTTACATCGACGCCTACCGTAAGGAAACACGCCATATCCGTCCTATCTGGGGTATTGACCGCAACGACCGCGAAGCGCATCTTGCCCTCTATAGGAAAGGGTCAGTACTACTCGCCGACCTGCTTGTCCGGGTGGGTGAAGAACCTTTCTTCAACTTTCTGGCAGGTGTCATCCAAGCCCATATAACAGACACATCGGCTTTCCTGGATTTTGCGGAAAGCCGATTGGGACGTAAAAACCGGGTCTGGATTGAAAAGCGGTTAAAAGAATAAACACCTAATTATTCTTCAACTGTTCCTTTCGCCACCGGCTTCTCAAAATGAGTGCCGCACTTCCTGCATACATACTCCCAATGCTCAGTGCCCGGAGGTGCGGCCGACAATGCCGCAATAACAGCAGCCACCACAGCACGCACCCGATGGCTCTTCTTCAGCACAAACTTAATCTCATCCGAACCGCAATGGGGGCAGTACCTCAACTGTTCCGGAATCATCTGGTTCCGTTCAAGCAGGCGGAGGGCATTGTCATATTCATCTTCATAAACAAATATATCCACTCCCGTGACATCACGGACATATCCGCGCATCACGGAAGACATGTTTTCATTATGCAAAACAGACGCAATGCCCTCATTCTTCAAGGCACCCTGAATGACGTGTGCCTGGAAGGCATCGTCGCAGGTGATTAGCTTTACGGTTTTCATCTTTTATGTTTATATGAAACAATAGTCATGGGTTCTACAATGCCTCCTTGAATATCTCTCCCACCGTGGGGTGCGGAAAGACAATCTTCTTCCATCCATCGGCAGTAAGTTTCAGCTCGATGGCCATGCCTGCCAGCGTGATGATTTCCGAAGCGGGATTACCCAAAACATGTGCCCCCAATACGGTATCGTCACTGCCCAACAGTAACTTGCAGACGCCATTCACTCCTTCATTCTCTGCTACAAAGCGACCACTGTACGCCATCGGCAGCTTCACGGCACGATAGGCAACGCCTCTCTTCTGCAGGGATTCTTCTGTCTCGCCCACACCGGCTATTTCGGGATTGGTATATACCACGCCGGGGATGGCACGGTAGCTCATGGCATCCTTCTTGCCAATGATGGAATGTATGGCTACTTCCGCCTCGCGGACGGCTGTATGCGCCAGCAAGGAATATCCCGTCAAGTCGCCGCAAGCATATACTCCGGGAACTGAAGTCTGCATCTGTCCGTTGACAAAGACATTTCCGCGCTCCGTTCTTTCCAAGCCCAGATTCTCCAATCCGAAGCCTTTCATTACCGGACGGCGCCCGACACTCATCAGAAGCCGTTCGGCAACGACGGAACCGGGACCGTCGGCTGTTTCATAATTCACCTGGATAAGGGAAGAAGCTTCGGCAGTATCCGGCATGACAGACACTACTTTTGCACTCAGCATGAACTTGATTCCCCGCTTGGCGTACTCTGCACGGAGCATACCCGCCAGCTCTCGGTCCATACCGCCTCCCAGTATCTCGTCCAACATCTCGACGACGGTTACCTGCACTCCCAGGCTGTTGAAGAAAGAAGCGAACTCCATACCGATGACACCGCCGCCGATGATGGCAAGCGAAGCGGGCAGTTCCTTGTTATCCAGTGCATCACGATGAGTCCAATAGGACACTTTGTCTATGCCGGGAATGGCAGGGACAAAGGTTTCGGAACCGGTGCAGAGCAGCAGGTTATCGCATTCGTAGGTTTCTCCGCCGCACTCCACATGATTCTTGTCCGTCACTGTGGCCCCTCCGCTGACAATCGTCACACCATGGGCAGTCAGCTTTCCTTTGACTCCCAATACCAGCTTGCGCACTACCTTCTGCTTGCGAGCAATAATCTTGGGCAAATCGAACGATACTTCGGGCACACTGACCGCATACTTTGCAGCATGGCGGGCTCCGTCATAGGTCTTGGCCGAATACAACAAGGTCTTGGTAGGGATACACCCTTCATTCAGGCACACTCCACCGAGACTCTGCTTCTCAAATAGTACGACACTCAATCCTGCTTTTCCGGCAGCTTCGGCAGCAGTATATCCCGCAGGACCTCCACCGATAATGGCAACTTGGTATTTCATAGTTTCTATTTATTTATAGGTATATTGCAACTCAAGACCAGGATTCTTTTCTTTAAGTGCGGCTATCAGCCCTTCCGGGTCAGCAGGAGTAATCGGGAAAAAGCCTTTCTTCAATCCATTTTGATACCTGACCACCATCTGGCGAACGCGCCATTGCCATCCTTTGGCAGACGGGTTATAGAGGATACAGTTCACTCCGATCGCCTTCTGAGATACACCGAACACTGTCTTCACCCAAAGGTCTCCATTTTCTTTAATGATATATTTCCTTTGGTAATTACTGATCAGGAAAGGAATAGCCACAATGAATCCACATAAGGCAGACGCTTCTTTCAACAACAGGTATGCAACGCACATAAAAGTAAGAACAAATACTATTACCCATTTTTCAGTAGTAGTCATACCTTTCGATTTGAATATTTTTTCCATGTATACAGGGGTTATTTATAAACTGCCTGCAAGTTAATAAAAACCTCTCTTATCTGCACAAAAGAATTATCCTTTCTTTATCTTTTTCACCGTACGCTTCATCTTTAAAGCATATAAATTCAGTTCTATCGAAGATTCGGTTTCTGTTGTATCTTCCATCTCTTCTACAGACAATAATTCGTGAAGTAACTCGCTACTGCGCTGGGTTAATGTTTTCTGTTTGCCTTCATCTGTTTCTGTTGACAAGATATTTAGATTACGAGAGAGCTCTCTCAAATGGGCAAAAGACTCTATAATAGCAAGAGTTGTAGCCGTAGCACGAGGACTTTTCAAAACGGTAGCAAGCATGTAAAGACCTTTTTCGGTGAAAGCTTTAGGTATTGCACGTACTTTAGGGGATAAATTTGCGGTCGAAAGTTTCGACCGCAAATGTCGTATCTCACTTTCATTCAATTCAATAATGTAGTTCTTAGGAAACTTATCCGGATTATTCCTCACCGCTTCATTCACCCTCTTCGTTTCCACTCCGTACAACATTGCCACATCTCTGTCCAACAAAACTTTCTGTCCTCTCAGTTCTATTAAGCATGCTTCTATTTCTTGTTCTCTGATTATCTGTAATTCGTTTTCCATACTTTATATGCATTTTGTTGATTTAAAGACCTACAAGGTACAACTAATATTCTACAAAAAGCACCGCCCCTTATCTTTTTCTTACTAAAAAAACATACCTTTGCTTGCAGTATTCCTCAATAAAATACGTCTATAAACAAAAGCTATTTAAACTAACGGAACTAAAGGTACATGAAACGAACAAACTTATTCCAACTGCTATTGTTCTCCACTTTCATTCTTTTATGTGGGACAGCTTGTGATAACGGTGAAGATGAACGCCTTTCTCCTATGAAGAAAGTCATCATGGAAGGAAATAATAACAGTGTGGAAATTATCATGAGCCGGACCAACTGGAAGATAGTTTCACTTACTTCCCTTGATGGATGGAACCAGTTGGCAAGCGGACTGGAAGGATTTGGCACGATCTATTTTGACTGGGGAAGCATCACAAGAGATAAAGAAGACGCCCTGACCATACAGGCCAACGAGAACCTGGAAGATGAAGAACGGGGACTAATTATCAACCTGAGTACCAGTAGCGGACTCTATACAGAACAGATCATTGTACAGCAAAATCCCGGAGATAAATATGAAATAAAAAGCATCACCTACTCACTGGAAGAAGGAGACGGAGAATTCTGGATGGATTCACGCCCCTATGGCCTTACCTTCCGAAACTATACGGACAATTCCACCACTACTACCATATTTCCTTATGACCATGCACCTGAAGAATATCAGTTCCATTGCCCCAACGATCTTGCCTTCAAATTATTGAAGTACGAAGAACCTTTAGTGGATGTCCCGGAAATAGTAGACGAAAAAATACAGTTGACAGGTGAGAAAGTAAAATATAGCCTATTTCCACAACAGTATGACAGCAAACTAAAGTATACGGAAGTGAAAGTAGAGACTCCCCCTCAGAAACAAACCAAAATTTCGGGACTGATACTCTATAAATTGCACCAAATAACCTATACATTGACACTCAAAAATGTACGTACACAAGAAGAGAAAATTGTAAAAGGAGAAATGTCGAGGAAGTTTCCTTACTTTCACACGAAACCCCGTACGGAAGTCAGCGAACTACCTTCGCAAGAATAACTCATTCTCTATTCACTATAATACCCAGCATCGTAATCTCTTTTTTACTAATGCTGGGTGATTGCTTTTCATCCAGCTTACGACAAACCAACTTCGCTACCTTCAAGGCGTCTTCCTTCGTTGCAAAAGCTATTTTCCTCCCTACAGCAGGTATATAAGGCTGACGAATCAGTGTATCTCCCTTATGGAGTACCATATACCCATAGCCACCCTCCGCCTGCATGGCGCGGCAGGTAAATTCCGTCTCACCGGTATTCGTGCAGCCGAAGAAACAAGAAAGGCATACTGCCACCAGGGACAGTACACCAATCTTTACAATAAACACTAGCTTCATAAATCACAAAAACACTAATCAACATCTTCCTGCTCATAGGGCAGGAGTTCATAAACATCATCAAAATAGCTGGTTCCCGAAGCCCCCGTCAATACAAAGCCACGTTTGCCCGTAGAGAAAGATACAGCATAAGCGCGCGACGAACCTCCTGAACTTACATTATGTACATTCGTCATTGGCGTATAGTCATCATCGGAGTCACCATACCACAAATCCTCATCAGGATCATACACCCAATAATCACTGGTTACCCCACTACGGGTTCCGGTAGCAATATACCCTCTTCCGTCTATCACGAAAGATACAGTACCTAAGCGCGCTATGGCGTAATCATCATCATAATCTTCATCGCTATTAGTATTGGCAATGTCGCGCAACTGAGTCCAGTTGTCACCATCAAACTTCCATAAATCATCAACCAGTGTGTTATTGTTCTGCCCACAGCAGACATAAGCTACATCATCTATAACGAAAGCCGTACCATACCAACGTTTATATCCTCCGAATCCATTTACGATTTCCCATTGTTTTCCGGTAGCGGCATTAGGATTAAAACGATAGAAATCTTTCAGATAATTATCATTGAACCCTGTACCCACATAGCCGTACCCTCCGATTGAGAAAGCCAATGCACCGAGACGTACACCACCGCCAAAGTCATCCCTCTGCGTCCAAGTATTCGTAGCGGGATCATACTCCCAGGTATCTGCCAAATATATGGGTTCGGTCTTCTGAATACCGGTAGTAATGTATCCTTTGTCATTCAAGGTAAACGAAGCCGCACTATGGCGTCCCGCTGCCGCATCGGGCATATCGGCACATTGTGTCCAATAATCTCCATCCATATTGTATTCCCAAAGGTCTTTCAGATATGTCTTATTCGACCCACGATAGCCACAACACAGATAACCCTTATTTCCAATGGTGAAACTGCTGGCCTGTCCCCGCGCTACACCGTCCAAGTCCGATCTTCTCATCCATACACCCTGCGTGTATTCATCGTCGTCCGTACAACTGCCAGCCAAGCATCCAACCGCCAGCAGTATCATTCCAAATAATAGTCGATTCATTTTTCTCAGAACTTATTTTGATTTACTATATTTTTGGTAACAAAAGTAGGCTACAGGTACTTCATCAACAAATATAACCGACAAACGGCACCAAATTTCCGGTAAATACCTTTACCGATAAAACCTGCTCGATAGCCGATTTTAATAGGAAGATATAGAAGTTTCATTTTCCTTTGCGACTCTAAAAACCGCAGCAATGAAAAAGTTATTGTATAGTCTGATTATAATGATCGCCACCATCTGTGCTTGTCAGGATGAAAATTCAGAATTAGGACAAAGTCTGGTGAACAGTTCTTTCTATAATGTATATGTAGATACTTGTACGGTGGACATCAGTACCATTCTTATGGACTCCATAGAGACCAGGGGAGACAGTATTTGTCAGTTAGGACACTATAAGGATGCCTCATGGGGTGAGGTCTCCGCCGCTTACTATGCCGAATACTCTAAAAACAGCTTTACTCCCAACGAGGATTATAGTTACAGCTTCGACTCGTTAGTACTGAGGATGACGCCTTCCGGCAACTTCTGGGGCGATACCTTAACACAGCAACGAATATCTGTTTACCGGCTAAAACAAGCCATCTATCTGGACGATGACGAAGATTTATACAACAGTACTATCCTGCCTACCGAAAGCATGCCTCTATTCAGTTTCACTTTCACGCCAACCCCCGGACGAAAGAAAGAGTTAGAAATACGTCTGCCCGATGAACTGGGAAAAGAGTTACTGAATGATCTCGTAACAGAAGAAGACTATTTCGACAGCCAGGATAAGTTCAAAGAAAAGTTCCCCGGACTGGCACTCATGGCCGAAAACAGCGGAGAATGCATCACCGGATTCATGGTAAACGATTCATCCATGGCCATCACTCTGCACTATAAAGAGATAGCCAGTCAACGCACAGAAAAAGAACTGACCTTCAGTGTGAACACTGATTATGCCTATGCCAGTATCCGTCACGATCGCACCAGTACCCCTCTCGCTACCTTGGAAAGCGGAATAGAGAACCTTATCCACTCCGGCAGTCTGGGCAGGCGGGCATATATGCAAGGATTGACAGGATTCTATAATCAGATAGAATTTCCCCATCTGAATAACTTGCAGGATGCAGGAGAAATTGTCTCCATAGAAAGCGCCACACTCTACCTCTATCCGCTGGCCGGAAGTTATAACAGGCTAAACCAACTACCGGAAGATATACGCCTTTACATCACAGATGAAAACAATGTATTGGAAGATTATGTATACGGCAGTGATGGTGTTACGGTACAGACCGGAAATCTGACAGTGGACGATATGTTCGGGCGGGATACTTATTATTCCTTTGACGTAACCGAATTCATCCGCAACAACTTCGGTACGTGGGGCATAAAACGACAGAAGCTACTCCTGAGTCTACCAGAGAATGAAATGACAATGACTTTCAATCAAATAATCTTCACCAACGACCCCGACCAGGAGAGACAATGCAGATTAGAAATCAGACTTAAAATATACAACGAAAAATGAAACATTACCACCGGATTCCCCTTATGCTGTGCAGCTTCTGTGCGGTAAGCCTTTTCATCATAGCCCAAAATAACACCAATCTACCCACTTCTATGTATGGAGTGGGTGAACTAAGTACCAGTGACGGCGGACGTTATGCCGGAATGGGCAACATAGGTATTGCCCTGAACAGAACCAGATTCCAAAATACCTTGAACCCGGCAGCCATTACTCGAATGGACAGCACCTGCTTCATATTCGATGTCGGTGCATCGGCTTCATATGCCCGTTATTCCTTTCAGAATGATCACAGTTCCAGTTTTATGGGTAATCCCAACCGCTTCAGCATAGGATGCAGAATCCTACCACGCTGGTATGCCATGATAGGTGCTGCACCCTATAGCAGCGTGGGCTACATTATCCAGACCGAAGAAGAAGTGGAAGGTATGCCCGGAAGTTATACCTATTCCTTATTTGAAGGATCGGGAGGACTATACCGTTGTTATCTTACTAACGCCTTTGCATTGACCAAACGCCTGTCCGTTGGCATAAATCTGGGTATCATACTGGGAACGGTAACCCAAAGCGAAACGCAAGAAAGTGCCATTGTGGAGTACGAATCTTCTAAGCGTGCTTTTTATGCCGACTTCGGAATACATTATGAATTCAATACCATCGGAAACCAAAAGTGGGCAGCGGGACTTGTATTTGCCCCCTCCCTTCAGGTTAACCACGAAAACAATCTGACCTATAGCAATTCTTCCACCAGTGAAAGTGTCGATAAGAGTTATCATAGCCGGACGCAATATTTGCCTATGCACATCGGTGCCGGAATATCAATGACTACCGAACGTTGGGTAATGACCACCGATTATAATTATCTGGATTGGAGTCGCAATACCTCATCTTACACTTCCATGAAGTACGAAAACCAGCACAAATTGAACATCGGGGGAGCCTATATTACCAATCCACGCCTTCCCCGGTCCACTGAATTGATGGGGGGAATAGGTTTAAGTAATTCGTATATAAATCTGCGAGGTGGAAAAATGCAATACCTGGAAGTGAGTGCAGGAGCAAGTTTTCCTATCCGGTACTCCTATCTTTCATTAGGCGCCACCTGGCGGAAACAAATCAATTCACGCAGTAGCCTGATGCAGGAAAGCCGATTCAGCATGAATCTGAATATTACGTTTGGAGAAAGAATATCACGGTCAAAATTGAGGTAAGGGAATAGTATTCTTCTGACGGGTTATGAACTAAAAGAACAGAATAGCGGTGCATATTGTTTACAAATGATATATAGTCCTAACATAGTCGTATACTGAACCTAATTCAGTCGTATAGTGAATGCCATTCAGTCGTATACTGAATAGGGTTCAGTATACGACTGAATAGGGCATGGTTTAACAATACTGATAATCAGAAAGTTACAAGAGCCTATGCTGCTATCAATAAATTCTAACAAATCCCTGCGATATATAGCGCAGCTACTTTATCGCCCTATCACTTTACCACCTTATCACTCTTTTATTCCTTTCTGTATCATATGAGTCAATTCCGGCAACAAGCATTGAAGCATACTAAAGGACAGAATAATCAGAAATATAATTCTTCAACTTCTTTCGGTAAACCTCTCCGATAGGGATACTTCTTTTATCCAGAGCAATTTTACTGCTCTCTATGGTACGTATGCAATCTTTGCGAATAATAAACGAGCGGTGCACACGTATAAATTCATCAGAAGGTAACCTCTCCTCCATATATTTCATTGTACACAGACTCAGTATAGGCTTTGGTTCATCCTTACTATAAATCTTCACGTAATCGCCCAACCCTTCGATATAAGATATTCTGGATATATCCAAACGGAAAATCCGATTGTCAGACTTTACATAAATCACTTTAGACATTTCGGGCTGAGATGCATCTGCCTGAGACTTTTCGGAAACGACAGTAAGCTGCATCCCTGTTTCACCTTTCAGACTGAACCAGCGCGAAGCCTTATTCACCGCTTCAAAAAAGATAGGAAAATTGATTTCAGATATCAGGTAATCCAATGCATCCAGACGGAAGCACTCAGCGGCATACCGGGGAGTATCTGCAATAAAAATGACACGGGTGAACGGAGAAAGCAATTTACTGAATTCCATTCCGTTGATTCCCTCCATTTCTTCCTGCCCGATTCCTACGAAGTAAAGGTGTACCTTGTTGTCATAATAACCTTTCAATGCCTCAATAGGATTACTGTACTTCCCACACAAAGAAAGAAAGGGTGTTTTGGCTATGAACACTTCCAGTTGTTCACTCACCTGTTGGTCGGCATGCAAAATAGCACAAGTCAAATTCATCATCATTTCTCTTATTTTTAGAAATTAGACGGACTACTTTCTGGAAGGCTGCAAAAAGAAAATCGAGAATTAATATTTCTTCACTTCACTTAAACGATTAGTAAGAGTTTTTATGAACAGATCTTCCTTCACCGGAAGCAACACAGCACATTTTCCCTTCGTCCCGTACTTCACCAGCACATAGCTCATCACGGCGAAACGTCCTATTTTCATAGAAGAGGCTCGCTCTACAGAAATAATGTCTTTCAGGAGGATTTCCTCCGAACGGGAAAAGCGACCGTAAAAAAGGAGAAGCCTGCCGTCTGTGGTCAGCGTATACGTAGTATGGATAAGGCGCTCGATAGCGATGATGAGCAGGAGCATAAAAAGAATAGCCATAACGGCATGCTGCATCCACATGGCATAAATGACGATGATCGTTGCCAGCACCAAAAACAAATATTGTCCCACAGCAATGCGGGCATGGAAAATACGATTCATTTTATTCTGTTTTTGCTGCTAAGATAGGTATTTTTATGGAACGACGTGAGTTATTCTTCTAATATCTCCCTCAGTTTATCACCTAACTGCTTTTCTCCCTCCAACCTCATTTTCCAACATACCGATTTATGGAACATATATACCTGCTCGGCAGGCAGGCAAAACAGTTTCTCAATTTCTTCTACAGACTGTCCAAGGGCGACCAACATACAAAGCAGTTCCTCATCTTTCGTAACACCGGGAATCAGTTCCTGTACTTTCCCTACAAAGTCCGGATAATGGAAAATAAATATCTCGCGGAAAACAGCACCACGCGCTCCGCAAAGCATATCTTTCGAAGCATAAGGCGAGTCTTCGGAAATCATTTCTATCAAAGCCCGACTGATCTCTTTCATACACAATCGGGATATTTTCTCTACTTTATTCATTGTCGGTTAGTTTTCTATTATTAGTTGCAAATTTGCAGAAACTATAAGATAAAATCATAAACAGCCAATATACAATCCAATATACAAAAATGTATCTTCCTCATTATCAACCATGAATAAAAGTCATAAAATTATAGATATCATTTTCTTTCTTTTCCAAATGGAATTGTATCTTTGCCCAAACAAAGTAAGTTTTTAGAATCATGAATATAAGGAAGCCATTATTCTTGCTCTTACTATTTGTAGGAGCTTGTTCTACTGATTCACATTCTCCAAGCACAGAAGATGTCGGACAGTGGCAACAAACAGTAGAAAAACTCACCACATTACTAAAAAAGGAAAAATTCCGGGAAACTGAAAATATGACTAAAATAAAGTTAGCGGAATTACTGGTAAATGTAAATGATACAGAAAAGAATGACACGCTGATCAAATATGCCCGGCAGATACTTTCTATCTCTTATTACAACTACTTAAAAAGTAAGCAATTTCGTTCCGGCATAGAGTATATGGATAGTCTCAGCCAGATTCCGTTCATACAAGAAAACTGTAAACATGAACTGTTATCCGCCCGGGCAAGTATGCACCAAATGTATGGAGACAATGAACAAGCCATCGAGTTAGCCAATGAATACCTGCAACTACCTGACTATGAGGACACAGACCGCTTTATTCCACAAGCAGAAATAATCAGCGGAGTTTATATCTATTCCGGAAATGATATCCCCCAAGCCATCCGAATATTAGAAAAGGGCATGAAAGCTTACCGGCAGGGAGGAAAGTACCGGAATATGCTTCGCATCATGTCCCGACTCGGTATTTATTATCGCCTCATCGGAGAATATGAAAAAGCTGTCGCCATTAATCAGGAAGCCATCAGCAGTTATACCGACAGCATAGCTCCCCCTAATATCGTAATAGCCTATGGCGAACAAGCCAACCTTTATGCAGAACTGGGCATGTACGACCGTGCCTTGCAACTGAATACGAAAGCCCAACATTACTCGCTTCTGAAAGACAGTTTCGGACTGGGCGATCTCTATCGTTACCGGGCGGCCATATTCGGTCAAACAGGAATTAAAGATTCAATATTCTACTATTTAAACCAGGCTGAGAAAATATCAGCCCTACAAGGTAGCTTCAAAGGAGTATTTGTGAACAAAGTTACTACAGTAGAAGCCTATCTAGACTATACCGATTCTGTACAAAAGGCGTTAACGCTTGCGTTAAGTATCTGTCCGGACAGTTCCCGCATGCCGCAATGGGCCAAATATGAACTGGAACTTCATTTAGGGCGAGCTCTATTACAAACAGGAAAAGCTACGCAAGGAATACCTCTGATAGAGAAAGCCGCACAAGGTTTTATAAGCATGGATATGAGATCCGGAAAACAAAAAGCCAACAATATACTTATGGACTACTACCTAAGTATGAATATGAATGACGCATTTGTCCGTTGCTATAAACGTAGTCAAACTTTTACAGATTCACTGAATTTAGCTGAAAAGATGCGTGCTGTCGCTGCTGCCAATATCCGGTTTGATACCGAACGGAAAGAAAAAGAAAATACTTTGCTCTCAGCACAAGTGAAATTGCAAAAGCAACAGTTATTCTATAATATATGTATTTCAATTACCCTGCTGTTGACACTTATCATTTCTGTTGCCTATTTCATAAATAAACGAAAGTCCAATCGTTTGCTCTTAGGAAAACATAAACAGGAAATAAAGAAATTAATCACCCGCCAGCAAGAACTGAACCGCCGTAACGAGCAGCTAACCGAACAGATAGAACAGGCAATGGCTACCAACAACCTGACTTCTATCCGCCAACTGACCGGGCAGAACCTTCTCAGCAAAGAAGACGAAAATGATTTCAGACAATCGTTTGCTGTAATACACCCACTTTATTTACCCAGATTACGGGAATATTATCCGCAACTCACCCGCAATGAAGAGTTGCTTGCCATGCTCATCTGCATGAACCAAAGTACGGATGAAATAGCTCTGATTATGGGTATTAACCGTAACAGCGTCAATATGATACGTTCACGTATGCGAAAGAACATAGGACTTGCAAAAGAAGAGTCTCTGGATGAAGTTGTTAAACAGTTCTTATCATAATTTTATGAATTAATATACGGGAAAAGTACAATGAAACTACTTATTTCGTAGCTTTGCAGTACTTAAACATACAAAATATGATTAGAGAGTTCGACTTTTTAGTAATTGGTTCCGGTATAGCCGGCATGAGTTTCGCTCTGAAAGTAGCTCATAAAGGTAAAGTAGCGCTCATCTGCAAAACGGAATTGGAAGAAGCTAATACATTCTTCGCACAAGGGGGAATCGCCTCAGTAACCAATACACTGGTAGATAATTTCGATAAGCACATTGAGGACACCATGATTGCAGGTGACTGGATCAGTGATCGTGCCGCCGTAGAAAAAGTGGTACGTGAAGCACCCGGACAAATCAAGGAACTGATAGAGTGGGGAGTAGAATTTGACAAGAATGACAAAGGAGACTTCGACTTACATAAAGAAGGCGGACACTCTGAATTCCGTATCCTGCATCATAAAGACAATACAGGCGCCGAAATACAGAAAAGCCTTATCAAAGCTGTAAAGACGCATCCTAACATTGAGATATTCAACCGCCATTTTGCCGTAGAAATCATCACACAGCATCACATGGGGATTATTGTAACCCGCCATACCCCGGGTATCAAGTGCTACGGAGCCTATGTATTGAATGAAGATACAGGCGAGGTTGATACTTTCCTCTCTAAAGTAACTCTCATGGCTACGGGTGGTGTGGGTGCCGTTTACCGAAATACGACTAACCCATTGGTTGCCACCGGAGACGGGATTGCTATGGTATACCGTGCCAAGGGTTTCGTACAGGATATGGAATTTATTCAATTCCATCCAACTGCCCTTTATCATCCGGGAGACCGCCCCTGTTTCCTGATAACAGAGGCAATGCGCGGGTATGGTGCCGTATTGCGCAACATGGGAGGCGAAGAATTCATGCAGAAATATGACCCACGTCTTTCTCTTGCTCCTCGTGACATTGTAGCACGTGCCATCGACAGTGAAATGAAACAACGTGGTGATGATCATGTTTACCTGGATGTTACCCATAAAGATCCGGAAGAGACCAGGAAGCATTTCCCGAACATCTACGAAAAGTGCCTCAGTTTAGGTATTGATATCACAAAGGATTATATACCTGTGGCTCCTGCCGCACATTATCTGTGTGGTGGTATCAAAGTTAACCTGAACGGAGAGTCTTCTATCAACCGCCTGTACGCTGTAGGAGAATGTTCCTGTACTGGTCTGCATGGAGGCAACCGCTTAGCTTCCAACTCTTTGATTGAAGCAGTTGTCTATGCCGATGCTGCTGCTAAACATGCACTAAGCATGCTCGACCGTTATGAATTCAATCATGAAATACCTGAATGGAATGCAGAAGGTACTGTGACTAACGAAGAAATGGTGCTTATTACTCAAAGCATGAAAGAAGTCAACCAGATTATGGGTGCGTATGTAGGTATTGTACGTAGTGACCTACGCCTGAAACGTGCTTGGGTACGTTTGGATATGATATATGAAGAGACGGAAGATCTTTTCAAGCGCAGCAAGGCATCCAAAGCTATTTGCGAGCTGCGTAATATGGTCAATGTCGGTTACCTGATTACCCGTCAGGCAATAGAACGCAAGGAAAGTCGCGGATTACATTATACGATTGATTATCCGCACGCAAAGAAATAGTATAAGGACCTCCCCTATGAGGGCATACGCTTGTAATGCAAAACGCCCGGATGTTTCTTCAAACGAAACACCCGGGCGTTCTTTATCATAGAAATAAGAATTTCTTAATAGTTTTCTTTCTTCACTTCGAAGTAAGCCTGCGGATGCAAGCAAGCCGGACAAACTTCGGGAGCTTCTTTACCTGTGAAGACGAAACCACAGTTACGGCATTGCCATACTACTTCGCCTTCCTTAGCGAATACTGTAGCATTCTCGATATTATTTACGAAAGCCAGATATCTTTCTTCATGACCTTTTTCGGCAATTGAAATGTTGCGGTACATAGCAGCAATTTCATAGAAACCTTCTTTTTCTGCTACATCAGCAAAGTGAGGATAATCCAGAGACCATTCTTCGTGTTCACCGGCAGCAGCTTCTTTCAGGTTATCCAATGTAGTGCTGATAACACCGGCAGGATAGCTTGCAGTAATTTCTACCATACCACCTTCCAGATACTTGAACATACGCTTAGCGTGTTCCTTTTCCTGGTCAGCTGTTTCAGTAAAAATAGCAGCAATTTGTTCGTAACCTTCCTTCTTTGCTACACTTGCAAAATAAGTGTAACGCATTCTTGCTTGTGATTCTCCTGCAAATGAGGTCAACAGATTCTTTTCTGTCTGAGTTCCCTTAACACTTTTAGCCATAATCTTTTTTCTTATTTAGTTAGTAAATTACGTATCAATTGTCGTTAGTCATTCATATTAACAACACAAAAATAAGTTTTTTGTTTGATATTTACACACTTTTTATTCATTGTATTTATCTATGAAAGCATAGATAAAATCTATTTCCGGAAATATAATTCGGGAAAAACTTTATCTTTGTATTTGGTAAACATAAATACTTCCGACTATGAAAACAATAACTAAATTATTAATTCTCTCATTCATAATGATGGGAATTACAGCTTGTTACACTTCTATTCCGCTAAAGGTAGGTGAATCGGAGAATAATACGACCTATCAGGTCAGTTATCTCTTTGAGCACGATGGGTGCAAAGTATATCGCTTTTATGACAGAGGCAACTATGTCTATTTTACGACACGTGGGGATGTTACCTCCATCAAGAACGATTCGACTCAGGAGCGCAGGGTTACAATCTATAGAGATACGATCTATTCAAGCAATAACGAACTAAAACCTTAATAGTCATCTGTGTAAGTCAGCACCTTCAGTTTTTTCGAGATTCTGTATCATTCTGCACTATTTCTACCACAACCTCTTCTTCATCAGTGTATGGATTTACAATCTCAGCTACTTCGGCAGCAGTCTTCGGCTTCACAGTAATGCCTTCTTTGGTCTGCTCAACATACGCCATACGTCCGTCGGGTAGATAATACAGGTAGTCAATGCACACGCTTCGACGCCCTGTGGCACCGGATTTACTATCTATGGTAAGTATTGCATTATGGTAGAACAGATAGTTTTGTCCCTTGAATTCAATGATTCCCGGATGTATGGTAAAGCTATTTTCTGCCATTCCTGTCAAGACTCCACGATACGTCCATGGACCATCCATGCTTGGTGCCGTGGCATAGCTAATGGTTTCACGCCCCTTACCCATCGATGCATACGTCAGATAGTAAAGATTTCCACGTTTATGAATCCATGGACCTTCCACAAATTTCGGCATTTTAAGAATCTCTATGTTTCCGTCCAGTTCTGTCATATTGGGTTTAAGTTTCACTAAGAAGCAGGTACCATTACCCCAGCTCATCCATGGTGTGCCGTCATCATCCACAAAAACAGTCGGATCGATATCGTTCCACCATCCACGAGGACTAGTTAAAACTGGAAAGTCTGTTGAAATATTTCTTTGTGATAAATAAACTACGTTTG